>Ga0315339_1001273_pt1 | contig 23388 bp, 16 predicted proteins | sample ASW17metaG_FD_204514 | JGI IMG/M metagenome (GOLD analysis project Ga0315339, IMG submission 204514) | Ammonia-oxidizing marine archaeal communities from Pacific Ocean, United States - ASW #17 | ecosystem: Environmental > Aquatic > Marine > Oceanic | place: USA: California | collected 2016-12-05
CAACAGCATTCACCCATGGGCCGCGTGACGGCCAGGGCCGCTGGTCCGCCGATGGCTCGCAGATCGCGTTCATCTCAGCACGCGATGAGGAATCGCCTCAGATCCACTTGATCCCCGCCGATGGCGGCGAAGCCAGATCCCTGACGAACCTCCCGGAGGGAAGCCTTGCCGACATCACATGGTCGCCAACGGGACGACACATCGCCTTCCAGTTCAGGGAGCGAGAACAGGCATGGACGAAGGCCGCGATCAAGGAACGCAAAGCGTCTGGAGAAACATCACCACCTCGCATCCTCAACAATACGTGGTATCGACTTGACGGGGACGGCTATTTCAATGCCGAGCGATACAAGCTGTACATCGTCGATGTTGAAACCGGCGAAACGAAGATGCTCTACGGGAAGGACACCATCGGCTGGTTCAACTGCGACTGGTCGCCCGATGGGCGCACACTTGCGGTCACCACCTGTCGGAATCGCCGCGGCGTTCTTGGCAAGATGCACTTCGACCTCGTAAAGATCGATGTTGCCTCAGGCCGGCTGGCCCCCTTGAAGAACCTCCCCAGGGGACCCAAGACCAACGTACAGTGGTCACCCAACGGCAAGTACCTCGCCTGGGCCGGCCGAGACAGCGACGACGGCCCCTACTCGACGCGGAACCTCGACCTGTGGACCTGCGACGCCAGCGGGCGAAACGCACGATGCCTGACCGAGAAGACCGACTGGTGCTTGATGGCCTGTGTGCTGTCTGACACGGCTGATGTCTCCTTCGAGCCCAACCTCCAGTGGTCACATGATTCGAAGCGAGTGCTGGCGGCCATTGGCTGGAATGGACAGTCCCACATCGCGTCGATCCCGCGCACCGGCAAGGGGGGCCGAATGCTCACGGAGGGACGCGTCGTGATCAGTCCCGGGAACTGCTCGAGGGACGGAAAGACAATTGCGATGATGCTGGACCAGCCTGCTGCCCTGCCCGAGATCCATGTCGGCCGGATCGGGGCAACGAAGATCACGCCTCGACGACTTACATCCTTCAACGATGCGTACCTCGCCAGCCACACCATTCGCAAGCCGAGCATGCGGTGGATCCGTTCAACCGACGGCACGAAGGTCCAGGCATGGATGATCACGCCACCGGGCTTCAAGAAGGGCAGGAAGTATCCAGCGATCCTGGAGATCCATGGCGGGCCGCACGCGCAATACGGGGAATCCTTCTTTCACGAGTTCCAGGTCCTGGCCAATGCCGGCTACATCGTCATCTATTCCAATCCCAGAGGCAGCAAGGGGTATGGAGAAGACCACACCAGGGCCATCCACGGATCATGGGGAGGCAAGGACTGGGAGGACATCCGCTCCGTAACGGACTGGATGAAGAACCACGAATCAATCAACACGAAGCGGATGGGCGTCATGGGAGGCAGTTACGGTGGCTACATGACCCTCTGGGCCATCGGCCATACGAATGACTTCGCGGGCGCGATCACCGATCGCTGCGTGTCGAACCTCGTGAGCATGGGAGGCAACAGTGACTTCGTAGATGTCCCGGACATGTATTTCCCAGGTGCGTTCTGGAACTGCCCGGAACAGATGTGGCATTCGAGCCCGATACGAACGATGGGAAATGTCGATACGCCGACATTAATCATCCACTCCGAGGGCGACCTGAGGTGCAATGTCGAACAGGCGGACCAGGTCTTCGCCGCCCTCCAGATCCGGAAGATTCCCTGCACCTTCATCAGGTATCCCCGCGAAACGAGTCATGGGATGAGCCGCAATGGACCACCTGACATGCGACTGCATCGCCTTCACCAGATACTCGACTGGTGGAAGCAGTACCTGCATCGATCCGGACGCCGACGAAGGTAGAATCACTTCGCGAGGAGCACCACGGCAATGGCGAGAACCATCACAGACATCCTGGGCGTAGACAAGGCCTTGATCGGCATGGTGCACCTAGGCCCGTTGCCAGGTTCACCCGATGGATGCAACTCCGTGCAGGAGGTCGTCGACCAGGCCTGCCATGACGCACACCTGCTTGTCGAAGCCGGCTTTGATTCCATTCTCATCGAGAACATCCATGATCGTCCCTACATGATGCGACATGCCGGGCCGGGAACACTGGCTGCCATGACGGTTGCATGCAGTGCCATTGCCTCGCAGGAAGATGTCCCCCTGGGCGTACAGGTACTAGCCGGAGACAATATTGGAGCCCTGGCCATCGCGCATGCCGTCGACGCCCGGTTCATCCGCGCCGAAGGGTTCGCCTTTGCTGCCGTTGCCGACGAGGGACTCATGGCAGAGGCCGATGCAGGCCCTCTCCTCCGTGCTCGCCGCGACCTGGATGCCGAGCATGTTGCGATCTTCGCCGACATTCGAAAGAAACACTCATCTCATGCAATCACCGGCGACCTGGATGTGGAGGAACATGCCAAGGCTGCAGACTTCTGCAGGGCCGACGGCATCATCGTGACCGGCACGGCAACGGGCACACCGGTGCACCCACAGGATCTCGAGGCCGCACGACGAGGATCAAGCCTTCCACTGCTTGTCGGATCTGGCGCAGACCCCACATCCATTCCCCGGCTGTTGGAACTTGCAGATGCCATCATCATCGGCTCTGCATTCAAGGAAGATGGGGACTGGCGAAAGCCGATCGACCCTGCAAGGCTTGCAGCTTTCACATCCAGTCGCGCCTGAAGGCTCTTCGACTTCAACACGCATTGAACTGTTGCTGCACTTCTTCGCCAAGAAGAGAGTTGGCACCCCTTCGCAGGACGTCACCAACTGCACACTACAGTCAAGTCCAGCAGGGATGGGGAGCGGGAACGCGATACGCTCGTTGGCTGGCGCGTCCAGAGGAGGGACTCGACGACAACGAGCGTTCGCTTGCGCAGTCAGTCCTGGGTGGACAATGTCCGCAGGGCCTCGATGAGCCTGTCCAGGTGCTCCTGCTCATGGGCGGCTGAAATCTGGATACGAATACGAGCCGCACCCTCCGGCACGACCGGGTAGCCGAACCCGATTGCAAAGACCCCCATGTCCAGGAGCGTATTGCTCATGCTGATGGCCCGCGATGTTTCGCCGACGATGATCGGACAGATCGCCGTGGGTGATTCAAGAACCTCGAAGCCCACTCCAGAGATCCCTTCCCTGGCATAGGCGACGTTGTCGCGAAGCCGCTGAACGCGTTCGGGTTCATTCAACATTGTTTCAATCGCCTTGGCGGCGCTGCATGCCACCGTCACCGGAAGGGCATTGGAGAAGAGCGTCGGTCGGCCTCGTTGAACGAGCATGTCGATTGCCGCTCGAGTGCCGGCGACGTATCCGCCTGCTCCGCCTCCAAGCGCCTTGCCAAGCGTACCGGTAAAGAGGTCGATGTCTTTGCCCTGCATCCCCCAGTACTCGTGCGTCCCTCGACCTGTCTCCCCCATCACGCCGGTCCCGTGGGAATCATCGACGACCAGCATGGCCCCAAACTCGTCACAGAGTGTTCGGAGCCCCGGAAGGTTTCCAAGGTCGCCTTCCATCGAAAAGACCCCGTCGGTCACGACCCATGTCACGCCCGTGGCCTCGGGGCTGTCCTGCAGGCCCTTGAGCACTCGACGGAGATCTTCCATGTCCGAATGCTTGAACACGGCCTTGCCAACGCCCTTCTTGATGATGGTTGCAAGCCGCATGCCGTCGATGATGCAGGCATGGTTCAACTCATCCGAGACGATCGTGTCCCCGGGTTCACACAGTGTCGGGAAGAGCGCCTCAGAAGCTGTCCAGCATGACACGAAGGTGTAGGAAGCCTCGACTCCAAGCATGCGGGCAATCGTCTGTTCCAGGTGCTCATGTGGCTCGAATGTCCCGCAAATGAACCGGACCGATGCCGTACCCGCTCCATACCGACGCAGTCCACTGATACCCGCTTCGACTACGTCGGGGTGGTTTGCAAGGCCCAGATAGTTGTTCGAACAGAAGCAGTCGACCTCGCCATGGTCGCGCATGGTAATTCGGGGGCCCATCGGCCCCTCGATCATCTGCAACCGCTTCATCTGGCCAGTTGCCTCGAGTTCTTCGAGTATTCCCCGGGTACGAACGAGGAATGCGTCCGATCCTGTTGCATTGGTCGTCGTCATGGTTGACTCCTCGCCCTCGGGTCAGGCCTGCGCGTAGTGAGTACGGATGCGGGGAATGATGTATTGGGAACAGGCTTCTTCGAGGCCCCACCTCGGGGAGAAACCCCAGTCGTCACGTGCCGATGATACGTCCACATCCTCGGGCCAGGAGTCGACAATCGCCTGGCGATCCTCGTCCGGCGTGAACTCGATCTGCGCACCTGGAAAACTGCTTCGGACCATGTCCGCAACTTCTCCGGCCGAGGCACTGAAGGACGACACGTTGTACACACTGTGATTCAGACGGCCTTCATCGACACGACCGACGTGCAGCAGGGACTCGATGCACTCAGGCATCGTCATCCATGGAATACGCGTGTCCTCACGAACGAAGGATGCATAGGGCCTACCGGAGGCCGCAGCGTGCAGCATCTCCGGAACGAAATCACTTGTGCCGCCTGTCGGCTTCGTCTCCGCCGCAATGATCCCCGGCAGCCTCAGGCACCTGAAATCGATCATGGTCGTTCCACGATCCTCCGCCAGGGAGCGATAGTGTCGCGAGTAGTACCGTCCAAGAAGTTCACAATAAAGCTTGTTGCACCCGTACATGGTCCGAGGATCGTTGCAGTCCCCTTCGGCGACTGCCCCGACGGATTGCTTCTGGTCGAGACTGCTCATTCCGTACACGGCGATCGTACTTGGAAGAATGAACTTGACTGGCCGACCCCAGGAAGCCGAATGCAAGGCGGACAGCTTGAGCAGGTTGAATGTACCTCCGACATTCACCTCGTGGGCGACTTCTGGAACATGCTCGGCCCTGGAGGAGAGTAGGGCCGCGAGGTGATAGATCTCGGTGACCTCGTGCATGGCGATCAACTGCTGCATGAGACCGACATCACAGACATCACCGACATGAACCTCGTCACAGAGGCCGCGGGTGTCTTCAGGAAGTTCCTTCAGATCTGTTGCGACGATGCGGATGTCATCATGCACGCGAAGACCCTTGATCAGCCCGTGCCCGATTTCTCCCGCGGCACCGGTAATCAAGACCGACCTGCTTCCCGGCTCCGGCTGCTTGTCGATGTTCATGCTCACGCCTTCCCTGCAAGCGGGATTCATGTAGACCGCCTGGAACGTCATTGTAGGTGCCCGGGCATGTCGTGTCCGCAGAGCCTGCTAGTCTGGGCTGAATGCGGGCCCCTGATCGCCAACACGTGGAAGAACTGGATATCAGGCATGACCGTGCCGAGGATGGAACGATCAAGTTCCTGGCCAGGCTTGAAGACGGCCACGACGTCGAGTCCGTCATCCTGCCCCTGACAGGAAAAACGGGGAGAGTTCGGCGAACACTCTGTGTTTCATCCCAGGTCGGCTGTGCCATGGGCTGCACCTTCTGCGAAACAGCCCAGATGGGACTTGTCCGATCGCTGGCTCCACGGGAGATTCTTCTCCAGTGGTCCATCGCCAGACACCGCTTCGACACCATGATCGACAACATCGTCTTCATGGGCATGGGCGAGCCGCTCGACAATGCAGAAGCCGTCATTGAATCGATACGCGACCTCGTCGACCAACGCGGGCCATCCATCGCGCCATCCAGGATCAGTGTTTCAACCGTCGGTCGTATCGACGGCATCCGGAAACTTTCGCAACTCGTGTCCGAACCTGGATTCGGCCGCGTCCGCCTCGCCGTTTCCGTGAACGCCCCCAACGACGACATACGAAGTTCGATCATGCCCCTGAACAGGGCCATGCCGATGAGCGACCTGCGAGACTCTCTCGCGACATGGACAAGAACCCACCGCTGGCCGATTCTCATCGAATATGTCCTGATCCCGGGAGTCAACGACCGTGTCGAACATGCCGATCAACTTGCGTCCTGGATCGGAGATCTGCCATGCAGGATCAATCTCATCCCGTACAACCCTCGACGAGACTCACCGTGGCCCTCGCCTTCCGATGACCTTGTAGATGTTTTTCGAACTGCGATTACAGGTCATGGCCTGCCGGTCAATCGCCGCATCACCCTGGGCAGATCACTGATGGCTGCATGTGGCCAACTTGGCTCGGAGGAGATACGGAAGCGGAAACTTGTGAATATCAACAGCCGCTGATGCCGCATCGATCCTCAGGGGCGGCCGCGTTCCTGCTGAAATTCCTTGCGCATCTGGTCACGTTCATCTGCATCGAGCCTGCCATCGCCATTGCGGTCGAATCGCTTGTACAACTCGTCGCGCCTCCGTTGCGACTCACTTGATCGCCCTGATGTTGGCCCGTCCTGGCGGGGAGTGTTCCTGGCACCCGGCAGGGAGGAATAACGTGTGCCGAGAATTTCTTCAAGAGACTTCATGCAGGCCTGTTCCGCCTGGGCCATGCCCGCTTGAGCTTCGCGCCCTGTTTCGCCTTCGATCCTCGGATCCACGACAGCTCCATTGAAGGAGCCGGCCCATTTCTGCTGCTGATCTATGACCCACTGCGATGGAGACTCGATTCGATACGCTTCCTCGACCTGGATTTTCCAAGGCACGAGGCTGTTGATGCAGGATGCTTCCATCGATTCGATCGCTGCAAGCTGCTCTGCCTCAAGGTCCTCCATCTGCAATGCGGCTTCCAGCATCCGTTCCAGTCGCCCGGGCCTCCAGATGTTCCCGAACTGAGACCGGCGAACACTCTCCTGGAACACCAGCCTTGAATCTTCCGGCAGGACCAGTGAGATCGAATCGAACCAGCCAAGGTTCTCGTCTCTCAACTGGGCTCGTACGTCCGCCTCCTGCTGGATGATGGCTCGCATTCGAGTCCAGCTCCCCCCTCCGATCGTGTCGGAGATTGCCGGCGAAGCCTCGTGTAAAAATGATGCCCTTGCCTGGATGCGACCGTCGATCGATGCCGCGTACTGTTCAAGCATCGGCACAAGGGCCTGCCGAGTCTCGGCGTCGAGTTCCAGGCCTTCCAGGACGGTGGTCAGGTCGATCGATTCTCCACCCAGTACTCCAGTGCGTGACATGTCGCGACGACGTACAGCCTGCATAGATGCATTCCAATCATCGATCTGCGACTCCTCGAGAACAAGTGTCGATGATGTCGAAAAATCCTCCTCGAGGGAACGTCGAACTTCAAGCCATGTCCGAAGCAACTGCGACTGCTGTGAGAGGAATGCTCCCCAGTCCAGGTCTTCTACTCCCTGGTCAGCCGTCGAGCGGTGTACCCTCGTCAACTCCCTCATTGCATGAGCAAACTCGCTGCGGATCTCCAGGCGAACCTCGGAAGTTTCGGCGTCTCGCAGACGCTCGGTCATGTCTTCCCGCATCTGCTGCATCTTCGATTCGTAGGCATCTCGCTCCTGTTTGACGCCCTCGGGCTCCTCCCCTTCCAGGATGAGCAGTCGTGCGTTCTGGATCTGGACCCGGAGCACCTGCACTCCTTCATTGAAGGCTTCCACATGATCCGCCAACAGGGTTTCAATGATCAGGCTCTGCCCCTCGTCAAGATCGACATGGCCCCGGATCACGCCCAGGTCCGACTCGATGAACAGGGGCCTCGTAATCGCATCGATGGGCACGGAGCGGAGCTGGTTCGTCACCTGGCCCCCTTCCCTGCGTCCACTGCCACGACTTCTGCCCTGGGCCTCGGCCTGGCCCACAAGGAGAAAGACCGCCAGGAACGCGGCCACCCCTCCCCTTCTCAGAATATTCCCTGCGAACAGGTAAAGCATGATCACCCCATGGAATGACCCCGCCCAAGGAGGCGGAATCGAGTACCTGATTCTATCCTGTCAATCATGTCACGGTTCAATACGATCATCATCGGTGCAGGCCCAATCGGCATTGAGACTGCTTCAGCACTCCAACAGGCCGGGCTGGAGACTTGCATCGTCGAAGCCGGTCCAATCGGAGCCACGATCTCCACCCAATTCCCCCCGGCCACACGCTTCTTTTCGTCTCCAGACAGGCTTGCGATAGCCGGAATCGCGATTTCCACCCTCGGCCAGGAGAAGCCCACGCGGGAGGAATACCTTGCCTACCTGCGAAGTGTCGTTGCCACGCACGAACTCGACGTGCGTACCTTTCATGAGGTTCAACGCATCGAACGGCTTGAAGATTGCCTCCGGGTAGAAACGCGGGCGCGATCTGGACAACTCGCCACCCTTGAGGCAACGAATATCGTCATTGCTACCGGTGGCACCGGCAAGGTCCGAACTCTCGACATACCCGGTGAGCAGTTCCCACATGTCAGCCATGATCTGGGTGATCCCCTCCAATACCACGGCCGACGAGTCCTGGTTGTTGGAGGTCGCAACTCGGCTTGCGAAGCCGCCCTGCGATGCTGGAGGGCTGGTGCCGAGGTGCATCTGAGCTACCGGGGCAGCGACCTGCATGAGCGAGTGAAGTACTGGATACGCCCGGAGCTGTCTGCACTTATCGAAGAACGGCATGTGCATGCCCATTTCAGGACGAACCTCGTTGAAATCACTCCGGTGACAACCATGCTCCAGGGCATCGACGCGGATACCTCCATCGAGCTTGTTGTTGATGACATCCTGCTGCTCATCGGGTACGAACACGACAGCACCCTGCTGAGGAAAGCCGGCGTCACCATCCTTCCCGGACAGGGCGCCCCTGAATACAACGAGGAAACCATGCAGACAAACGTGGCCGGCGTCTATGTTGCAGGCACCGCGACCGCTGGAACCCAGGAGCGTTTCCAGGTCTTCATTGAAAACTGCCACGTACATGCGCACCGCATTGCTGCAGCCATCACCGGATCAAGCCCGCCGACGGCTCCAGACGAACGTCAACTCGAAGAAAATTGAGACGCTCTCTTCGTTCAGGAAACACGTGTTCCACTCAGTGCTGACTTGATCGCATCGAAGTCCACCTGGACCTTCGGATCTTCGCTGACCGAGTCATACACGACCGTGCCGGACTCATCGATGACGAATACGGAACGCTTGGCAACATCCTTCATGCCGAAGAGATCCTCATGCAGCACCCCGTACATGCGAGCGACGTCGCGATTAAAATCGGACAACAGCGGAAAAGGAAGCCCGCTTTCTTCGGCGAACTTCGCGTTGACGAAAGGACTGTCAATGCTGATTCCGAATACTGCCGCGCCCGTGGCACCGAACGCCTCCCAGTCATCCCTGATCATGCATAACTCATCGGTACAGACGGGACTGAAGGCCAGCGGGAAAAAGAGGAGCAGGACGGGCCTTGATCCAATCAACTCGCCGACATCCACGACTTCACCCGGTCGTTGTGGAAGTGAAAATGACTGTGCAGTGTCGCCTGTTCGAATCATGGCTGTTCCCCCTTCATGAGGTTTGTTTCAGAAAGAACCATCATATTCGATTCCCACCCCAGGATCCCTCCAGGTGTAGAACCCGTTGCCTGCGAGGCCGGTCAAGCATGACCAGGACCATGTCGATTCTCATCGGTCGACCCCCTACGAGTTCCGTTCCATGCAGTCGGGCTGCGAGCCATGCCAGTCGTCGTTCCTGTGCCGGACTCAATCGATCAGCAAGATGGGATGCCTCCGCATGTCCCGTCTTGACTTCCACGATGATTACACAGCCGCCATCAGGCGATTCGACAAGCAGGTCCAGTTCACATCGTCCTACAATGATGTTGCGAGCAAGAATGCGATGCCCACGACGCCGAAGCCAGCGGGCGGCAATCCGCTCCCCTCGTCTTCCTGTTCGAGTTGACGACCTCCCACTGGACAACTTGATCAACGTCTAGCCAGGAACCTCATCAACGCGATGGATACGAGCTTCTCTTCCATCATCCTGATGTCGTCGTAAATTCCTTTCCTGAGAATCCCGTCAATAAAATCGCCCTGCGCCTCGGCAATCCGACGCGAATAGATGTCCCTGTACAGTGACTGCTGGATCGCGGGCTCGAACAAGGTTCTCTTTTCCGGCTGGACGATGTCGATCACACTGACCCAGATCGTCCTTGGGCCCTGCGTGAATGCCTTGGACGTTTCCCCGGGGCCCAGTCCATCCAGATGCTCCTTGTAGAAGTCGGCGATCTCGATGTCGGAAGTTCCACCTGGCCCCATGGGGAATGTGTCCCAGACACCCCCATCGGTGGAGCCTGCCTCTGCTGCGACGATGTTGAATGGCTCACCAGCATCCAGTTGATCCTGGATCAGCTGGATCAGCTCTTCATTCCCCTCGGTACGAAGTCGAATCCGGCCAAGAGTCATGGTCGGCTTCGGGTTGTACTCCTCCTGCCTCGCATCCCAGGCCCGCTCGACATCTCGCCACGAGACGATGGCATTCGGCCGCACTCGCGTGTTGACCAACATGTTGATGAGCTGCTTCTCTTCTTCCTGTTCCATGAACTCATCGATGGTCTTGCCTTCCTCTTCAAGCAACTGCTGCTCCGCTTCAGCCTGGATTCCTCCACGCTTGCCGATCTCGTCGCCCCGAAAGTCGCTCATGAACTGGAGGAACCCGGTCTGCTGCTCTTCCGACATCGTTGCACGCGCTTCGGAGAGAAAGAGTTCGTTGTACAGGACCGCCTGCAACTGCTTTGAAACGAGTTGCGTAACCATCACGCGGAACTGCGGCCACTGAAGACGAGCAAACTCCGCGTTCAACTGGTCCATGATGGGTGTCAGGATCTGATCCGCAAAGATCGGCCTTCCGTTGACCTGTCCGATCAGGCTGTCAACGACCACGGTCTCACCTACCCGAACCTCGACATCAAGCGCCTCTGCCAACTCCTCCTCGTATACCGAAGTCGTTTCCTTGGGTTGAATCGGAACCAATCCCGATTCCACGAGGACCTTGTCAACCTCATCCCGTGGCATACGAGCCCTGGATTCCATCTGCGTATTTGAAAAGTCACCAAGTGATACGGAAGAACCTGAATCGATCATCGGTGAACTGCCTGTGCAGCCCGCTGCGAGCAGGACAGAGCTGCTGCAGGCAATCGTGGCAACGAGGTCTTTGGGGCGTAGGCATTTCACCGGTTTAGATTCTATCCCATCTACCAAATCCCCTCCGAACGACCTGCTCTCTGGCAGATTCGTCGTTGTCAAGTAAGATATCCCTCCTGCAGACTGAACTTGTTTCTACCGTGGAGAGCCCGATGACAGACGAACCAAAGATCCAGATCGATTCGGATTGGAAGGCCGAGGCCCAGGCTGAGAAGGAAAAACTCTCCGCTGCAGCCGAGACTGCTGTTGAAGAAAATTCACAGAAACGACAAGCACTGCCCCCTGCCGATTTCAAGGGCCTCATGGGACTCCTTGCCTCACAGGCAATCATGGGACTCGGCGCAGTCCAGGATCGGGAAGGGCGAGGCGTGATGGTCGATCTTGAAGGCGCACGGTTCGCAATCGATCTCCTCGTTGTCCTGCAGGAGAAGACCAAGGACAATCTGGAAGAAGAAGAACAGAAGGAACTGGACACCGTCATTCCGGAACTCCAAACTCGATTTGTCCAGATCTCCGAACTGATCGCCCAGCAGGCGGCGTCTGGCGTAGCTCCCCTGCCCGGGGAAAGCCTCAAGATCCCCGGCATGCCCGAAGCCTGATCTTGATCACGTGAGCCAGTTGCTGATCATTCGAAGCATGATCACGAAGAGCGCCAGGCACTGAAGTGCCAGGAGCCATCGCGGCAGGTATCTCACCCACAGCACTGGCAGGCACGCTCCCCAGACAACCAGGTATCGATCAAAGACGAAACCTCTTGTAAAGGCATAGAGGCTGATTCCTGATACGAGGACCCAGAACTGGATACGCGCAAGAGTGGTGAGTCCCTCGTCGTACATGCAGTAGAGATTGGCATTGGCTTCGCGATTCCCCAGTGCCAGGGCTCCAAGACCACCCAGTGACGCAAAGCCCAGCATGCAGCATGCCCCCAGGAGAAACGACCCGCCTGCTCCCTCTCCGGCAATCATCGTGACTGCTGTTGCAGCTATTCCCTGATACCGGTCGTGCATGACATTCAGTTCAAGAACCGATGGAATGGCAAGGTCGGGCATCGCGATCATGGACAATATGAACCCCAGCATTGCTCCAAGTGGGCAGAGGAACCACCATGTGCAATGCCTGTACCGCGCAAGCCACACGAGAATGAAGATTCCCGTCAAGGGAACCAGGGCAGCGCCAAGATAGACAAGGGGTTCGAGCCTGAATCCCAATCCATGAAGGTTGGAATAATCTGAACTCACCAGTCCGCCCCAGCGGTACCAGAGCGGAATACGAAGCAGGCCTGCAAGCAGTGCCGCAAGCCACCAGGGCCAACTGCGAATGCCATCACGCTGCCAGGCAACCAGGCAGACAGCGCCAGCCCATGCCACGGCATGGATCCGGCTGTGAAGCAGGATGGCAACCAGGAGTCCAAAGAGTATCGGTCCTGCAACTGGGTGCCCCGCCCGTCGCCAGTCTCCAAGGCCCCACAAGGCGGCCAACAGGAGGCAGATGGCTCCGAATATGAACGAGCCCTCTCCCATCACCAGTTGCCCATAGACAACCTCCGTGGGGAGCAGGATGAGACAGACAGTGACCAGGAACAGGTCGATCCGCTGTGTTCCGCACCGCCAAGCCAGCAGAATCATCGGCACTGCGGAAAGAACGAAGAACAGGCCTGACACGAGACGGAGGTCGTCCAACGAGCCGCCAAGCCAATCACCCAGGAGGGCATACGGCCAGATGAGTGCAGGCCCCTTCGTCTCCTGAAAATCGATGGCCGTCTGCATGGACCAACCATGTTCAATGATGTCGAACATGGGCACTGTGATGTACATCTCATCCCACCGTTCCGCCGAACCTACGACACCTGTCAGCAGCCGCAGGCCGATGAATACGAGAACAATGGCGACCAAGGAAGCAATCGCCCAACTTCTCGAGGCTCGATCTGAATGATCCACTCCAGTCATCAACCAAGGCCTCCCCTACGGGCAATCACGTTCAAATAGGAACCCTTGATACAACGATCAAGGATCTCCCGACATGACCCGCCCGCGAGTCTGCCTGTCCCCTCGTCCATGGTCCCGAGGCTGAATCCGTGACCCTCGAGATGCTCAAGAAGCGAAAGCGGATCATCGCCTATGTCTCGAAGCATCCATGGAGAAAGCTCGATGACCAGGATGATGCCCGAGTTGCGAGTCATGACCCGTTCCATGCCTGCAAGCACCTTGGCCTCGGCGCCCTGGACATCCATCTTGACCATGTCCACATTGCCGCCCTGCTCCTCCATGAACTCATCAAGGCAGACGACCTCCACGTCGATGGCGTCTCTTCCACGTCCGCTGTAATAGAGTTGGTGATCGCCCGTGTTGTAGGGAGAACAGTGCAGTTTCATGTTTCCGGATACATCCGACACGGCATTGGCAAGGACTTGAACGTTATTGATGTTGTTTCTTTCGAGATTGCTCATGAGCAATGCCCGGTTCTCAGGGTTGGGCTCAAAGGCGAATACACGTCCCTGTTCACCTATGCGTCCAGCGGCAGGAATTGCAAACAATCCGACATGCGCGCCTATATCGACAAAGGTCATGCCGGGTTCGATCGCATCAAGGCAGTACCGTCGCGTCCCCTCTTCATACCCACCTGTAGCATGAAGCTCCAAGGAGACACCGAAATCACGTGGGTCGACTTCATAGGTGCATCCATCCACCTCATACGTCCCGGGGTGACGCCGCCCCAGCCACCACAGGGCGGGGCCACGGAGCAGGCCTACGTGTTCAAGCATGGGCCGAAGCAGTGGCGCCATGCGTGATCGAAGTCGATTGAAGATGGAAGAAGATCCCATGGTGTCTCGCAAAATGTGCTCAGGAAGGTATCGACCTCCTGGGCATGGAGGCTGAAAGACCCGCTCCTTCAAATGGGACCTAGAGGAGGTCCACAAGGACCGTATCAGCCTGGATAACCCCGTTTCTGGTGAGACGGATATACCCTCCAGCCTGCTCCAGCAGCCCTCCAGAGACATGTCGTTCCAAGGCGGCCAGTCGTTCCTGCCCCCTGGTCCCCCGCTCCAGGAGAGCCTCCACGTGGTCGTACTTCATTCCTTCCATGAGCCGCAGCCCCAGCATGAATGCTTCTCCAACAGCTCCATCGTCATCAAGATGCTCGACGGCACTGATTGCCGGGAACCCGGAGTTATCCACATAGCTGGATAGTCGAGGAACGTTCTTCCATCGCAGCCCATCGACATGACCGCAAGCCCCCGGCCCTATGGGCCACCAGTTCCCGTTGCGCCAGTAGACAAGATTGTGACGGCACTGGAGCCCGGGCCTTGACCAGTTGCTGATCTCGTACTGGGCCATCCCTTCCTGGCCAAGAACATCCCTTGCCGTGCAATGCATGGCTGCTTCGAGTTCTTCTTCGACTGGCACAACCAATCCACGATCACGTCGACGTGTCAATGGTGTTCCGTGTTCATAGACAAGCCCGTAGCAGCTGATGTGCTCTACGTTCATCGAGACAACTTCCTTCAAGTCCGCCTCCCATGACTGCATGGTTTGGCCTGGTATGGCGTAAATGAGGTCGATGTTGAAATGCCTGATCCCGGCGTTGCGCAGGCACTCGACACCCCTGGCAACCGAATCTGGATCATGGCGGCGCTCGAGTTTCGCCAGGAGTGATGGGTCGAATGACTGTGCCCCGAGGCTGACCCTGGTAGCACCGTATTCTGCCAGTACCCGGGCCACTTCATCGTTCACTGTTTCAGGATTCGCCTCCACCGTCCACTCGAGGTCCTCGTCGAGCGGCACGTACTCACGAACACCTTCCATGAGTTTCTTCAGCAGTGGTGGCGGAAGCAGGGTCGGGGTGCCTCCTCCGAAGAAAATAGATGAAACCGGCTTGGCAAATCGACTGGAAGATATCCTCATTTCATCCACAGCCCTGTCGACATACGCCTCCATTGCATCTTCACGCCCTGCCAAGGTGTAGAAGTCGCAGTAATGGCATCGGTGCCTGCAGAATGGAATATGAAGATAGACCGCCTCCAGGGAGAGATCCTCTCCAAGCATGACGCCAATGCCTCCGGGACGAATCCCCGGCGTTGATCGGGTTCCACCTGTAGACTGGGGGGTGCATTGGGGCAGTTGCATGAGCGACCCTGTGCCAAGCCTGGCCATTCCACATCCGCTGGAATGTCCCACATGGTAGGCATCTACTGGAGCCAAGCCGAATGGGCCTTCAATTGGTCATGGAAACACGTGATGGATCAGACCGGCATTTCCCGGTCCGTGAAGGTCGCAACGTGATTGGCAGGAGCAATCGATGTGATGTCCGGATCAGCCTTCCAAGCGTTTCATCCTGCCACTGCGAGATCATGCTCGAGAATGAACGTGCCCGCCTGGTGAACCTCGATGAAATACTCGGGACACTCCATAATGGACAGCCTATTGAAGAGGTCATTCTCTCAAAGGATGACATCGTCCAGGTCGGCCCCGTGAGATTCCGTGTCGAGCTCTCCACGGATGAACCAATGGAATGACATCTGGTCCCGGCGATCCAGTGGAAAAACCGCCCTGCTACCATGCCTTCTTCACACGTGTCGAAGCGCCTAGATCATTCTCACCAGGAAACAACAGATGACGCTGCAGAGACATACGGCCGTCACAGGGCTCCAGTGGGGCGATGAAGGCAAGGGAAAGATCGTCGACCTCCTGACCGCGGATCATGACGTGGTCGTCCGGTACAACGGCGGAGCAAATGCAGGCCACACCGTCGTCATCGGTGATCAGAAATTCGCCATTCACCTGATCCCATCGGGCATCCTCTCCCCGGAGAAGACCTCCGTCATCGGCAATGGCGTAGTCGTCGATCCGGAGCAGCTCCTCAAAGAGATCGATGAACTGCAGGAACGTGGCATCGATATCACTCCTGGCTCACTGCTTGTCTCCGACAGGGCCCACGTCGTCATGCCCTACCACAAGGAGCATGATGCGGCGCTTGAGCGAGTCCTCTCTTCGACTGCCCGGGGCGACGAGGGAGACTTGTCAATTGGAACGACAAAGCGTGGCATCGGACCCACCTATGCCGACAAGGTTCACCGGTCTCTGGCCATCCGGATGGGTGAACTGCTTGATCCAAATCACCTTGAAACCCGGCTGAACGTGATCTGTGCCATTCGGACCAGGGAACTGAATGCACTCGGCGTCGTTGCCCCCCCACTTGATCCCCACAGCCTGTCAAAGACGTACAGCGAGTTCGGTGCTCGACTCGCTCCCTACATCACCGACACCGTGTATGCACTCAATGACATGCGTCGTGACGGACGGTCCATCCTCTTCGAAGGTGCCAACGCCTGCCTGCTTGACATCGATCATGGCACGTTCCCCTATGTCACCAGTTCAAACAGCTCCTCGCTGGGCATTCCTTCCGGCACTGGCCTCGCCCCTCCGTGCGCTGATTCGGTCGTCGGGATCATGAAGGCCTACACGACCCGAGTCGGAGCAGGCCCCTTCCCCACCGAAGAAATCGGAGACATAGGCGAACGAATCCGCGAGCGAGGCAAGGAATATGGCACGACCACCGGTCGGCCACGGCGGTGTGGATGGCTGGACATCGTCGCCGTACGCTACTCCGCGATGATCTGCGGCGCCACCTCGATCGCGTGCATGCTTCTCGATGTCCTCTCGGGCTTTGATGAACTGAAGATCTGCACCGCCTACATGCTCCCTGATGGCTCGAAGACCGACCGCTTCCTCCCTGACGCGAGACGGCTTCTTGATGCAGAGCCTGTATACGAGACCCTTCCAGGATGGAACGAGGAAATCACCTCTGCAACCGAACGTTGCGACCTGCCCGAAAATGCCCTTGCCTACCTTGACCGGATTGAAACCCTGCTCGAACTGCCCATTGACATCGTCAGTGTCGGCCCGGAACGAACCCAGACACTCGAAGCCGCGGGGTGTCGTGGATGACGCGGGCCAAGCCGAGTTCGTCCGACACCATCCATTTCGATGTCCCCTCGGAGCATCGGCCGCGAAGCATCGCAGTCATCATGGATGGCAACGGGAGATGGGCGATTGAACATGGCCTGGCCAGGAACGAGGGGCACCGGGCAGGCGCCGAAGCAGCAAGGACCGTCGTCGAGGAATGCGGGGCGTTGGGCATCGACACCCTCACCCTCTACTCCTTTTCCACCGAGAACTGGAATCGGCCTGCAGAAGAAGTCGATGCCCTCATGGGCCTGCTCCTTGAGTACCTCCCACGGGAGCGTGATGAACTTCTCAGCAACAACGTGCGATTCCGGGTCATCGGTTCCCGCAAGGGCCTTGATGCCGATGTCCTCGCCGCCGTGGATGAGACGGTTGAAGCAACAGCAGGGTGCACCGGGCTCCGACTCGTCCTGGCCATCAACTATGGATCACGCCAGGAACTGACCGAGGCGACCCGCAGGATTGCAGGAGCAGTCCAGCGAGGAGAGCTCGACCCGGAGGAGATCACCGAGGAAACCATCTCCTCAAACCTGTGGACTGCCGGCCTTCCTGATCCCGACCTGTTGATCCGCACTGCCGGCGAACATCGCCTTTCAAACTACCTCCTCTGGCAGATCAGTTACGCGGAACTCCATGTTGCAGACTGTTACTGGCCCGAGTTCGACAAGCAACGACTCAGGGAGGCCATTCGTGATTTCGCCAGCAGGAATCGACGATTCGGCGCGCTTGACGAAACCAACTCCTGAGTCTGAAAAGGCATCGCCCCGCTCCCGTGGCCTGGCAGCGGACACGTGAAACGGGGCGAGCACATTCAATGGACAAGGCGTCAGTTCTCAGCCTTCTGAAGGTACCTGATCACGGGCCTGTCGTCCGGGGTATCGACATTCGAACGATCGACAAGCATCACGTATCGGCTGTCATCAACGATTGCATCGGCATCGGTCGCATCCCAGACACCCGTATCCGGGTTCTGCTTGAAGGTCCGGATCCTGAAGTGCACGGTGAACATGTCTGATCGCGTGGAGATCATGTTTGAAATACCAGCAAAGAGCAGGTTCGCCTCCTCGGCATCGCCGGCCACCTTGTCTCCGGCAAGGTAGGAGAACTCGCGGTCGTTCTGGAGACCCGTCGGCTGCGACTCCTCCCATTGCCCACTGCTGTGGTCCAGCGGCATGCCATTGACGTCCGTGCTGAGCGCTGCGCCGATCGACAGCATGTTCAACTGTGCCTGTTCATACGAGGGGTTGACCATAGGGATGTCGGATGCCCAACGAGAACGCCAGGCAGGGTTGATTCTTCTCATGTCGTTGGCGGGGTTTCCATCCCAGGTGTCGTTGTCCGCACCGGGGCCTCGAAGACGAAGCAGTTGAGCCGGGACCGGGCCCGAAGCATCCCTGTAGAACCTGCGGGTAAACGGGTCATTTGCCGCGTAATCCATGGTCCATGCATCGAAGAGAAGCTCGTTCCCGGTCACCTCGTATGTTCCGTTCGCCCTTGAGAAATCCCAGTTGTTGTAGGCCGCCTCGTTGAGGTTGAAGAGCTCTCCAAGACCGGCGATGCCTCGTTCACCTCGCAACGTGACATGCGGCATTGTTGAATTCCATGCTTCAGGGAGATGACCCCGGTCGTCATACCTCGGACCAAAGGCATAGCCTGTCAGTTGATCAGGTGTGTGATAGTCGAAGGTCTGGGAGTAGTTCCCCTGCCGGTTGCGATACTGGGCAATGGCCTCGGGAATGCCCACTCGCGGATGAGGGTCGAAGAACTGGCTGTCGCTGGTCGACTCGAGAATGCTTCCGTGCTCCCAGTCCGGTGTTCCATGCACCATCTTGTACATGTGCGGCAAGGCTCGCATCGCCTCGATGGTCGCCGTGTTGATGTTGATCAGGCCTGGAGTCGCCTTGCCTTCGAAGCCCCTGGCATTTTCGAAGGAAGGATCGAATTGAAGGTATTCACGAACCTGCTCCTCCGTGTCGACAACGCCATCACCGATCCCCCACAGGCCGCTGGAGAAATTCCAGAAATCCCATGTTCCCGGGCCATCACAGACAAAGAGATCGAGCACCCGCTGGGCAGGTGTCAAGTCCGGCTCGACGTGACCGATGTGCGTGTGATAGGTCTGTCGTGACGCGGCGCTGCCTCCAGGGTTCCCCTTTGGCTTCCCAATGCCATTGCCCTCGTAACCTACGGCCATCGACGGGTCCATCAGCAACCGGTTCAGGTGCCGATGGTCGCCGGGGAAGAGGTTCACCGCGTACGGATTGTTGAGATTGTCATTTGGATCCCCGAGCGGATCGGAGAACAACTTGCCGTCCGTCACGCTCTCGGAGTCCCAGCCCTGGTCATTCTTGAAGGCAAGACCATGCATCACTTCTGAGAATGTCTGCGTTGTCGCAACGCCGTTCAAACCAACCGCATTGGGGTTGGTTGGCGGCATGAGGATCTCGTGCCCCCAGAGCCAGACATTCAACACCTCGCCGACCTGTTCGAAAGGCGCATCCTTCTGCAGCATCTGCAAGCCGTATGGAGCCAGTTCCTGCTTTCCTTCGATGCCTTCGTACCCGTAATAGCCCTTGTCCGGGTACCGGAAGTGGTATCCGTCCAGCATCGGGCCATCGTTGTCATTGCCCTGCCAGGAATCCCCGTTCATATCGAAGAATGACGGCTTCCGGTTGGCGTAAAGATAGGTGAACGGTCTGGACTGCTCAGAGAAGGAGGACGGCAACCTGTAGTTCCTGGTAAACCAGGGTGGTCGCTCCCAGTGATGATCGGCACCGATGGTCCCTATGCCATCAGCGTAACTGCCGTCTGGACGAGCAGCCCCGTATTCATACACGTTCCCCCAGCACACCTTGAAGTCGAGTCTGCCCCGGGTGGGAGCCTCGCCGGGCTGGAAGCCCGGGCCGCCCTCCCACATGTATCGAGGCGTATTGATGTTGCCCTCTCTGGGGTCTCCATTCAGGACATGGATAGCCGTGACGTACTCCTGGCCATCTTCGGCCTTGTCGGTGATCGGGCCTGCAACCTGTTCCATCCTGAAATACGGGGCCGTGTTGGACAGGTCGTTATTGACCTCCCTCGGAGAAAGGGGAACACGATCCTCAACCACGTTCCCGTTGACATACATCGGGCGGCCCTTGCTCCTTGTTACTTCACCCTTTCCGATGATGTACCGGGGAGCATTCCGATTCATGTGATTGATTGGACCTCGAAGAATCGACGTAGTCGTCGGGAGCTCGACCTCACTGGGGAAGTCTTCGTAAATGAACGTATCAATCGATGGATATCCCGGATCGACACCCCATGCCCGCGTGTACCTGGCCCACTGGCACCAGCGTGCATTGCCCCCTCCAAGTCCGTCTGGAACGGTTACATCGAACTGGAATGCTCGAGGCCGAGTCGGAACCGGCTGGCGGACCTGCGAAAGTGATGAGACGATCGTCGAGTACTCCGGGTACGGGGCCCCCGAGATATCCCTGAAACGGGCCAAGAACGGCGAATTGCTCATGAGGTTGGGTTCGGTTGTAAACGGCGAGAGAATCTGCCCTCCCTGGACACCCCCGAAGGGGTCTCCGCCACCCTCGATGATCTTGGTTGCTCCATTCATCTCATTCTCAGAAGAACCAAGTTCCTGGAGGGTGGGCAGTCGTTCACGATAAAGGCTCTTCGAGACGACGTCATGGAACTCGTCGTAGTGGCTTACGCTGCCATCGTTTGCCACGTCGTAGGTGCCAGTCCTGTCGATGACAACATCGACCTGATATTCATGAACCTGTGGTGTCGTTGGACTGGACCAGTTGTAGATCTTGTCCCTGTTGAAATCACGACGGTGCGTACGAACCAGTTCGATCGCCATGTTGTTGGCGTCATTGTCATAGCCGCTCCGATCGGTCTTCCAGCCCACCGCGACCTCGCAGATGAGATCACCCGGGGAGATCAGCTGCTTGCCATCGGTGTTCGCGTTGTTCAACTCCGGGGCCCACGCATCAATATCTCCATCCCCATCGAGATCCCTCTCAAGCGTGTAGCTGTGCGTCGTTTGATCTTGTTGATCTGATGGAACAAAGAAATGATCGGCGGGATGGATATCAAGGAAGTCGATCCAGTCCTCCTCTTCCTGGGACGTATCGATGCCCGAGGCGTAGAGAATCAGCGTATACGGCGCTTCGGGAGTCGCAGGTGGAAGGTACAGCGGCAGCCTCGCATTCGGATTAGGTGGTACATCGGGCGAACCTCGGTTCGAATAGCCCTTGTACGCCATGGTTCGAAGCGGCGCATCCTCGGAAGGCGCACCCGACCCTGCATCGTTGAGCGTAATCACCTGCCCGAACAGTCGAAGCTTGTACAGCGGAAGACTGCGAGAAAGGTATCCAGCCCAGTTCCTGCCGAAGAGTGGAAGCGGCCTGTCGTATGGATTTGCCAACTGGACGACGACGACGGAGGTGGAAGGCTCGATCCTGTCCTCGATAGCGAGCCTGGAGTTCGTCGCGTTCGGGGCGCAGACGGCGTAATCCTCTGCTTGATTGTGTCCATACTCGATGAAGAGCTTGCCGCCATTCCGCCATGCATACTTTTCACCCAGGATGGGATCTTCGAATGGATCGTCTTCCGTCGGTGGTTCAAACGGCTCCACAATGTGCGCGATGAACGCCTCCATGATGAATGGCTGCATCTCCATGCCAAGGAATGCCGGTTCTGGCTGGTTATCCCCTCCTGCGACCAGTACCGGCTGCGACCAGGAGTCCGTTCCATCGAGGTATTCATGATGAAAGACAGGAGGCCGGACGGCGCCCAGGTCCACCGTGTCCTGCAGGACCGGATCAATGACATTATGGTCGGGAATGACCTGGCTGTAGAGCGGAGCGTCGGCATCCATGTCTCGCCATGCAAGGATGTTCGCCGAATAGGAAGCAGCCATCTTCCTCGTCATCTGCTGCGCAGACTTGTTTTCAGTTGTTTGCGAATTCTCCGGATCATCGTGTGGATTCGAGCCTGACTTGAAATAGTCCTCATTCACTGCAAGCGCGGGCGGCGCCGTCATGTCTCCGCTGTTGAGTGCCAGGTAGAGCGAGTACGGCAGGCGCTCCGAGAACGTCCGCGATCGGTACGACTGGTTCCCCACTGCAAGGAGGTTGGGTGCATAGCGCTCGTGCTCACGCAGATCGAGCTTCGTTCGCATCTGGTCGTAGAACTGTGAAAGAATCGGATCCTGCAGTACAACACCAAAACCCTCGCTGGGTGGGGTTGTAATGGGAATGTCTGCAAGGACGCCATCCCACTGCTCGGCAAGCATGTCGTAGCCGTAGTTGCCGCCATTGACATAGCTGTTCTGGGTCGGACCAACAAGGCCAAGCAGGTCCATCGGTGGAGACAGTGGAAGGCCATGGAGGTAGTTGGTGGCGGACGTCCTGTTCCCACGGTATTCCCACCACAACCATGGAGGCAACTGCTCGTTCCGGGTGCCGTTGAAGAGTGTCAACTGGCGACGGGCATCGAAGAAGAGCTGGCGGGCGGAAAGCCTGTCGATCAGTTCAGCTTGCTCCTGCCGATGGGTGAAGGCACGCAGGAGGTGGTGGTATTCGCCCCCGGTATGATCTTGAGGGCGACCATCGCCGAGGGACCGCTCGAAGCGTGTCATCAGCCATGGCTGGTTGTTGCCCTCGTTCAGCCGCAGTTCTATTTCATCGGATGTGGTAAATGGCGAGAAGGCCATGCTGGCATCCAGCGGGTCCTGCCCGGCCTTCTGCCAGTAGTACAGCCTGTTGATTTGTCTGCTGATCTCGTGCCGATCTCCAGGATCATCTGGAAAATGCCGGTTGAACGTGATGCCCAGTTCGGTAAGCATGTCCGCATCATTGAAATCATTGAAGAACTTCGTGTTGTAGACCGGGTAGGCTTCCGACTCCTGGTACACAGGCAGGAGATCGACAGCGTCGTATCCAAGCAAACCAAAGGTCACCAACTCCTCGTCGCTGCCGATGTTCGTGGAGGGAATGCCCGTGTCGTATTCAACTCCGAACAGGCCCGCCGAGTTTATGGGTGTATCAAGAATGCCGACGTTCCAGGATTCGTGTGTCTCTGGAAGCCATGAATATTCCTCGCCGGTGTTGTCCCATCCGCCGCCGCCGGGCGAATAGTCTGGGCTCTCCCACCTAGCAGACTGTCCGACGAGGGCCAGGTCCGCAGGTGACCAGCCACGTGTCCGGCTGGAATCGAGACTATGGTCGTCAGCTCGCGAGAACTGCGTGGCGACATTGGCATTCACTCGCCCCGCGTTATCCGTGATGGAAACACTCACCACCTGCATCGTTCCCTCGGTACCACTGCCAGGCACATGGAACCAGAATGAGTCGGTGAAGCCATCGCCATCGGTGTCCG
>Ga0315339_1001274_pt1 | contig 23384 bp, 25 predicted proteins | sample ASW17metaG_FD_204514 | JGI IMG/M metagenome (GOLD analysis project Ga0315339, IMG submission 204514) | Ammonia-oxidizing marine archaeal communities from Pacific Ocean, United States - ASW #17 | ecosystem: Environmental > Aquatic > Marine > Oceanic | place: USA: California | collected 2016-12-05
TGCCATTCTCGCGTTCTTTCGCGAAACAATCCCAAAAGAATGGAAAAACTTCCGCGACAAGGTGTCAGACAACTTTCGTATCACAACCCATGATAATTTTCGGGTTTTGGCGTAGGCACGGTATAGTATATTAACCCTGGCTGACGGAAGTGTCCTTGGCGTTGGCATTGCGCCGCATGCCGTCCTTGGCGGGACGATATTTGGGATTGAGATTCGCCGCGCGGGCGAAGGCGGCGAAAGCCTTACGCAACTCACCAAGTTTCTCCAGCGTCAGGCCCTGATTGGTCCAGCCTTCGTATGACTCCTTGTCGCGGGTGACGACGACGTTGAAATCGTCAAGTGCGGCCGAGTAATCGGCCAGTGCGAGATAGGACAGACCGCGACCGTTATAGGGTTCGATCGCCGTCGGCGCACGCGAGATCGCCGTCGTGAAATCCTGAATTGCCTGGGGGTGCAGCCCGCCCGCTTGATAGACCAGCCCGCGATTGTGGAAGGCGCGCGCATCGGCCGAATCGAGTTCTATGGCCCGGTTGAAGTCGACCAGCGCCAAATCGAGCTGCTTGCTCTGGCGATAGATATTTCCGCGCCCGACATAGGCGTCGTCATATTCCGGATTGATCTGGATGGCGTAATTGTAGTCGGCAAGTGCAAGATCATCTCTGTCCTGGCGACGCTGGACGAGTGCGCGGTTCGCATATGCTTGGTAAAATGCTGGGTTGATCTCGATCGCCTTGTTGAAGTCGGCAATCGCCTTGTCGAATTTCCCCGCCTTGCCGTATGCGGTTCCGCGCACATTGTATGCGTTGGCGTCACCGGGGTTCTGATCGACGACAGCGGTGAGCGAGGCAATGTTGACACGAGAGCCCGTCGAAGGATCGATATCGACCTGCGCCGAGGGTCCCGAATTCCCCGAACTCGCGCAGCCACCAAGAGTGAGCGCCAACAGCACCGCCAGCGGCGGCAATCTTTGTCGCGAGGCATCGTTGATCCGGTTTCTTACCGTCATCTTCCGTCGTCTCTGTAAGTCAGTGCCGTGGCACGATATTCGGTATCTAATCCATCGCGAAGTTTCCCGGCGACAAGCCGCCAGACCTAAAACGGCAAATGCCGGCAAATTGAAGGCTGGCCGCCATCTGTCCCCGCCAATTCCATCGCCGTCAATGATGCCCTCGCGCGGTATCTTCCTTGTGAGAACGTTTCAGCGCGCGATCAACAACACTTTTGGTAACTAGTGCTTGCACGCGATAAATTCCATTCGAAAACGGCCAAGAAAGCCTGCGAGTCGCTATTCTTGCACATTTTCGGCTATCCCGGAAATCGCGTCGGTTACCGGTATCTCAAGGGCCTACGAAAAATCTACCGGAACACGCTCTTGCTTATTCTCGTTTTCGCAATCGGTTGACGTGACCCATTTTGCGCCCGGAACGCACTTCGGATTTGCCGTATAGGTGAAGCTTGGCATCCGGCTCCGCGACCAGCGCTGCCCAAGTACCAGCCTCCTCACCGATGAGATTTGTCATAGCGACGTTTGAATGACGGGTCGGGTCACCGAGCGGCCAACCGGCGACAGCACGGATATGCTGCTCGAATTGCGAAACATGGCAGCCGTCCTGCGTCCAGTGGCCCGAATTGTGGACGCGGGGGGCGATCTCGTTGACCAGGAGCCGTGGGTGCACCTCGTCGCCAAGAAGGAACATTTCAACCGCGAGAACGCCGACAAATTCAAGTGCAGCGGCAATTTCTTCGCCAATTCGGGTCGCCTCCGCCGCGATTTTGTCCGGCACATTTGCCGGCACCACCGACAGTTTCAGGATACCGTCATGGTGCTCGTTCTGTGCTAAATCGTAGGCGCGGATCTGACCATCTCGGCCGCGCCCGAGCACGATCGAAATCTCCTGCGTGAAAGGCACTTTGGTCTCAAGAATTGCCGGCTGTTCGCCAATTGCCCGCCATGCGCTCGCCGGATCGTCACCCTCCCGGACAATTGCTTGACCCTTACCGTCATAGCCGAAGCGGCGGGTCTTGAGGACTGCTGGTCGGCCAGTCTCTAGCAATCCCGAATGGATGTCGGCGAGCGTGCCAATCTTGGCGTAAGGGGCTGTCGGAATGCCGAGTTCGGCCATGAGTTTTTTCTCGGCAAGGCGGTCCTGTGAGATTTCCAGCGCGCCCGGGTTGGGGAAGACCGGCGTGCGCGCCGCAAGGAAATGGGCGCTTGCGGCCGGAACGTTTTCGAATTCGAAGGTAACCACAGATACAGAATCGGCGAAGGCGGCGAGCGCTTCCTCATCCTCATACGACGCGATCGTATGGCGGGCGGCGACGGCGAATGCGGGACTATTCCGGTCGGGGCAATAGATGTGGCAGTCAAGACCAAGTTCGGCAGCCGCGAGGGCAAGCATTCGACCAAGTTGACCGCCACCTAAAATACCGATGCTCATGCCCGGGTGAATCGGCTGCAGCTCATTCATCGTCGCTGGGGCGCTCTTTGATACCTTCAGTTTGGGCCATGCGCCAACTATCGAGGCGGTTTGCAATCTCTTTGTCTTCGAGCGCCAGAATTGAGGTAGCGAGCAAAGAAGCGTTGATCGCGCCGGCTCGACCGATGGCAAGTGTGCCCACCGGTATGCCAGCGGGCATTTGGACGATCGACAAAAGACTGTCGCGGCCGCCAAGCGCCTTCGATTCGACCGGGACGCCGAGAACCGGCAGGGAGGTCATTGAAGCGCACATGCCGGGCAAATGCGCAGCGCCGCCGGCGCCGGCGATTATGACCTTATAGCCGGCACCGCGCGCGCCCTTGGCGAATTTGACCAGACGGTCCGGCGTACGATGGGCAGAAATGATGCGGTCGTCATGGCGAATGTCGAGCAAATCGAGCGTTTCGGCGGCATGGCGCAGGGTCGCCCAGTCCGATTGGCTGCCCATGAGAATGGCGATGGGGGGTGGCTTTTCCACCATGTGAGAGGTCTGGCTCCAATGCGATGAAAGAGGCGCGGATTATAGTGCCGGCAGGCGTCGCCGCAAGAAATTCCGTGCGAAATAGCATGCCAATTCGTTGTGTCGTCAGGCAATAATGTCTGGGAGAAGCTGATCCTGGATCGCGGCGATGCGATCCTTGAGGACAAGTTTCCGCTTTTTCAGCCGCTGGATGCGAATCGTATCAATTTCACCAGTATCGATCATCGCTGAAATCGCCGCGTCGAGATCGCGATGTTCCTGGCGCAACTGAAGAAGTTCGCTCCGGAGCTCATCGTCTCGCTCGCTTGTTCTCCGGCTTCCCGAAGCCATCGCCTCCCCCGGCCACCCTCAGCGCTTGGTTGGCACGTCCGCCCAACAGAATCGACACAATATCACGTTCGAGAATCCAGCCTAAGCGTTCATTTTCCAAAACGTTCATCGGGTGTTGATATTGAAATTTGAGCGCCCCGACCACATTTCAAGAATGGAGGACAACAAGTGGATATCTTCATGCCGACTTGCACAATGCCCGCGTCGGTTGTTCCGCCGTGTGGCGGATCCATGTCATACTTATTCCGTCCTTTTAGTCAGCCGGGGAGGCCATATTAATGTCAGTTGATTTGCATCTTGCCGAGCTGGAGCGTCGGCATCATGGGTTGGAACTCGAAATCGAGGAAGCGATCAACCATCCAAGCACCGATGCGCTGGCGCTTAGCGAACTCAAACGTAAAAAATTGCTGTTAAAGGACGAGGACGAGATCGAACGTTTAAAGGACCAATCCGTTCACTAAGCGTGTTGACCCGCGGATTGCCCGCGAGGTTTTCGGGTTCTGGCTCGTCGCATTGATGTGAGCCGATAGCCGTGTTGGCGTTATCGGATCTGTTTGGCCAATTCCCTCAATTTGTACTTTTGAATCTTGCCGGTCGAGGTTTTTGGCAGCTCCGCGAAGACGATGTAGCGGGGCGCCTTGAATCGGGCGAGGTGGGCATGACACCAATCGATCAGGTCGTCTTCGGTTGTGCTTGCTTCTGGCCGCAGCTCAATGAAGGCGCATGGGCACTCGCCCCATTTCGGGTCGGGCTTGGCAACTACCGCGGCCATGGCGACCGTAGGGTGCTTGTAAAGCGTGTCTTCGATCTCGATTGAAGAAATGTTCTCGCCGCCCGATATGATGATGTCCTTGGAGCGATCCTTGATCTGGATATAGCCATCCTCATGCATGACTGCGAGATCCCCTGAATGGAACCAGCCGCCGGAAAAGGCCTCGGCGGTTGCAGTCGGGTTGTTAAGATAGCCTTTCATGACGACATTGCCGCGAAACATGACCTCGCCAATGGTTTCCCCGTCGGCGGCTACCGGCCGCATCGTCTCGGGGGTCAGGACGGTGAGCGCGTCGAGCGGCACGTATCCAACACCCTGGCGCGCCTTCAGACGGGCACGGTCGTCGGATGTATACTCATCCCAAGCTGACTTCCATTCATTGACCGTCGCCGGTCCGTAAGTCTCGGTCAGGCCGTAGAGGTGGGTGACATTGAAACCGTTTTCGGCCATGGCGGCCAGCACGGCCTCAGGGGGTGGGGCGGCGGCGGTAAAGAATTCGATGGTTCGTTGCAGCTTGCGCTTGTCGGCCGCAGGCGTCGACAGGATCGTCGACATGACGATTGGCGCGCCGCACAGATGGGTGACGTGATTGTCCGCCAGTGCGTCCCAGATCGGCTTCTGACGAACCGAGCGCAGGCAAATATGCGTTCCGGCGATCACCGAAATAGTCCAGGGAAAGCACCAACCATTGCAGTGAAACATGGGCAGGGTCCACAGATAGACCGCGTGTTTCGGCATGGAGCCGGTGAGGACATTGCCTTGAGCCTGAAGATAGGCGCCGCGATTGTGATATACGACGCCTTTTGGATTGCCGGTCGTGCCCGATGTATAATTGAGTGAGATCGCGTCCCACTCATCGTCGGGCATCGCCCAGGCGAAGTCGGGATTGCCGGCGGCGATGAAATCTTCATAGTCGGTCGTGCCGAGCTCTTCGCCGGCCTGCGGAAACGCCGGATCATCATAGTCGATGACAAGCGGCTTTACCGTGGATAGCGCGAGGGCTTCCTTGATTGTCGGCGCGAATTCCCGATCGCTGATCAAAACCTTGGTCTGCGCGTGGTCGAGCATGAAGGCGACAACGCGTGCGTCGAGCCGCGTATTGATCGAGTGGAGGACGGCTTTGGTCATCGGTACCCCGTAATGGGCCTCGAGCATCGGCGGGGTATTGGCCAACATTACCGAGACTGTGTCGCCCTTTCCGATGCCGCTTGCCGCCAGCGCTGAGGCGAGCTTGCGCGAACGGGCGTAGAAATCCCGATAGGTGAAGCGCTGCTCGCCATTGACGATCGCCAGATGATCTGGAAATACCGCCGCCGATCTGGCTAGATACGACAAGGGCGTAAGTGGCTGGAAATTGGCCGGGTTGCGGTCGAGATCGCATTCATAGGCCGAGCGTTGCATCGGTTGGTCTCCCAGGCGGTGTTCAAGAGACCATCAAAGACCGATCCGGCTTCCGCGGCAATCAGGGAATTCGACTGGGCTTGGCCGGCCGCAATTCAAACAAGGAGTACAATCGTGTCGCTCGACAACAAGGTTGCCATCATAACCGGCGGGGCTCACGGCATCGGCCGCGCGATTGTGCGCAGATTCCTCGATGATGGTGCCCGGGTCGTTTTCGCCGATATCGATGATGACGCCGGCGCTGTCGCCGAGACCGAGCTTGCGACCTATGGCGAGGTTCGCTTCGTCGAATGTGATGTTGGCGAAAGACTCGACATCAGGAATCTGGTCGCCACGACACTCGACGCTTTCGGCGAGGTCGATATTCTCGTCAACAATGCCGGAATCGTAGCTGGCGCCGACTTCCTCGACCTTGATCCCGCCGATTTCGAGCGCGTTATGAAAATCAATCTGACGGGTTATTTCCTGGCCGGTCAGGCCGTCGCGCGCCATATGGTAGATCAAATCGAAGCTGGCGGTCAGGCAGGGACAATAATAAATATTTCCTCGGTCAACGCGGTGCTGGCGATCCCGAATCAGGTCCCCTACGCGGTCTCGAAAGGTGGCATTAATCAGTTGACCAAGGTAATGGCACTTTCGCTGGCGCCCTACGGCATCCGCGTCAATGGCATCGGGCCTGGTTCGATAATGACCGAACTCCTGGAATCAGTCATGGACAATCCGGATGTAAAAAACCGAATCTTGTCGCGCACCCCGCTTGGGCGAATTGGCGAGCCGCATGAAATCGCCGGGATCGCGGCGTTTCTGGCCTCGGAGGATGCCAGCTACATCACCGGTCAGACCATCTATGCCGATGGCGGTCGCCTGGCGCTCAACTACACCGTAGCTGTTGATGAATGAGCCTAGAAAGACTGAGGCAAGATGTCGTCTGGCGCAGCATTCAGGTGTCTTCGGCGTCCTCTTCCGGACCCTTCATTGATTTCAGTTTGGCGAGCACGGCGTCGGCCTCGCGATCTTCGTTACGTTTTTGCTCACGCTCGGTCGGCGGGGCCGGACGGGCAGCAGCGGCAAGTGCCGCGGCTGCGGTCGTCTGCGCGGCCGGCAGAAGGGTTGAGCCTTCCGGCTCGGGAACATGGTCCGGCAGGTTGCGGGCCGCCCGCTCTACTTCGAAATCGAGGTCGATCTGAGTACACAGGCCAAGCGACACCGGATCCAGTGGCTGGAGGTTGTTGGCATTCCAGTGAGTTCGGTTGCGGATCGATTCGATCGTCGGTTTGGTGGTGCCGACCAGGCGCATGAGCTGCGCGTCTTTCATTTCGGGATGATTGCGCAATAGCCAGATGATAGCATTCGGCCGATCCTGCCGACGAGACACCGGCGTATAGCGCGGGCCTTTATGTTTGGTTGTCGGGACGCGGACCTTGGGGTCGGCCATTTCAAGGCGGACTTTGGGGTCTGCCTCGGCCTTGTCGATCTCCTCGCGGGTCAACTGGCCGGTGGAGACCGGGTCGAGACCCTTGATGGTCAGTGCCGCCTCGCCATCGGCGATCGCACCCACCTCAAGATGATGGAGTTTGCAAAAATCGCCAATCTGCTCGAAGGTGAGCGAGGTGTTGTCGACGAGCCAAACGGCTGTTGCCTTGGGCATCAGCAACGAAGTTTTTGCCATAGCAAAGGTCTCCCAGTTGCTCCGCCGGGAGTCGGCCAGCGGAACAGATTGTCATACGAACATGGCTAGAATGGCCAACATGACGAGAATGCCGCTTATATAGTTCGCTGTGGTGTCTTAGGCAAATCAGTCGAATCGCGGATCGCGGCGGACCTGTCTAACAGGCATGAAAACCTTGGCCGCAAGCGGCGGCGTTGAGACGGTTACCGGATACGAGAGCGTGGCCCATCGCGCCAAGCTTGCCCGAATAAGCCGATTTGATCTCATCACAAACGAGGCAATAATCTTAAGATGGACCCTGGAATAGTTGCGAGAGTGAGGCGGCATGGTATCTTTTGATGAGGAAGCGCCGAAGCGAAAGTCATATTTGGTTGTAGGTGAAGAACTTGCAACTTTGTCGATCGACGAGCTTGAAGAGAGGATTGCGATCCTCCAGGCTGAAATTGCCCGCATCGAGGCGGCTATCACCGCCAAACGGGAGAGTCTCGGCGTCGCCGATTCGTTTTTCAAGCGTTAGTGCCGTCTTCAAGAATTCCCGTCGTTTGAGCAAAATTTCCAGCCAGACATGAAATCATCGCGCGGCCGAATTGCCCAATGATGAATAAAATATAATTTTAACTAATTCTTAACCTTTGTAGACCAAAATTTAACCGTCCAGTCATCTGGATTAGGGTAACTCCTGCCCACTCTGCTTGATGCCTCCAAGTTAAACTTTTAAGAGCCGCGTTTTGCGGCTCTTTTTTATTCTCGGCTGATGTGTTCCGGTGCTGGTGCGTGGCGCGCTGTTGGTGTAGGTGAATTACCCTAACTGTCACGTCCGGCCGAGCGTATGAGCGACGATAAGACACTCAGTTCAAATTCCGTGCAGGGGCCGATTGCCTTTGGGCAGCGGCTTGCCGGGTCGCAGGTATTTAATAATTTGTTTCGTGAGGGCATGGCGTTGGTCGAGGAGACGGCGACATACCTTGACCGGGAAGGTCGGTCGGATTCGCGCCAGCTATCGCGAACTGGCTCGCTCGCCTACGCGGCCGAATCTATGCGGTTGACGACCCGTCTGATGCAACTGGCGGCCTGGCTGCTTTTGCAGCGTGCCGTCAATGACGGTGAAATGTCCGCCGAGCTAGCGGCTCCGGAAAAGGCCAAGGTGAGGCTGGAGGGTCTGGCAAGCGCCACAACGGGTTCGGGCTGGGACGATTTGCCGGTGCAACTGCGCGACCTCATCGAAAAATCGATGGGTCTGCAGGAACGCATTCGCCGCCTCGACGGTGCCATCGGCCCCGACGCGCCGACAGCGCCGATTGACAATCCGGTTGGGCGGCAGCTTGGGCAGCTCGCGGAAGCTTTCAAACGCCGATAATTGGTAAAAAAAGCCCCGGAATATACCGGGGCTGCAGCTATTTGCGGATTGGGTTACGGCGCTCGGCCAGCCCTCAGTCTCCCAAGAGACCCTTGTATTTGTTCTTGAAACGCGAAAGGCGCCCGCCACGGTCGACGAGATGCTGTCCGCCGCCCGTCCATGCAGGGTGTGTGGTCGGGTCGATATCAAGGTTAAGCGTTGCGCCCGCCTCGCCATAGGTCGAACGGGTCACATATTCGGTCCCGTTGGTCATCAGGACCTTGATCTCGTGATAGTCGGGGTGAATGTCTTTTTTCATGTAACTGTCTCGAATGCCGGTAAGGCGCCGCCAGCGCCAGGTTCGGGCCGAGGGTATAACCTAGCCAACCTGGTGTTACAAGAATGGTAACGCCGGTCTCAGCGTTCCGTCAGCTTCAACTCGATGCGACGGTTGCGCGCATAGGCTTCCTCGCTATCGCCTTCCTCGATCGGCTGAAATTCGCCGAAGCCGGCGGCGGCGACACGATCGGCGGGGATACCCTTGTCGATAAGAAAGCGCACGACTGAAATCGCCCGCCCGGCCGATAGATCCCAGTTCGTGAGGAAGCGGCCGGTTCCGGCGAGCGGCTGCTTGTCGGTATGCCCGTCTACCCGCAACACCCAAGGGATATCCTCGGGAATCTCGCGCTCAAGTTCGAGCACCGCGTTGGCGAGCACGTTCAGCTCGTTCAAACCAGCCCCACTGATTTCGTCGGAACCCGTGGAAAAAAGCACTTCCGACTGGAACACGAAACGGTCGCCGACGACGCGGATATCTGGCCGCTCGCCGAGGATTTCGCGCAGGCGCCCGAAAAAGTCCGAACGATATCGCGCAAGTTCCTGAACCCGCTGAGCCAACGCGACGTTCAGGCGGCGGCCGAGATCGGCAATCTTGGTCTGGCTTTCACGGTCTCGTGTCTCGGAGGTTTTCAATACTGACTCAAGGGCCGAAATTTGGCGGCGAAGCGCCGAAATCTGTTGGCCGAGAAACTCGACCTGCGACAAGGCCCGTTGGCTGATCTGCCGCTCGGACTCGAGATTGCTGGTGATTAGTGCGACATGGTCGCCGGCCGATGTCGCGGCATCGGACTGGCTATCGAGAAGGCCTTGCAACCGGCTGCGTTCGCTTTCGGCGGCGGCAAGGCTCGCCTGAATAATCGACAGGCTCTGCGCGGCTTCTCTCGATGAGGCCTCTTCGAGCGCCAGCAAGTCGGTCAATTCGGCAATCTGGGCATTAAGGCGGCTAAGGACGGTGTCGCGGCCGGATATCTCTTGGCTGAGAAAAAATTGGACCAGTGCGAAAATCGACAGAAGAAAGACGAAAACCAGAAGTAAATTCGTCATCACGTCGACAAAGGCCGGCCAATAGTCGGATCGGGTAGGGCGATGGCGCGCGCGTGCGATGGCCATCATTCACCAGCGTTTGGCGTGTTCAGCGCTTGTGAAACTTTGTCTAGTACGGCCTTCATTTCTTGTTGCTGTTCGGATTGCGCCTCGACCCAACTCCTGACCACTTGTTGCTCGCTGCGCATGTGCTGGACCATGCTCTGGATCCCCTCGGCCAAATTGGCCATTGCGTGCTTGCTGGGTTCGTCGCTGGCCTGATCCGCACCGCCCTCTTGGATTGTCGTGGCTAACCGCTCGATCGCTATCCGCAGATCCTCCGCAGTGGAGATTTCGCCTCGCGTTTCGATCATGTCGGGATCAAGGTCGGTGACGGTCGACAGCCAATCCTCTAGATCATTGTAAAACATATTCTGCGCTTGACCGGCCTGGAGGTCGAGGAAGCCGAGAATCAGTGAGCCGGACAGACCGAATAGCGATGACGAGAAGGCGGTTCCCATGCCACCGAGCGGGGCGGTAAGACCCTCTTTTAAGTCCTCGAAGATTACACCGGTATTGGCCGACGACACGTTGAGCGAGCGAATTGTGTCGCCGACCGCGGTAACGGTCTGCAGCAGACCCCAGAATGTGCCCAGAAGCCCGAGGAAAATCAGCAAACTGACCAGATACCGCGACAACTCACGATCTTCATCGAGGCGCATGAGAATCGAATCGAGGATCGAACGCATTGTCTGCGTCGAGATCGCCATGCGGCCGATTCGGTCGCCGAGCAGCGTCGCCATCGGTGCCAGGAGCACGGGCGCGCGCTCGACCTCAATGCCCGGGTCGGCTGCGCGGAACGTGTTGACCCACTTGATCTCCCGAAACAACCGAAGGACCTGACGAAAAACCAGAACGATACCGATGATCAAGGTGGCGATGATGACGCCATTCAACCCCGGGTTTGCCATGAAGGCGACCGCGGCCTTGCCGAAAAGGATAAGAGCAAGAAATGCGCTGATGATAAGGAAAATCGTCATCCGCCAGAGATAGATCTGCGGACTGGCCAGCTTGTATGGGTCGTATTCCCGCGAACTGGCCCTTGTGAAAAGCACGCTCTTGCCCTCTCTCGGTCGCATCAAGTTCTAGCGTGATTTGTGCCCGGAGATAAGCGGAAATATTGCGGCGATGATGTGAGGGCTATGTTGCCGGTATCAAGGCAAGCACGGATAGGAGCTGCTCGTGAGTTATCTTGTTGCCGGCAACGATTGAACCGGCATCCACGGATTTATCATTTCCCCTGAGGTCGGTAACGAATCCACCGGCTTCACGGACAATAATGGTGCCGGCGGCAGTGTTCCATGGCTCCAGATGATCGTGCCAGAACCCGTCATAGCGTCCAGACGCGATCCAGGCGAGTTCCAGCGCCGGCGAACCGATTGAGCGCTTTGCCGAAGCCTCGGCTTGGAGGCGGCCAAGCGCGTCCGCGCCGCCGGCAGCATGATTGCCATGCAGCGCCATCGGAACACCGATCAGGGATTCGGCAAGATTACGACGTGTGGCGACCCTCAATCGGCGATCATTGAGATAGGCACCAGTGCCGCGTTCAGCGACATAAAGTTCATTGAAGATTGGGCTGTAGACGACCGCGGCTACGATTTTGCCCTCGCGCTCAAGCGCAACAGAGATCGCGAAAAGCGGAATCCCGTGGAGGAAATTGACGGCTCCGTCGAGGGGGTCGACAACCCAGCGACTGCCGCTATCGCTGCCGACAATCTCGCCATTTTCCTGAGTGAGAAAGCCATATGCAGGTCGTACCTTGCGAAGCTCGGCAACCAGCATCTGATTGGCACGCCGGCCAGCGGCGGCGGCGAAGTCGCTCGGTCCCTTCACGGAGACCTGAAGATTCTCGACTTCACCAAAATCGCGCACCAGAGCGCGGCCGGCCTTGAGCACGGCCTGGATCATGACATTCATTAACGCCGTGCGCGCCATTTTGGTGCTTTCTACTGGTGGCTCTCGAGGCGTGCCTGTGCATCACATTTTAACCGCCGATACAACAGGCAGTTACGCGACGGCGAGTCAAAATCCAATTCAGCTATTTGCCGACTCGGATAGATCGAAAGCGACCGGTTGGGCTTTTCGGCTAACTTGCAGGCCAGCGCTGCGCCGCTGTTGCCGCCGCCGCGCGCTGTTCTTCGTTGAGGCCGGCGACGAAGCTCTCAAGAAATTCGTCACTGCGCCCGGCGGCGCGGGCTAGATAATGCCACTTGGCGGCGTTGATCGGATCGGCCGCCGAGCCGCGTCCCGAAGCCAGGATTCGAGCCAGGCGATTCTGGGCGATAGGGTTGCCGACCTCGGCAGCGCGCTGGAACCATCCAGTGGCGTCGGCTTCATTCTTGGAGATGCCGGTGCCATTGAACAGGCGGATGGCGTATTCTACTTGCGCGTCGATATGGCCAAGCCGCGCGGCGGCCGCGAGCCAGTGGGTTGCGAGCTGGTTGTCGCTGGCGAGGCCGTCGCCATTTTTGTATAGCTGCGCGAGGGCATATTGGGCACCTGCCTCTCCCTCGGCAGCCGCACGGCTGAAAAGTGCAGCGGCGCGGACTGAATCGCGTGGGCGCACGGTGCCTTCAAGATGCAGAAGGCCAAGTTGGTACATTGCGGCGATCTTGCCGCTGGCGGCGGATTGATCGAGAAAATTGACGGCCTGCTCCCGATCGACCGGGACCCCGCGACCATCGAGATGCATCATGCCGATGGCAAATTGTGCTTCGCGGTCGCCGCTCGCCGCGGCCAGGGCATACCAGGAACTTGCTTGCTGAAAATCACGCGGAATTCCGTAGCCGCCCTCATAAATGACGCCGACAAGAGTCTGAGCGGCAACATCGCCGGCGGTGGCTCGCGTGATGGCGAGACCGAATGCGGTTAGATATTGGCCCTGCTGGAAGGCCCCATAGGCAAGATCGGCGCCCACCGGGTTGGCATCAACAATGGCAGGATCGGTTGATAAGGGTGCGGTAGCAGCCAGCTGATCGAATTGCGGGGAGAGTGGCGCCTCGATGCCAAGGGCTGGAATTTGTCCGGGCACGCCGGGAATCGGAGGAATTTCCGTACTTGCCGGCAAGGGCGCTTCCGGCGTCGACAATGAGAAAGTCGGTTGAGGCATAGTTAGCGCTGAACCGATTGATTGGGGCGGCGAGATGTCGGGGCGCCTCGGTGGAATCGGCGGAATTGAAGACTGCGTCTGGGCTGGTGCCGACGCGGCAGGCGCCAGTCCATTCGGTGACCCTTGCGTTGTCGGCGTAAGGTTGATCGGCCCGAGAGCCGTGGGCGCCGTCGCGCCGCCAGTATTCGGTGCGGTGCCGGGATTTGGTGGCGTAAGGTCCAACGGGCCTTGCGCCAGTGCTCCTGGAGCCACCAGCGCACTCAGGAAAAACAGATAAAGACTGGCCCGGATCACGGCACCATTTCCTCTTCCGCACTGAGCATGCGATTGGCCTCTGCCACGGCCGTGGCAGCCCCTGCCGGATGGTTCCAAACCGCTTGGCGCAGCGCCACGAACTCTATCCCGGCATCGTGAGCTTGGCGTACCGATGAAAGCGATGTGCCGCCCATCACGATTGCCGGTATGCGTGCCAGTGAAGCCCACCATTCAGCCAAGTCGAGCGCCTTGTCAAAGATTGTGGCCGCGGAATCGCCATCCAGACGGCCGAAAAAAACGTAGTCGGGATCGCTCTCGCCGGCGAGCATGGCATCGTGGCGCGAGCGTAAATCGCCAATACCGGCGATTTTATTGGGGCGCAACGCGGTGAGCGAAGTGGCGAGGTCGTTGCTCCAGTCGTCGATGTGAACGCCATCGGCACCGGTATCCTCGGCAATCCGCGCATTGTTGTGGATCAGCGCTGCGACGCCATGAACCTGTGCAACAGGAACCAAACCCTTGGCAAGGCTGGCGAGATCGTCCCGATCGGTCGTGATAATCAGCGAGGCGACATCATTGCCCGACAAAGCCTCCTCGAGAATCTCCGCGAATTCCTCCGGCGCGGCGCCGGCAGGGGTCACCAGGCAAAGGCGGCATAGGTTTTCTTGCGCATCAGTGACGTTTCGGTCCACAGGTTTTCCCGGCCATGACATGCGTTTTCAAGGCTATGCGTTCCTAGCAAGGAAACAACATCCCCGATTTTATCCACAAGGGCCAGTATATAACAATATTGTGGCTAATTCAGCATTTTAGGCGGCACTTTTCTCCGCGTCTGGACTCCAGGCGCCGGTCGTCGCAAGTCCGTTCATGCGCGCGCGGTGGAGAAAAGCCTGTTGTGCCGCTCCGACATTCTCCGGCTTGCCGCCCCATGCATGGATCGCCGCCGCCTGCAGTGCCCGGCCATAAGAGAAGGTGAGCCGCCACGGCAAATTGCCCTCTGCGTTGATCAAGGAGAGATGCTCGGTGGCCTGTTCGTCGGATTGGCCGCCCGATAGGAAGGCGATCCCGGGCACGGCAGTGGGTACGCAGGACTTCAAGAGTTTCACGGTTTTCTCGGCAACTTCACTCGGCGAAGCTTGCTGTGGGCAATTTTTGCCGGGCACGGCCATGTTTGGCTTAAGGATCATTCCCTCAAGATTGACCCCGGCATAATAGAGTTCCGCAAAGACAGTTTTCAGTGCCCACTGGCTGACCTGGCTGCAAGTGTCGATGTCGTGCGCGGCGACCGGCCCGTCCATTACAACTTCCGGCTCGACGATCGGGACGATATTCGCCTCCTGACAAAGCGCGGCGTAGCGGGCCAATGCGTGGGCATTGGCGTTGATGCAATTATGGCTCGGCCTGCCGGGGCCGATGTCGATAACCGCCCGCCATTTGGCAAAGCGCGCACCGAGGCCGTAATACTCCGCCAAACGCTCGCGAAGGCCGTCGAGGCCTTCGGTCACGGTTTCGCCCGGCTGAAAGGGCAGTGGCTTGGCGCCCATGTCTACCTTGATGCCGGGGACGGCGCCGCTTCTTGCGATAATCTCGGTTAGCGGCGTTCCGTCCTTGGCTTTTTGGCGGATTGTCTCGTCATAGAGAATGACGCCGGAGACATAGTTCTTCATGGCCTCATCGGTGCGAAACAGCATCTCGCGATAGTCGCGGCGACTATCCTCGGTCGACGCCATGCCGATTTGGTCGAACCGCTTCTTGATCGTGCCGGTGCTTTCGTCGGCGGCGAGAATTCCCTTGCCGGAGGCCACCATGCGGGCGGCGATGTCTTCAAGGCGTTCGGCCATACTATTTCCCTCGTTCAATGCGATCTGTGATCTTGTGTAGATCCCCACTAGGCGGACGCTTTGTCATAGCGCGCGCGAGCGGTGGTGGGCAATTCCCGGCGACAATCATCGACTGGGCCGGATCGTGTATCCATGCCCGGTTTGCCAAGTATATTCAGCCAGCCGAACGCAGCGCGTCGACCCCAGGCAGCGTCTTGCCCTCCATCCATTCGAGAAAGGCGCCGCCGGCGGTCGAAACGAACGAAAACCTATCAGCGACGCCAGCATGATTAAGCGCCGAAACGGTATCGCCGCCACCGGCAACCGACAGAAGTTTTCCTGCGCCCGTGCGCTTGGCCGCGTAATCGGCGACCGCCAATGTCGCCGCGTCAAAGGGAGGCGTCTCGAAGGCGCCGAAGGGCCCGTTCCACACCAGCGTTGCAGCTTTATCGATCCACGAATTGATGGCTTTCACCGATTTTGGGCCGACATCGAGGATCATTTGATCGTTGGGCACCTTGTCACGCTCGACGATCATCGTGGTCGTGCCGGCCTTGAACTCGGCCGCGACGACGACATCGTCGGGCAGCACGATGGTGCAGCCAACTCTATCGGCCGCCACCAGGATTCGCCTTGCGGTATCGGCAAGGTCTGGCTCGGCAAGCGATTTACCGATTTGAACGCCATTGGCGACAAGAAAGGTGTTGGCCATCCCTCCGCCAATCACTAGGGCGTCGACCCTGGCGACAAGATTTTCAAGCAGGTCGATCTTTGAGGAGACCTTGGCGCCGCCGACAATAGCGACGACCGGCCGTTTCGGATTGCCGAGGGCGGCGTCCAACGCATCCAGTTCGGTTTGCATGGAGCGGCCGGCGAAGGCCGGCAGACACCGGGCAAGCCCCTCGGTCGATGCGTGAGCGCGGTGAGCAGTGGAAAAAGCGTTGTTGACATACATCTCGCCAAGTTCGGCGAGCCCAGCAACAAAGGCGGAATCGTTTGTTTCCTCGCCCTTGTGGAAGCGGGTGTTTTCCAAAACGAGAATGTCGCCGTCCTTCATGGCAGCGGCCGCGGACTCTGCCGTCGGACCGATGCAATCATCGGCGAAGGCGATAGGGCGACCGACAATCGCGGCGACGGCCGGCAGCAGCGGTTTCAGCGAATATTTAGGTTCGGGCCCGTCCTTCGGCCGGCCAAAATGGCTAAGCAAGACGACCCGGCCTCCACCGCCGGCAATTTCGTTGATGGTTGGCTCGGCGGCCCGGATGCGGGTATCGTCGCTGACCTTGCCGTCGATCATTGGAACATTGAAATCAACACGGACGAGGACGCGTTTTCCTTTGAAATCCGCGTCGTCGAGCGTGCCGAAGCGGTCCATTTCCGCCATCTGAACGTCCTAGATGAGCTTGGCCATCGCCACGGCAGTGTCGGCCATGCGGTTCGAGAAGCCCCATTCATTGTCGTACCAGGAGACGACGCGAACAAAGGTGTCGCCAAGGACTTTCGTCTGATCGAGAGCGAAGGTCGATGAATGCGGATCGTGATTTAAATCGGAGGAGACAAGCGGTTCATCCGTCCAGGTGAGGATCGACGACAGCCGGTTGGAATTCGCCGCCTTGACGATCGCATCGTTTATTTCCTCGACATTTGTCGTGCGTTTGGCAACGAACTTGAAGTCGATGAGCGATACATTCGGCGTCGGTACGCGGGTGGCCGAGCCGTCGAGCTTGCCATCCAGTTCGGGCAGGACGAGACCGACCGCCTTAGCGGCGCCGGTCGACGTCGGAATGATGTTATTTGCCGCCGCACGGGCACGGTAAAGATCCTTGTGCATGGTATCGAGCGTCGGCTGGTCGCCTGTGTAAGAGTGAATCGTTGTCATGAATCCGCTCTCGATGCCAACCGCATTTTGCATGACGCTGGCGACCGGGGCGAGGCAATTGGTCGTGCAGGAAGCGTTTGAGACGACCAAGTGATCCTTGGAAAGCTTGTCGTCATTGACGCCGTAGACGACCGTCAGATCGGCGCCGTCGGCCGGCGCCGAGACGAGAACGCGTTTGGCGCCGGCAGCCAGATGGGCCGAGGCTTTTTCCTTCGAGGCGAATATCCCTGTGCATTCGAGCGCGATGTCGATGCCGAGCTCCTTGTGCGGCAATTGTGCCGGGTCCCTGATCGCGGTGACCTTCATCGGGCCGCGACCGGCGTCGAGCGTGTCGCCCTTGACTGTCACCTTGCCCGGGAAGCGACCGTGGACGGAATCGTAGCGAAGAAGATGGGCGTTGGTTTCAACCGGCCCAAGATCGTTGATTGCAACGACCGCGATGTCCTTGCGCTCTGATTCCAAAATGGCCCGAAGGATATTGCGGCCGATACGGCCAAAACCGTTGATGGCTACCTTGACGGTCATGGTCTTTCTCCCGGTAGGCGCGCGCCCGCGCCCTTATTGGTCAAATCTGATCAGCCTGGGCTGCGTTATATCTCAGGCATTTGCGGTGACGCGGTCAATTGCCGCGGCGGCGACCGTCTCGGCGGTGATGCCGAACTTCTTGTATAGCTGCTCCTGTGGCGCGCTTGCGCCGAATCCGCTCATGCCGACGAAAATGCCGTCACTGCCGATGAATTGTTCCCAGCCCTGGCGGATCGCCGCCTCGATGGCGATTTTTACCGGGGCGCTGCCGATGGTCTCCATTCGGTAGTCTTCGCTCTGCTCATTGAACAATTCGAAGCTCGGCACGGATACGACCCGGGCGGAATATCCGCTTTCTTCGATCAGCGCCTTGGCGGCCAGTGCTATCTCGATCTCGGAGCCACTGGCAAAGATTGATACTACGGCGTCGCCTTCGGCTTGAGAAAGTTCATAGGCACCTCGGGCGCAAAGATTTTCCTCTGAGAACTCCGTGCGCACCGCCGGCAGGCCTTGGCGGGTAAGTGCGATCACGCTCGGCCCCGTCCGGCTTTCCAGCGCTAATTGCCAGCATTCGGCGGTCTCGGTGACGTCGGCCGGCCGGAAAACATTGAGATTGGGGATGGCGCGCAGCGCGGCAAGATGCTCGACCGGCTGGTGGGTCGGGCCGTCTTCGCCCAGCCCAATCGAATCGTGGGTCATAACAAAGATGACCCGCTGAGCCATCAGAGCGGCAAGACGAATCGAGGGCCGGCAATAATCCGTGAAAACAAGAAACGTGCCGGAATACGGGATGATGCCGCCATGCAACGCCATGCCGTTCATGGCCGCCGCCATACCGTGCTCGCGGATGCCCCAGTGAATGAAGCGGCCGGAAAAATCATCGGCAGCGATGGCTTGCATGTCTTTCGAGCGGGTGTTGTTCGAACCAGTCAAGTCGGCCGAGCCGCCGATTGTCTCCGGGACAATCGGGTTGATGATGTCTAGCGCCATCTCCGAGGCCTTGCGGGTCGCGACTTTCGGCTTGTCGGTGGCAAGTTTGCGCTTGTATTCACTTATCGCGGGCGCAAATGCGGCTGGCAGATCGCCGCGCATCCGCCGCTCGAATTCGCCGCGCTTTTCGCTGTCGAGCCCGGCTAGCCGCTTCTCCCAATCCTTGTGCGCATGAGCCGCCTTGAGCCCGGCTATGCGCCAGGCATCGCGAATATCGGCTGGCACTTCGAAAGGTGGCGAGGTCCAGCCGAGCGCCTTGCGCGCTCCCGCGATCTCGTCCGCCCCTAGAGGGGCGCCATGGGCGGCGGCAGTGCCGGCCTTGGTTGGCGCGCCGAAGCCGATTTTTGTGCGGCAGGCGATCATCGAGGGGCGATCACTCTGTTGGGCGGCCTCGATTGCGCCGGCGATCTCATCCGGGTCGTGGCCATCGATACCGGTTGCATTCCAGCCGGCCGCTTCGAAGCGGGCGATCTGATCGCCTGATTCGGCAAGTGACAAAGGCCCGTCGATCGAAATGCCATTGTCGTCGAACAGAACAATGAGCTTATTCAGCCGCAGATGCCCGGCGATCGAAATCGCTTCATGGCTAATCCCTTCCATGAGATCGCCGTCAGAGGCCAATACATAGGTTCGATGATCGACAATCTCCTCGCCGAATTGGGCAGAAAGAATGCGCTCCGCCATGGCCATTCCGACGGCATTGGCAAGCCCCTGGCCGAGCGGCCCAGTCGTCGTCTCAATGCCCGGAGCATGGCCGAACTCTGGATGCCCGGCGGTCGCTGAGTCGAGTTGGCGAAAGTTTTTCAGTTCCTCGATCGTCATTTCTTCGACGCCAAGCAGATAGAGCACCGAATAAAGCAGCATCGAACCGTGCCCGGCGGACAGCACGAAGCGATCACGGTCAGGCCAATAGGGCGCGGTCGGATCGAATTGGAGGAAACGCGAAAATAGCACGGTGGCGATATCGGCGGCGCCCATCGGCAGGCCGGGATGGCCCGAATTGGCGCTCTCGACCGCATCCATGGCAAGCGCACGGATGGCATTGGCCATGGCCTTGTGTTTTGCGAGTTCTGTCATAAGGGGGTTTTCAATGCGCTGTCGGTGACGTCTCTGCCCTTCGGGCGCATTCGAACCGACCTGAACGGATGGCGCCGCCACGTCCCTTGTTCAATCCGGGCGAGGCGGAGGAGACATAGCAAATCGGTCTGGCGAGTCAATCGATGGTGTCGCGAGGCATGGATTGGCGTCAATCGGCATGGCCATTGACGCGATCTTCGGGCACTGGTTAATCTCAGTGGTGTAATCCATTGCGCAAATTGCGATTCTGTCGACTGGAATCAATAGCGGGATTGGACTTCAGATCATCGGGCGAAAGCTGATGTAGTTCTGATGAGGCCGGGATGGCAAAACCAATTGACACCGCGCTAAAACGCTTTGAAGCGGCGCTGAACCTGCTTGAAGATGCAATTGATGGCCGCCTGGAAGGCGCGTTGCATGTCGCCGATCTGGAGAACGAACTGCAACGCCTGGGCACCGATCGCTCGCAGCTTGCCCAATCACTTGACGCGGCAGAAGCACGTACCGCAGGGCTGGAAGAGGCCAATCGCGAGGTGTCTCAGCGGTTGGCGAACGCGATGGAATCGATTCGCACCGTGCTCGATCGACAGGGGGCCTAGTACGCGACGATGGCTCAGGTAAATGTCACGATCAGCGGCAAGGTTTACCGGATGGCTTGCGACGACGGTCAGGAAGACCATCTTGACGAATTGGCGCAACGCCTGGACGAGACCATCAATCGGCTGCGTGGCGAGTTCGGCGAGATTGGCGACCAGCGGCTGACGGTAATGGCGGCGATTACAATGGCCGACGAGAGTTCGGAGGCCGGAAAGCGGCTCAAAGAGCTTGAAGAGACAATTGCCGGGATGGGGCAAAGCAGCACGGAACTTCTCGAGCGTCAGCAGGCGCAAGAAGTGGCGGTGGCGCGATCGATCGATATTGTCGCCGAGCGAATCGAGGCCCTTGCCGAGCGCCTTGCCGAGACTGGCGACGGGGAAAACGGCGGCTGAGACGGTTTGGCGGCTAATTCCATCCGTATGTCGGTTTTGCTGGTACGGGGCCAGCGTCGCCACTATATGTCGAGTCGGCGAGGCTGTGGGGCGCGGCAGGAGACATGTATCCCCGGGGCCTTATTGATCCTAAAGGGAGCTGTCCCTGGGCGGGCCCGTGGGCTCGCTTATATGGCGCCCACCTACGCTGTAGGTCTCCGGGATCGAAATCTCCACCGACCGTTGCGGCCTCGCTATTCGTCTTTCCGTAAATCCGTGCTTCAGATCTATGAAACAGCCAGAGGCCGCCGTCGGCACGATTACCAAAGCGGTATTGCGCCGTCAGGCACTGGCCTGCCGGAACGCGCTCGGCGATGAGGCGCGCGCCGGCGCCAGCAATTCGATCGCTGAGCGCGCCGGGGAAATTTTGGCGTCGCTACGGCCGGATAGTGTCTCGCTCTATTCACCGATCGGCAGTGAATGCGATACCTGTTCACTCATCGCCAAGGCGGTTTTAATCGGCGCGGAGATCGGCCTACCGACAATTGTCGATGGAGCCCGGATTCTTTTCCGTCGCTATCGGCCGGGCGACCTTCTGGTCGCCGGCAAGTTCGGGACAAAGGCGCCGTCGGAGCGGGCGCCTCTCATGTGGCCAGAGGTGATCGTCGTACCGCTCGTCGGGTTTGATCGGACCGGCACAAGGCTCGGCTATGGACGCGGCCACTATGATCGGGCCATAAACACCATGCGCGAAGCCGGTCAGCGACCAAAACTGCTCGGAATCGCCTTCTCGGTTCAGGAAGTTGGAACGATTCCGGCCGAACCGCATGACGTCGGCCTCGATTGGATCGTCACCGAGAAGGGGACTCTCGCGCTCGCGGCGAATGAGGACTGAACCGGCATGCGTCTTCTTTTTCTCGGCGATCTCGTCGGCCGCCGTGGCCGTATTGCGGTTGTTGAACGGCTGCCTCACCTGATTGCCGAATACAGGCTCGATTTTGTCGTCGTCAATGGCGAGAACGCGGCCGGCGGATTCGGAATTACCGAGGAGATTCATCGGGCCGTCATCGATAGCGGCGCCGATGTTGTGACCACCGGAAATCACGCCTTCGACCAGCGCGAGGCGCTGGTATTCGCCGAGCGTCAGGAGCGATTTTTACGTCCGCTGAATTATCCGCTTGGCACTCCCGGGCGCGGCGCCGGGCTGTTCACGGCCACCAATGGCCTAAGCGTCCTGGTCATAAATGCCATGGGCCGGGTATTCATGGATGCGCTCGACGATCCATTCGCGGCGATTGATGCGGAACTTGCGGCCTGTCCGCTGGGTGAGCAGGCCGATGTGATCGTTATCGACTTTCATGGCGAGGCCTCGAGCGAGAAGCAGGCGCTGGCGCATCATCTCGACGGCAGGGTGACGCTTGTGGTTGGAACCCATACCCATGTCCCGACGTCGGACTATCGGATCTTGGCCGGTGGCACGGCCTTTCAGACCGATGTCGGCATGTGTGGCGACTATGATTCAGTGATCGGCATGGACAAGGAGGAACCGCTTCGGCGCTTTTTGCGAAAAGTTCCCGGTGAGCGTTTCGTGCCGGCCACCGGCAGCGCGACAATCGCCGGATTGGCGGTTGAGATCGACCAGGACACCGGGCTGGCAACAGCGGTTTCGCCGTTTCGCCTCGGCGGAACCTTGAACGAGGTTCTGCCGGCGTTCTGGACCTGACGCACCGGCCCCTTGGTGCGCGCTTGCACAGGCGTTGGCCTTTATTTCGAACGTCTGCAGCCGTATAACGCCGATAATCTTATTCACCGCTTGGCTCCGGCGTGCCTCTTGGTCGCCGTCGACGGGGTTTTCTATGGCCGGACATTCGCAATTCAAGAATATCATGCACCGCAAGGGCGCCGCCGACGCCCGCCGTTCAAAGCTTTTTTCGAAGCTTGCCAAGGAAATTACGGTTGGCGCCAAAATGGGCTCGCCGGACCCGGCGATGAATTCGCGGTTGCGCTTGGCAATTCAAAATGCGCGGGCGGAAAACATGCCCAAGGACAATATCGAGCGGGCAATCAAGAAAGCCTCGATCGCCGACGCCGAAAACTATTCGGAAGTCCGATATGAGGGCTATGGACCGGGCGGCGTCGCGATGATTGTCGAGGCGCTGACCGACAACCGCAACCGAACGGCCTCGGCGGTTCGCTCCGTCCTGTCGAAATTTGGTGGGGCGCTTGGCGAAACCGGATCGGTTGCCTTTATGTTCGATCGCGTCGGGCAAATCACCTATCCGGTGAGTGTCGGGAGCGCCGACACGGTGCTTGAAGCGGCAATAACCGCTGGTGCCGACGACGTTGAAAGCGATGACGAAGGCCATCTCGTCACCGCGACTTTTTCCGATCTCGGCGATGTTGCAAAAAACTTGGAAGAGTCGCTTGGCGAGGCCGAGACGGTCAAGATCGTTTGGAAGCCGCAAACGACGACTGTACTCGACGAGAACAAGGCGTCCTCAATGATGAAACTCGTCTCGGCGCTTGACGATGATGACGACGTCCAGGCGGTCTTCTCGAACTTCGAGGTCTCGGACGAGATCATGGAGAAATTGACGGCGGCCTGAGCCGGTCAAAACACCGCAATTCTATAAATATCGGTCGGGTTCGAAGCTGCGCCCGCCTATCGGTGCACGCCGGTGGTAGGCTATTGTTGGCGGATCGCGGTCGCGCCAGTCGAATGTTCAGAATAAACTGTTGTTCGAGCGCACAGTACTAGACGCAGTTGAATAAGGCGTTGAGACGATTCAGGAAACCGATTCTTTGTTGCCAAACGAAGGATCGATTCGATGCAGAATACGTTCTCGAACGCCTTATCCGAGGCGGTATGCAAA
>Ga0315339_1001275_pt1 | contig 23372 bp, 22 predicted proteins | sample ASW17metaG_FD_204514 | JGI IMG/M metagenome (GOLD analysis project Ga0315339, IMG submission 204514) | Ammonia-oxidizing marine archaeal communities from Pacific Ocean, United States - ASW #17 | ecosystem: Environmental > Aquatic > Marine > Oceanic | place: USA: California | collected 2016-12-05
CAGCAGCATGTGTTTGGGCGGAAAGGCGCGCGCGGCCTCTAGCAGCTCGAACGTGCCGATGATGTTGCTTTCCAGATACGAGCGGGGGTTTTCAATCGAATAGCGCACCCCCGCCTGAGCGGCGAGATGGATCACCACATCGGGGCGTTCTTCGTCAAACAGCGTCATCAGCAGGCCGGGTGTTTCAACCTTGTCCTGAACGAACCGATAGTCCGCTGACTGCCGCAGTTGCAGCTCGCGGCTTTCCTTGAGCGTCACGTCGTAATAGTCGGACATCGAGTCCAGTCCAATGACGCGCCAACCCTCTGCCAGCAGCTTGCGACAGACAAAAAATCCGATAAACCCGGCCGAGCCGGTGACAAGAGCTGTTGGCATTTAATCCTCTCCGAACAGGTCGCGGGTAAAGACCTTGTCTTTTACGTCCACAATGTCATCGGTGAGCCGGTTTGCAATGATCAAGTCAGCCTGCGACTTGAACGCAGCTAGATCGTTGATCACTGGCGAATGGAAGAAATCCGCCTCCTCCAGCACTGGCTCATGGACGATCACCTGGATCCCCTTGGCCTTCAGCCGCTTCATGATCCCCTGGATCGAGCTTTGCCGGAAATTATCCGACCCCGCCTTCATCACCAGCCGGTAGATGCCCACGACCTTTGGCCCCCGCATCAAGATCTGATCAGACAGGAAATCCTTGCGGGTGCGGTTGGCATCGACGATGGCGCGGATCAGGTTCTGCGGCACATGGCTGTAATTGGCCAGCAACTGCTTGGTATCCTTGGGCAGGCAATAGCCGCCATAGCCAAACGACGGGTTGTTGTAATGCCCGCCGATGCGCGGGTCTAAACTGATGCCGTTGATGATCTGCCGGGTATCCATGCCACCGGCCATGGCATAGCTGTCCAGCTCATTGAAAAAGGCCACGCGCATCGCAAGATAGGTATTGGCAAACAGCTTGATCGCCTCGGCCTCGTCGGGACCGGTAAACAGGATCTCGACGTCTTTCTTTTCCGCACCTTCCAGCAAGAGATCGGCAAAAATGCGGGCGCGCTCTGACTGCTCTCCGACGATAATCCGCGACGGGTGCAGGTTGTCATAAAGCGCGCGGCCCTCACGCAGGAATTCGGGGCTGAAGATGACCTGATCGGTCTCCATCTCGCGGCGGATCTGACGCACATACCCCACGGGGATGGTCGATTTGATGACGATGGTGGCCCGAGGATTGACGGCGATCACATCGGCGATAACAGATTCAACACTGGTGGTGTCGAAATAGTTGGTCTTGGCATCGTAGTTCGTCGGAGTCGCGACGATGACATAATCGGCATCCGCATAGGCGCTGGCCGCATCCGTGGTCGCGCTGAGCTGCAGGGCACGGTTGGCCAGAAAATCCTCTAGTTCTGTATCGACGATCGGGGACTGACGTTTGTTGACCAGCGCGACCCGCTCTGCTGAGACATCCACAGCCTTGACGGGGTGGTTCTGGGCCAGAAGGACGGCATTGGAAAGGCCAACATAGCCCAGACCCGCAATGGCGATGTTCATATGAAATTCCTCTTAATGCAAACACACAGGGCGAAGAATCTGGCAATCCAGTCTCATCCGCCCGCCTGCTATAATAAACTCCGCTCTGCGCTGCCATGGGCAATTCGCGGGCAGGACACCTGTCCCTGGCAAAGAAAGCACCAAAATATCCCCGCTGCCGAAAGAATATGCAAGCGATCCGCAAAGCCAGATAAGACAGTCCATACATTTGGCACAAAGGCGGCCAAGACAAGTGTGAAGCACGGGCATAGTACCACATTCATTTGCATCACCTAACGCTTCAGCAAGAAACATTTGGGTTCATAGACGTTGCCCGCGCGCGCTCGGAGTTATGCGCCGTCAGGCGTGGATCGACAGCGGCAAGGTCTATGGCTATCGCAAATCAACGGACGATCGACACGGTCAGGGCCAGTTGTGCTCCGGGAACCGAGTGGCACGTTTTGCCAGTCTTGCAGGCATTGCAGCGCAGATCGGCTACAAGGGCTGTCCTGGTCGATATGGTTGCAAGACCGCAGTCGGCGCGGGCAACACCCTGGACCGAAAATTCGAAGCCCATGAATTCGAAGCCCGTGAGCCAGATACCAATTGGGTGACAGACATCACGTATATCAAGATGCCTGAGGGCTGGTCGTATCTGGCCGTTGTAATTGACCCGGTCTCGCGATGGGGTGTCGATTGACCGTGACAGTTGCCCGTGCCGAGTCGCGGGTGGCTGCAAAACTTTAGTGGTCTCGTTTCGCTCGTTTTTGAAACAGGTTGACGCGCGGCATGGTGCCGCTTTCGTAACGGGTTTTGGTGTTTAGAACCGGCGTGTTACGCGACGTCCCAAAGATGCTTTCGCGCAAAACGATATACATCCCGCTCAGGATCACGATGCCAGCACCGGTCCATGTGAAAATGTCGCCCTGTTCGTCAAAGAACAACAGGCCATAACCAGCAGCCCAAAGGATTTGCGAATATTGCATCGGGGCAACCACGGCGGCATCGCCGTGACGGTAGGCCGCAATCACGCATAGGCCTGCAAGGAAGGCCAAGAACGAAACGATGGCCAGCAGGCCCAGATGCTCCAGCGGCATCGGGCGATAGACCATCGGCAAAATCGCCGCCATGACCACAAAGTTGGCCACCATCGGATACAGCATCAGCACCGCGCTGCGTTCGTCCTTGCCGATTTTGCGTATGATGACAGAGGCCGTGGCGCTACCTGCGGCGGCCACTAAGGCGGCGGCGTGGCCAAGCCCGATTTCGGCAGATCCGGGGCGCAGAACGACGAAAACGCCAACTAGCCCCAGCGCCACGGCAAACCAGCGATGCACCCCGACGCGTTCGTGCAAGATCGGGATGGACAACACGGTGATGAACAGCGGCGAGGCAAAAAGGATCGCGTAGACCTGCGCCAATGGCAGAACCGAAAAGGCGTAAAATGCGGAAAAACCGGTGGCGACCGCAGCAATCGTGCGCAGTGCTGTCCACCAGGGATGCACCGGCCGCAGGTGCCCCGAGGTTGAATCACGCATCAACATCAGCGTCGCCAGCGGAAAGCTAAGCAGGACGCTAAAAAAGATGATCTGAAAGGGGGAATAAACGCCGCCCAGGATTTTTACGGCCACATCATGGGTCGCAAACAGGCCAAAGGCGATCATCGCGATGAACGCGGCTTTCAGGTTCGACCGGGCTTGATCGTTCATGGCGAAGGTTCCTAGATGTGATGCTTAATCACCACCTCAGATCCTTGAAATCGTCAAGTCCCGTAATCGAAATGGCAGCCATGCAAATCATGATGGCTGTCACTAATGTATTTGGCTGAACAGCCGGTAAACATCTTGGATTACGTGTTTACCGGCATTTTCAGCGACCTTGCCTGTTACAGGCTGGCGTCCAGCGCGGCCAGAATGGCGTCGCCCATCTGCACGGTCGACACAGGCTCGCGGCCCTCTTCGCCGATCAGGTCAGCGGTGCGCAGCCCGTCGGCCAGTACGGTTTCAACTGCGGACTCCAGGCGATCCGCCTCGGCACCCGCGTCAAAGCTATAACGCAGCGCCATGGCAAAGCTGAGAACGCAGGCGATCGGGTTGGCTTTGCCTTGACCGGTAATATCAGGCGCAGAGCCATGTACCGGCTCGTACATCGCCTTGGGGCGTCCATTGGCCATCGGCGCGCCAAGGCTGGCCGATGGCAACATGCCAAGCGAGCCGGTCAGCATCGCGGCTGCATCAGACAGCAGGTCGCCGAACAGGTTGTCTGTAACGATGACGTCAAACTGTTTTGGCGCACGCACCAGCTGCATCGCGCCGTTGTCGGCATACATATGCGACAGTTCTACGTCGCTATATTCGGCGGCGTGCACTTCATTTACCACGTCGCGCCACAGCACGCCGGATTCCATCACGTTGGCCTTCTCCATCGAGCAGACCTTGTTGCCACGTTTACGGGCCAGTTCAAAAGCAGAGCGCGCGACGCGGGCGATTTCGGATTCGGTGTAGCGTTGCGTATTGATTCCGACCCGCTCGTTGCCTTCCTTGAAGATACCGCGCGGTTCGCCAAAATAGACACCGCTGGTCAGCTCGCGGATGATCATGATGTCCAGACCGGCAACCACATCCTTTTTCAACGAGCTGAAGTCAGCCAGCGCGTCAAAGCATTGCGCGGGGCGCAGGTTCGCAAACAGGTCCATTTCCTTGCGTAAGCGCAGCAACCCGCGTTCGGGTTTGACGCTGAAATCAAGATCGTCGTATTTCGGGCCGCCGACGGCACCCAGCAGTACCGCATCGACCTCTTGCGCCTTTGCCATCGTCTCGTCCGTCAACGGCGTGCCGTGCGCGTCATAGGCGGCACCGCCGACAAGGTCTTCGGACACGTCAAAGGCCAGCCTGCGCTTGTCGCCATACCAATCGATGATGCGACGCACCTGCGTCATGACTTCGGGGCCGATGCCGTCACCGGGAAGGATAAGAAGCGAAGGGTTGGTCATGGCGCGGAGTCCTTTGAAAATAAACGTCCGCAATCGCCTATCCCGTCGCTGCCGGGGCGTCAAGAATGGGCTAACTATCTGGCTCGATATCAACCCAAACCAAGTGGTGCCGAGGGGCGTCTTCGCCTGTTAGCAGGTCAAACAACGGGGCATCCGGCATGGGCCAGAATATGCCCGAGGCGATGACGGATAGCGCACTGTCGGGCAGCACATAGCTGACGCGCAAGTTTCCCGGTCCGCCAATGTCGCGCCAATCGGCAGTGTCCAACGCCGGATCGCCAATGTGGTTTTCATTGGCTCCCGCTTGGGTTTTTGCGGCTTCTGCGCCGCCGGTGCTGCGGGGCTGCGGGTCTTGCAGGCGGGGGTGGGCCCGCAGCGTGTTGATCGCGTCATGCAGGCCATCGCCATCAACCGGGTCCAGGTTGGCGTTGCCCAGCAGGATGACCGGGGTAGTGGGGGCAGGGGAGGGGAAATTGCCGTTCAGGAAATTGGCCCACAGCATGTTTTCGTCATGGTTGCGTTTGCCGTTCCGGTCTTCTGGACCGTCAAAGACCGGGGGATTTGCGGCGTAGGCCAGTAGGGTGATTTGTTGGCCGCCGTTGGTCTGGATTGGAACCGCCCAATGGCCGACAGAGGAAAGCCTTTGTTGGGCAATCGCCTCGGCCGAGGGGAACGGCGTGCCATTCATCTCGGGCAGCAGGGCATTTGGCAGGTCAGTCCAGAGCAGCGCGGAGAAATCCTGTGCCGCCTCGGCCATGACAGGCAGTTTGGACAAGATCGCCATGCCGCCATGGCCCATGAACCGCCCATAACCCTGCGCATCGCCCGGCCCGCCAGTGCGACCGTCGCCATCCAGATCAAGCGTGGTTGCCATGCCGCTGTTGGGACGCAGCGCGAACAGATGTTCATACGGCTGACCTTGCGTCTTTAGCGCATCGGCCAGCGCGGTCAGCGCGTGGTTGCCATAATCCCAGTCGATCCCGGTCAGCAAAACCACATCCGGGGCCACATGGGCCAGTACCTGCACCACGGCATCAATCTGCGGGTCTTTGCCTTTCAGGATATCACGCAGCAACAGCCCCGGTCCGCGCCGGGTCAGTTCCACATTCCAGGTGGCAATGCGAATGGGATCGGCTGCGGCGCTGACTGCGCTCAGCAGCAGCAGGATCAGGCCGGCTGCATAGCCTTTGCCGCGCGCGCAGTGCTGCGCCGCTTGCGTTCGACAAGCTCTGCGATCCGGCCCATCGCCAGGCCGCGCATCAAAAGGGAGGCGGGAAGGAATGCCCATGCTGCTACTATCCAGACCATCGACTGGGGATTGTCCAGCGTTACTTGGCCAAACAGGCTTTCGGATGCCTTTAGGGCCGCTGGAATAAAGAAGGGCAGGGTGAAGCCAACGATGATGTTGAACCGCGAGTCACGCTCCAGCCGCTGCACCACGTCGCCGCCTGACGTTGGGTCAAACGTGGGCATGTTGATCCAGACATTGAAGGGGCCGTTGTTCATCGGCCAGTTTTTCACTCGGACGAAAAAGTAGAACAGCGCCAGCGTCAGCATCGAGATAAAGTAGCTGATACCGGCGGCGGTGCGGATACGGTCGACATGGGCAAAATCGGTTCCGTCAGGCAACAGCAGAACGATCTGGCGCACAGGGCTATAGGGAAAGTCGATCGCATCGCCGATGCCAGTGCCAAAGCTGGCGATCATCTGGTTCATCGCGGTGGGCGCAACCTCTCCTCGGACGACGATAGAGATCAGGAAAACCGTCGCAAACAGCGACAGGAACCGCAGCCGGTTGAACGGCGGCGCGTTGCGGAATTCCACAAGGCCCGGATAGACCGAGGCGTATTCAAAGATTGTCAGCGCGGCGGCAAAGATCGAAACCAAAGCCACAATCTGGGTCACGTCTGCGCTGACGCCCGGCAAAAGCAAAGCCGGTGTCGCAATCAGCAACACAACAAGGAGCGCGCGCAATAAGGCGCCTGCCATTCTGGTTATCACCGTCTCATACCCTCAAACTGGACGAACGCAGTGCGATGCCGCGCCCTTGTCCCACTTTGAATCTGCCAATTGTGGCAGTCTGCCTCATAGTTGCCCAATTTTTGCCTACTTTCACTTTGTCCAGCAAGTGCTTGGAAAAGATAACAAAAAGAATGGGGCGTTTTAGGGGTGAAACTGGTGCGGTAATGCAACCATTTCAAAGCTGGAATGGGTCGCGAATAAGGCGCGACCCAAGATGTAGTGTTTAGCGAGTCATCAGGCCCAAGGTTGGCGGGCCTTCAATTTTGACTCAAATGCGTCAATTTCCGACGCGTGGGCCATCGTCAGCCCGATATCGTCGAGACCTTCCATCAGGCACTGCTTTTTGAACGGGTCGACATCAAAGGAAATGACCTCTCCGTCTGATGTGGTGATGGTCTGGGCTTCCAGATCAACGGACATCCGGGCGTTGGCACCTTTTTCGGCGTCCTTCATCAGGATATCGACGGTCTCTTGCGGCAGTGCGATCGGCAGGATGCCGTTCTTGAAGCAGTTGTTGAAAAAGATGTCGGCAAAGCTGGGAGCGATGACACAGCTGATGCCAAAGTCCTTGAGCGCCCAGGGGGCGTGTTCGCGCGAGCTGCCGCAGCCAAAGTTGTCGCCTGCGACGATGATCTCTGCCTTGCGGTAAGCCGGCTGGTTCAACACGAAATCCGCAACCTCGTTACCGTCGCGGTCAAAGCGCATTTCGTCGAACAGGTTGGCCCCAAGGCCAGTGCGCTTGATTGTCTTGAGGAACTGTTTCGGAATGATCATATCGGTGTCGATATTGACCATCGGCATGGGCGCGGCAACGCCGGTGATTGTCGTGAATTTATCCATTTTTTTATCTCCGTCGGATAAGTTTACTTGATTTCAACCCGTGTTGTGACCATATTGAGGTCAAATGGGCTGGACTTTTTTCGGTCGGCGTGGGGCTGCTGGGTTTACCGGTAGCCCTTCTGCTTTTAGGGGAATTTTTTGACCCACCATGTCACTTTTTGGGCTATCACATCGTAGGCCCGATTGGCCTGCTCCGGCTTTAGGTGCTTCAACCCAACAGGGCGCGCAATCAGATCGGCGAGTTGCAATCCTGATGAGTTCGACCTTTTATCAGAAAACAGAAGACGCCACTCGAACTGTGTAATCAGTTGCTTTTGATTTGAGTGCAGAGGCGGCTGCCCATCGGCAATTCTGCGAAAAGCGAGTTCGAGTTCATTATCTTCGGGTTTCCCTCGAGATTCCGCAACAACATGAATGATGCGGCCGAGTTGGCCTTTTTCACGCAGCGTCAAGGCCAGATGTTCCATAGTGAGCAGCATAGAAATCTCATACGGTGACATTGGATTTGGGTACCGTGCTGCGAGCCTTTCTTTGTCGACAACGGCAGCAGCGAGATCGAAGTCAAACGCAGCGACCAGATTGGTCACTTCTATGAGGAAATTTTCCCGTAGATTCCTGTCACCACGCAAGGCCACGAACTCCCCGCTCTGTCGCCGTATGTCTCGCTCATGGAAGATGATCTGATCGTGCCCAAAGTACTTGAACTTCAAGGTCTGGAGTTTTGGCACTATAACGTCGGTATAATGAGATTTCCCTATACAAACGCATGCCAGTACAAAAACTGGAAAGTCCCCCCTATCCGCCTCCAGAGAGGGGGATCCACTTTCGTCCAGAAAGATTATGAAATCTGAAAAGCTCACACGGTCACATGATCTCGCGCACGTCGGTCAGATGACCGGTGATTGCGGCGGCAGCGGCCATTTGCGGTGACACCAGATGGGTCCGCCCCTTGAAGCCCTGACGACCCTCAAAGTTGCGGTTGCTTGTGGATGCACAACGCTCGCCCTCGGCCAGCTGGTCGGGGTTCATCGCCAGACACATCGAACAGCCCGCAAGGCGCCATTCAAACCCGGCCTCCTTGAAGATGTCGGCAAGGCCCTCTTCCTCTGCCTGCGCCCGGACCAGACCAGAGCCCGGCACGATCATGGCGCGCAGGCCGTCTTTGACCTTTTTGCCTTTCAGGATCGCGGCAGCGGCGCGCAGGTCTTCGATGCGGCCGTTGGTGCAAGAGCCGATGAAGACCGTGTCGATAGCGATTTCATCCAACGGCGTGCCAGGGGTCAGACCCATATAGGCAAGCGAGCGTTTGACGGCCTCGACCTTGCCGCCCTTGAAATCCTCTGGCGCGGGGACGTTGGCGGTGATCGGCAGAACATCCTCTGGGCTGGTGCCCCAGGTGACGACAGGCGCGATGTCTTCGCCCTTGATGGTCAGCACCTTGTCGAAATGTGCGTCCTCATCGGTGAACAGCGTCTTCCAATAGGCCAGCGCGGCCTCCCATGCGGCACCCTTAGGGGCGTGCGGGCGACCTTTGCAGTATTCAAAGGTCTTTTCGTCCGGCGCAATCAAGCCAGCGCGCGCGCCGCCTTCGATGGCCATGTTACAGACGGTCATGCGGCCTTCCATCGACAGATCGCGGATCGCTTCGCCGCAATACTCGATGACAAAACCGGTCCCACCAGCGGTGCCGGTCTTACCAATCACCGAAAGGGTGATGTCCTTGGCGGTGACACCGGGGCGCAGCTTGCCGGTGATCTCGACCTTCATGTTTTTCGATTTCTTCTGGATCAGCGTCTGCGTCGCCAGAACATGTTCAACCTCTGACGTGCCGATGCCATGCGCCAGCGCGCCAAAGGCACCATGTGTCGCCGTATGGCTGTCGCCGCAAACCACGGTATGACCCGGCAGCGTCCAGCCCTGTTCGGGGCCAACGATATGCACGATGCCCTGACGCACGTCAGATACCGGATAATAGTGGATGCCGAAATCCTTGGCGTTCTTGTCCAGCGCAGCGACCTGAATGGCGCTGTCTTCGGTCATGTTCTTGGGATCATCCCGGCCGGCTGTGGTGGGCACGTTGTGATCCGGCACGGCGATGGTCTTTTCCGGCGCGCGCACCTTGCGGCCCGCCATACGCAGTCCTTCAAAGGCTTGCGGGCTGGTTACTTCGTGGACCAGATGGCGGTCGATATAGAGCAGGCAGGTGCCGTCCTCGGCCTCGTGAACCAGATGGTCATCCCAGATTTTATCATAAAGCGTCTTGGGGGACATGTGTCCTCTCCCGTTATTGTTGTCATGCCAGTTGGGTGGGTCTTGAATCGGTATAAGGGCGGTGATGCCTTACCGGCGTGCAAGAACAGTCAGCGTCGCGCCGAAGAACCGCCAAGGCAGGCGGGCGTGATCATCTAGATCGAAAATCCGAGTCATAATCGTGGAGATACAGCGCGCCGCGCCATCCTGCAAGGGAATGCGACAGCTTGCCCAGAACGCGGCAGGCGTTAAAGTCAGGGCAAAGGGGGCGCGGCGTGGAAAACGAAATACAGGGCGTATTGGTCGGTTTGGGTGACTTCTGGGTGTCGATCCGGAATTTTGCCACCACGCTGATCCTGCCTTCGCGGCTTACGCAGGTCGCGGCGGCGCTGGTGTGTTTTGCGCTGGCCTGGCTGACGCAACGTTGGATTGGCCACAGATATGACGCCTGGATGCGCGGCCTTGAAGGACGGCCAAAATGGCAGCTGCGCTGGCTTCTGGTGGTGAAGCGCCGTCTGACGTTGTCGTTTTTCGCGGCCTACCTATGGTTGGCCGCATCGGGGTTTGCCTATGCCTATGCTTTCCCGTCACGGCGGTATCTGCTGGTGCTGCTGGCGACGATTGCAACTGCGTGGCTGTTGATCCGCATCGCGGCGCAGGTGGTGCGCAACCGGTTCTTGCGGCGTTTGGTGATCTGGGGGCTGTCGGCCTATGCCGCGCTATATTACCTGGGTTTTCTGGACGAGGCGACCAAGGCGCTGGACGATCTGGCGGTCAACTTTGGCAGCTTCCACCTATCGGTTTTGACGATTCTAAAGGCGTCGGTGGTGACCGGCATCCTGTTCACGCTGGCGCGGCTGGTGTCCAGCACGGCCTCGGGGCGTATCCGTAAGAACGACGATATTTCGCCGTCCATGCAGGTGCTGGCGGTCAAGTTCCTGCAAATCTCGCTGTACGGTGCTGCGTTCTTTATCGGGCTAAAGGCCGTCGGGTTTGATCTGACGGGCTTGGCGGTCTTGTCTGGTGCGATCGGTGTCGGCCTTGGTTTCGGCCTGCAAAAAGTGGTGTCAAACCTTGTGTCGGGTGTCATTATCCTGCTGGATAAGTCGATCAAGCCGGGGGACGTCATCAGCCTTGGCGAGACGTTTGGCTGGATAGAGGCGCTGGGCGCGCGATACGTCAGTGTCGTCACACGGGATGGCAAGGAATACCTGATACCGAACGAAGACCTGATCACCGGGCAGGTCGTCAACTGGTCACATTCCAATGATTTTGTGCGGCTCGACATCTTTTTCGGCACTGCTTACGACGATGATCCGCACAAGGTGCGGCAACTGGCGATTGATGCCGCCAAGTCGGTCGATCGCGTCCTGATTAGCCGCCCGCCGGTGTGCCACGTCATCGGGTTTGGCGACAGCTCGGTCGATTATATCCTGCGGTTCTGGATCAGCGATCCCACCGGCGGGTTGACCAACATTCGCGGCAATGTGTTTCTGGCGCTGTGGGATACATTCCGGGAAAACGGCGTTTCCATTCCCTTCCCGCAACGTGAGGTGAAGATGCTAGAGGGCAGTAAGCTAGAGATGACAGAGCCTGATCAGGGCTAGTCGACATCAGTTGGCTCTGTCGGTGATGCGGCCAGGCAATGGCTGATTTCTGCGTTCAGAACCGCGCCCAGCAACACCGCGTATGCGCTGATGAAAAACCACATCAACAAGGCGATGACCGCCCCGATAGAGCCGTAAATCTGGTTGTAGGCCCCGAAATTCGTCAAATAGACAGAAAACCCCACCGAGGCCATCGCCCAGATCAACAGGGCGACAATGGCTCCGGGGCTGACCCAGCGTGGGCGACCATCTTGCAAGTTGGGCCCATAACGATAGATCAACCCCAAGCCAGCCAAAAAGACAATGACCACCAGACCCCAGCGAGCAAAGGTTAGCGCCCATTCTGTGGCTGGCCCCAGCGGCAGGAACACCAACACAACGGGTACAACGATCACACCAACCAGTGCGATCAGCGCGATGGCAATCAGGGCAAAGGTCATCAAGATGGCCGCAACCCATTGCCAGAACCCACTGCGCGGGCGGGTGCCATAAACGGTGTTCACGCCGCGAATCAAGGCGGCCACGCCGGCCCGCGTTGCCCAAAGTGCGGCCCCGATAGAGATCAAAGTGGTCCAACCCAATGTGCTGGAATTGGCGGAAATCAGCGCATGGACCTGGCCTTGCAACAATCCATAGGCTTCTGGAGGAATGAACTCTTGCATCAAGGCCAACTGGCTTTCAATGATTACCGGATCTGACCAAAACCCCCACAGCGCGATCACGGCGGCGACGGCTGGAAAAATCGCCAACATAGCATAAAACGCGACCCCGGCAGCGACCAAATCAAGGTTACGCTCTGTCGTGGCGTCCCAGACGCGTTTCAGCACGCGTAGGGTAATATGGGGGCGGGGGGCATGCGGCTTTTCAGTCATCTTGCGGCCTTATATACGGTGCAAAGCCGGTTGTCGGCGGAAAATAATGGCGCATCTGTCGCAGAATCCAACAAAATACACTTGCCACGGGGCCAGTTACGCGATGGTGCGTTGAGAATTTAACATTTCGATGCTAAATCTGATACGTGCCCGGCGCCGGGGCTTTGACGGCGTGCCATCTAGGAGGACTATGTCCTGTCTCAAACTGCAGCGACGGTCGGAGAGTCGACCGTGACGGATGCGAACATGTCGATGCATCCTAAACCGGTTACAAGCGAAGCCTTGTTTGACCGTATTCTGACCCTTCTTGACGAAGACAAAGCCGAAGACGTGGTGACGATTGATTTGCGTGGCAAGTCACAGATCGCGGATAATATGGTCATCGCCTCTGGGCGCTCGACCCGTCAGGTCACGTCGATTGCTGAAAAGCTGGCCGATCAGCTGAAACAGGAATTCGGCCTGTTCTGCAAGATCGAAGGCAAAACTGCCGGTGACTGGGTCTTGATCGACGCAGGCGACGTCATTGTGCATATTTTCCGTCCCGAGGTGCGTGATTTCTACCAGCTCGAAAAGATGTGGATGAACCCTGGCGAGGCACCTGACCTCAAGAATTGAGCGGCTAGGATGCGGCTACATATCTGCGCGGTGGGCCGGCTTCGGGCTGGCCCGGAACGCGCGTTGATCGACGATTACCTGACACGCGTTGACCGAACCGGGCGCGGCTTGGGCCTTGGCCCGGCTGCGGTGCAAGAGGTTGAGGATAAGAAAGGCGGCGGCATGGCGGCAGAGGCCGTGCTGTTGCAACGTGCGGTACCCAAGGGTGCCCGCATTATTGCGTTGGATGAACGGGGTAAAGTGATGACCTCGCCCGATTTCGCCAACGTACTGGCCGATTGGCGCGATACCGGGTCGCAGGATGTGGCCTTTGTGATTGGCGGTGCGGACGGCATTGACCCCACCTTGCGCGCGCAGGCGGACATGAAGCTGAGTTTTGGCAAAATGGTCTGGCCGCACATGTTGGTCCGGGTGATGCTGGCAGAACAACTATACCGCGCGGCGTCCATTCTGGCCGGATCGCCCTATCATCGCGTTTAGGGCGGTTCCCCTTGCGCCCAACGCCCGCTAAAAGGTGGCAAAGCCGAAACGAGGCCCAGACATGACCACACCAAAACCCGTTGTTCTTTGTATTCTTGATGGCTGGGGCTATCGCGAGGATAGCACCGCCAACGCGCCTGCCTTGGCCAATACTCCCAACTTTGATGGCATCTGGGCGAGTTGCCCGCATGCGTTTCTGACCACTTTTGGCCCCGATGTTGGCCTGCCAACTGGTCAGATGGGTAATTCAGAAGTTGGCCATACCAATATCGGCGCAGGCCGGGTTGTGGCGATGGATTTGGGGCAGATTGATCTGGCGATTGAGGATGGCTCGTTTTTTCGGAACGCCGCCATTCTGGAGTTTGCCGCCACGCTAAAGAAATCCGGAGGTACGGCGCATTTGATGGGGCTGACCTCGCCCGGTGGCGTGCATGCGCACCAGGATCACATCATCGCCGCCGCACGCGTGCTGACGGATGCTGGCGTGCCGGTTGCCTGTCACGTCATCACCGACGGGCGCGATGTGCCGCCAAAGTCGGGCCAAGACCAAGTCGCCGCTTTTCAAGCGGCTTTGCCGGATGGCGCAAAGGTTGTCTCTGTCACCGGGCGCTATTTCGCGATGGACCGCGACAACCGGTGGGAACGTGTCGGCAAGGCCTACAACGCCATGGTGCGCGGGCAGGGCGACGACGCCGCAACGGCCGACGCCGCGATTGCCGCCGGGTATGCCCGCGGTGAGACAGATGAGTTTCTGACCCCGACTGTGATCGGCGGCTTTGACGGCATCAAAGACGCTGACGGCGTCTTTTTCCTGAACTTCCGCGCCGACCGTGCCCGCGAAATATTGCGCGCGATTGGCGAGCCGGGTTTTGCCGAGTTTGAAACCGGGCCTCGGCCCGCCCTTGCAGGCGCGCTCGGCATGGTGGACTATTCCACCGAACACATGAAATACATGACTGCCGCCTATCCCAAGCAGGAGATCGTCAATACGATAGGGTCTTGGGTGGCGCAGAAAGGCCTGCGCCAGATGCGGTTGGCCGAAACCGAAAAATACCCGCATGTGACCTTCTTTCTGAACGGCGGCAAAGAGGTGCCGGAGGTGGGCGAAGACCGCTATATGGCGCAATCGCCCAAGGTCGCGACCTATGACATGCAGCCAGAGATGAGCGCGCCAGAGGTCGCCGAACATCTGGTGGCCGCAATAGAGGCGCAATATGACCTGATCGTGGTGAATTTTGCCAACCCCGATATGGTCGGCCACACCGGCGACATAGATGCCGCGATCAAGGCTTGCGAGGCGGTGGATACCGGGCTTGGGCTGGCTTTGGCTGCGTTGAACAAGGTGGGTGGCGCGATGATTGTCACCGCTGATCACGGTAATTGCGAGACGATGGTAGACCCGGTCACAGGCGGGCCGCATACGGCGCATACGATCAACCCGGTGCCGGTAATTGCCGTTGGGGCACCTGATGGTGCGCAAATGCGCGACGGACGGCTGGCCGACCTGGCACCAACGTTGCTTGGCTTGATGGGGCTGGACTTGCCGCCGGAAATGACCGGGGCATCCTTGCTAAAATGATCCGGGCGTTTGCACTTTCTCTGATGCTCGGGGCGTCGATTGTAGGGCCCGTCATGGCGCAGGAAAACCCCGCCATGATTGCCAAACGCGCGGCGGGCCAGCTAGAGGCGGCGCAAAACGCATTGACCGCCGCCGAACGCGCCAGCGACCGGGTGCGCGCGCTGACGCAGACCATACGCGCCTATGAGAACGGCCTGACCGCGTTGCGCGAAGGCCTGCGCCGGGCGTCCATTCGCGAAACCGCGATGCAGCAAAAGTTTGAGGCAGAGCGCGAGACCGTCGCGCGCCTATTGGGCGTGCTGCAATCCATCGAGTCCTCACCCACGCCGCTATTGTTACTGCACCCCTCCGGGCCAATTGGCACCGCGCGGTCCGGAATGATGGTCAGTGAGGTCACACCCTCGCTGCATCGCCAAGCCGCCAAACTGAAGACTGAACTCGAGGAAATCGCACTGCTGCGCGCGCTGCAGGAAAGCGCCGCAGAGGTGCTGGAACAGGGGCTGGGCGGCGTGCAACAGGCCCGCACCGCGCTTAGCCAAGCGGTCAGCAACCGCACTAATCTGCCCAAACGCCTGCTGGAAAACCCTGACGCGCTGAACGACCTGTTCAATTCCGCCGAGACGCTGAAAAGCTTTGCTGCCGGGCTTGCCGACCTCAAAGCCACCGGTGCCGACGCACCGCTACATATCGGCGAGGCGCGTGGCGCGCTGGCCTTGCCCGTCACCGGAACCGTGCTGCGACAGGCCGGGCAGGCCGATGCCGCCGGTATCAAACGCCCTGGTATGGTCATCGCCACCGAACCCCGCGCGCTGGTCACAACGCCCTGGACGGCAACCATTCGCTATCGCGGGCCGTTGCTTGACTACGGAAACGTGATGATACTTGAGCCCGGTGATGGCTATCTTTTGGTTCTTGCCGGGCTGGATCAGGTGTATGGATCAACCGGAGAGGTCTTGCCAGCAGGGACACCTGTGGGATTAATGGGCGGAAATTCACCGGATGCGGGCCTATTTTTGGCCCAAGCCACCGAAGGAGGTGGCGTAAACCGGACAGAAACGCTCTATATGGAACTTAGACAGGGCGAAGAGCCGGTAGACCCCGGTGTTTGGTTCGCCTTTGAATAACGCGAGGATGCGATGAGAAAGTTTGTGATGGCGGCTGTGGCCGGAACGCTAGTCGGCGCAATTGCCACGACCCAGATCGCGGGGCCGCTGTTGGCGCAGGAAGGCGTCAGCAAGTCGTCGGTCTATGAACAGCTTGACCTGTTCGGCGACATTTTTGAACGCATCCGCGCGCAATATGTCGAGGATGTCGACGAAAGCGAACTGATCGAGGCGGCCATCAACGGCATGCTGACCTCGCTTGATCCGCATTCGTCCTACCTGTCGCCCAAGGACGCCAACGATATGCGCGTGCAGACGCGCGGTGAATTTGGCGGGCTGGGCATCGAGGTCACTCAGGAAGAGGGCTTTGTCAAAGTCGTCTCGCCGATTGATGACACTCCTGCGGACGAGGCTGGCATGGAAGCCGGTGATTTCATCACGCATGTGGACGGTGAATCTGTTCTGGGCCTGAACCTGGATCAGGCGGTTGAACTGATGCGCGGGCCGGTTGGCAGCGAAATCATCATCACCGTGGTGCGCGAAGGCGTGGACGAGCCGTTCGACGTTTCCATTATTCGCGATACCATCAAGCTGACCGCCGTGCGCACACGGGCAGAGGGCGAAACTGTCGTGCTGCGTGTCACCACCTTTAATGACCAGACATACCCCAACCTAGAGGCTGGCCTGAAAGAGGCGGTCGAGGAAATTGGCGGCATGGATAAGGTCAACGGCTTTGTGCTGGACCTGCGCAACAACCCCGGTGGCCTGCTGACGCAAGCGATCAAAGTCTCCGACGGTTTCCTTGATGCGGGCGAAATCGTCTCGACCCGTGGCCGCGACCCGCAGGATGGCGAACGTTACAACGCAGCGCTGGGCGATCTGGCAGAGGGCAAGCCGCTGGTCGTGCTGATCAACGGCGGGTCTGCGTCTGCGTCAGAGATCGTCGCAGGTGCCCTGCAGGATCACCGGCGCGCCATTGTGGTTGGTACGAAATCCTTCGGTAAAGGATCGGTCCAGACCGTGATGCCGTTGCGGGGCGACGGTGCGATGCGCCTGACTACGGCGCGTTATTACACGCCGTCGGGTCGGTCCATTCAAGCGCTGGGCGTTTCGCCTGACATCGTTGTGCAACAGCCGCCACGTCAGCCCGAAACTGACGAGGCAGAGGATGAAAACGCGCGTCCACAGCGGTCAGAGGCTGACCTGCGGGGCCGTCTGACCAACGACAGCCTGACAGAGGATGAGCGTCGCCAAATCGAAGAAGAACGCGCCGCCGTCGAGGAATCCGCCAAGCTGCGTGACGAAGACTATCAGCTGGCCTATGCCATCGACCTGCTGCGCGGCCTTAGCGCGCTGAACCCGGCAGCTAAATAACCAAAAAACCGGGGCGGCCAAGAATATTTGCCGCCCCGCCCATTCATCCTATCAAAAATACGCGCGCCAAAGGCGCATCACGATTGCCCCCCATGACCCCATCCGAGATCGAAAACCTGCCCTATCGGCCCTGTGTCGGCATCATGCTGGTCAATCCGCAGGGCGGTGTTTTCACCGGCCAACGCATCGATTCCCAAGTGGCCGCTTGGCAAATGCCCCAAGGCGGCATTGATCCCGGCGAAACCGCGCAAGAGGCCGCCTTGCGTGAATTGTGGGAAGAAACCGGCGTATTGCAGGAACTGGTCACGGTAGAGGCAGAGACCGCCGATTGGGTCACATACGATCTGCCCCATGATCTGGTGCCAAAAATCTGGAAAGGCCGGTTTCGCGGCCAGAAACAACGCTGGTTCCTGATGCGCTTTCACGGCACTGACGCCCAGATCAACATCCAGACCGACCATCCGGAATTCAGTGAATGGACATGGCTGGAATCCCGTGATCTGGTCGACAAGATCGTGCCATTCAAGCGCGAGGTTTACGCGCAGGTCGTCGCGGAATTCGCCAACCGGCTGTAGCCGCCAACCTTAGCCGATCTGAATAAACACTCGCCCGTTTTCCACCTTGGTCGGATAGGTCGCCAAATTCTCGCAAACCGGCGCGCGCTTTGCCTCGCCCGTGCGATAATCAAACTGGCCGTTATGTTTCGGGCACTCAATGATGTAATCCATCACCAGACCATCCTCCAGATGCACCTGTTCATGGGTACACAGCCCATCCGTGCAAAAATACTCATCCGCAGGGCTGCGATAAATGGCAAAACTGCGGCTGCCTTCATCGAAACGGATCAGATCCTCTTGCTCAATGTCATCGGTGGCGCAGGCGTCAATCCAGTCACTCATGTTAAGTCCTGTGAAAAATTGCGAAACCAGAAGGAGTTTCTTTGAATCAGTGGGGTGAGTTTTTCAGGACTCTGGAGGAATGGGAAGACCTTCTTCGGGATGTGGCTGATTTTCCTGTGGATGATGACCCGCCCCGCCAGCACGGCCCGCGCTGGCATCTCTGGTGAAATCTGTGCGCTCTGCTGTCTTTCCAAGGCCTCCAATCCCTCTTCGACTTGGAGCCTCCGGAAACAAAAGGGGGCAGTCCCTAACTTGTGGAATTTAAACTACTATTTCGAAATCGAAAATTGGCTTGGCATAGCTATGCCCACATCGACAGTAAAGATTCCGCCAAACCGATCACGCAGCGCTTTTTTCTGCACTTTGCCCATCGTATTGCGGGGCAGTTCCGGAACGACGATTAAACGCTGCGGAAGTTTGAACCGTGCCAGCGACGTGCTGATGTTGGCCTTGATCGCCTCCAGATCAGGCGTCGCGCCGGGTTGGGCGACCAGAACGCCTACGACAGTCTCGCCAAAATCGGGGTGCGGCACGCCGATAACGGCGCTTTCCAGCACGCCGGGGGCGTCATCCAGCAGCAGCTCGATCTCTTTCGGGTAGATGTTGTAGCCGCCCGAAATGATCAAATCTTTATTTCGCCCAACGATGCTTAGATAGCCGTCAGCATCAATCTGGCCCAGATCACCGGTGATGAAAAACCCGTTCTCGCGCAATTCTTCGGCGGTCTTTTCCGGCATCTGCCAATATCCTGCAAACACATTCGGCCCGCGCACCTCAATCTCGCCAATCTCGCCCTGCGGCAGGGTCTCGCCACTGGTGCTGTCGGTGATCTTGACCTCAATGCCGGGCAGAGGAAAACCAACCGTGCCCGCGCGACGTTCGCCATCATAGGGGTTGGACGTGTTCATGTTGGTTTCCGTCATGCCGTATCGTTCCAGAATGCGATGACCGGTGCGGGTTTCAAACTGCCCATGGGTTTCGGCCAACAACGGCGCGCTACCCGACACGAAAAGGCGCATATGCTGCGTCAGCTCTTTGGTGAACCGCGCATCGCCTAGCAAGCGGGTATAAAACGTCGGCACACCCATCATGGCAGTCGCCTGCGGTAGCAGCTCAATCACCGCGTCCTGATCAAACTTGGGCAGAAAGATCATCGAGCCGCCCGCCAGCAACGTGATGTTGGACGCCACGAACAGCCCGTGGGTATGAAAGATCGGCAGCGCATGCAGCAGCACGTCATCCGCAGTGAACTGCCATTCTTTGGCCAGCGTTTGCGCGTTCGACAACAGGTTGTCTTGCGTCAGCATCGCGCCCTTTGACCGGCCCGTGGTGCCAGAGGTATACAGAAACGCGGCCAGATCGCTTTCGTTCCGCGCCACAGTGTCAAATGTCGTTGGCATTACGGAGGATTTGTCGGCAAAGCTACCGCTGCCATCCGCATTCATCGTTTCCAGGACGGCGTCGCACGCACTTGCGACGGGCTGTAACGCCTCGGCGCGTTTGCCATCACAGATCAGCACCCGCGCGCCGCTGTTCTCAACGAAATACGACACCTCATCGGCGGTATAGGCGGTGTTCAGCGGCAGAAAGACGATCCCGGCCTGAACACAGGCGGCATAGACCGCCAGCGCTTGTGGGGATTTGCCGATTTGCACGGCGGCGCGGTCGCCCGGTTCCAACCCCAGTTGCGCCAGAGCATGGGCGTATTGCGCGGCGGTTTCCAGAAAGTTGCCGTGCGTGATGCTGCTGCCGTCGGGCAGATGCAGAAACGCCGTGGATTGGCCAAGATGCTTGCCAAACAGACTGTCATATAGCGGGTTGGCCATCCCTAAGCTCCTGATTTTACTGTGTCGATAGACCCGGCCCGTACGCGTACCTCGGCAGAGGCGACGACGGTCTTCTCAGCCACGAACCTTTCGTGGTTTTGCGAGATTTGCGCCAGGTCATAAAGGTAATTCACCATCGCGCCGCCCGACTGGGCCAACCCGTTGTCAGAGGTATCCGCCCCGGCATGAACCGCATGCACCATCGCGCCATTGCCAAGGTGAAACCGCGCGACGGGGTCATAGGGCATGCCATCATCGCGCTTTGCCTCTAGCAGATAATGCGCGGCAAGCGCGTCGATGTCGCCGTCGGGCTTGGGGTCGGCCTCCGACAGCCATTTGTTCAGGCTTGGGATCGGTGACAGGGTCACAAAGGTCGACAAGCCCGGCAGATCACGTGACAGATCCGCGACAACCTGTTTGATCAGCGAGTTGCCAAAGGATATCCCGGCCAGCCCGGCCTGACAGTTGGAAATCGAATAAAACACAGCAGTATCAGCGTCTTCGGCGTTAATGACGTCGCGCTCATCTGCCAGCAAGCCCTGAACGGAATCCGGCACGCCCCGTGTTAGCGCGACCTCGACAAAAATCAGCGGCTCATCGGCCATCGCCGGGTGGAAAAACCCGAAACAACGCCGGTCGCCGGGTTGCAGGCGGCGGCGCAGATCGTTCCAACTGTCGATGGCATGCACGGCCTCATAGGCGATGATCTTTTCCAGAATATCCGCCGGGCTGGCCCAGTTGATCGGCCGCAGCACCAGAAATCCGCGATTGAACCAGCTTGAGAACAGATGTTTGAAATCAACGTCCAGCGGTTCAAGTTCGGGATGCGCGCGCATCATGTTCAGCAAGTCTTTGCGCATCGCCACCAGCTGTCCGGTCGCGCCGGGCACCTGATTTAGCCGCCGGGCAAGTTCCTGCCGCGACGGTTCACACGCCTCGGCAAAGGCGCGATAGCTGGATTTGCCGGGGGTGTCCTGATAGGCCGCCAACGTTTTGATCACTGCGTCAGGGTCAAGGTCCAGCCCCTGGGTCATAAAGCTGAAAAACGCGTGCTTTTCATCGGCGTCCATCTGCGCGTAGCGGTCCAGAATGTTGCGCGCCAGCGTCACGCCCGAAATCTCACCATGACTGCCCAACAGGTCGGTGGCCAGTTCGGTCACCGTGCGCCCATCGGCCTCTTCCTTCCGCGCACTGCGATAGCGCCGTTCAAAGACCGTCGAGATCAGGCCGCCGAAATAGCTCAAATCGAGGCCCCCATCACAGCGTTCGGCAGCCATGTCGCCAAGCCCGGAAACAGGCACAACAGGATGATCGCAAGGATCATGCAGGCGACAAACGGCAATGACCCGGTCAGGATGGTTTTCAACGAAATGTCCGGCGCGATGCCGTTGATGACGTACAGGTTCAGGCCAACAGGCGGCGAAATGAGTCCAATTTCCATGTTGATCGTCAGTACGACCGCAAACCAGATCGGGTCAAACCCGGCGGTGGTGATGATCGGCAACAGAATAGGTGCCGCCATCAGGATCACCGCGACCGGCGGCAAAAAGAACCCGGCAATCAGCAGGAACACATTGACCGCACCCATCAGAACCCAGCGGTTCACATCCAACAGGCCGATCCATTCGGCAATGGATTGTGTGATGTAAAGGCTTGATAGCATATAGGAAAACACGCCGGCAGCGGCGATGATGAACAGGATCATCACCGACTCCTTGGTGCTGTCGCGCAGCACGACCCACAGGTCGCGCGGGTTCCAGAGCTTGTAGATGATCATCGCGATCAGTAGGCACAGCAACGCACCAACGGCGGCGGTTTCCGACGGTGTCGCAACACCGCCATACATCGCGTAAAGCACCCCAAGGATGATCAGCAGAAACGGAATAACCCTCGGCAGAATTTCGAACTTTTCACGCCAAGTGTAATTGCCCGACGCCAGCAACGCCTTATCGCCTGATTTCCATGTGGAATAGAGCGACCAGGCCATGAACAGCACGACCAGCAGCAGGCCGGGGATCACCCCCGCCAGAAACAGCCGCCCGATAGAGGTTTCGGTAGCGATGCCGTACACGATCATTGTCACGGATGGCGGAATCAGAATGCCCAGCGTGCCGCCGGCGGCGATAGACCCGGCGGCAACCCCATCCGGATAGCCGCGTTTGCGCATCTCTGGGATGCCCATCTTGCCGATGGCGGCACAGGTCGCGGGGCTTGACCCCGACATAGCGGCAAACAACGCACAGGCCCCAAGGTTGGAAATTACCAAGCCGCCGGGAATGCGCGTCAGCCAACGCTCCAGCGCCTCGTATAAATCGGCCCCGGCGCGGGTCGAGGCGATCGAAGACCCCATGATAATGAACATCGGAATCGACAACAGCGCAAAGTTATCCAGTTTGCCAAACAAGATTTCCGGCAGCAATTCCAGCGACCGCATCCCGTCAAAGATCATCAGAAACCCGGTGGAAACAATCAGCAGCCCAAGCGCGACCGACACGCCGGAAAACAGCACAAGAATGGTGGAAACAGCGACAATCGCGCCAAGCGTCAGCGGGTCCATTCGCCATCCTCCAGCCCAAAGGGTTTGTCAATTTTCAACACGACCGCGACCAGATCAGCGATCAGTTGCAGCAGGAATAGCGCGAAGCCAATCGGCAGCGCCGCATATGGAATCCACAGGCGCACGCCCCAGACCGTGTCGGATTTCCAGTTCCGTTCGTACGCCAGATGCCAGAAATCCCAGCCGTAAAACAGCATGATCCCCACCATGGCAATCGACAGCGACAGCGTGGCAATCGACATCACAAACCGCGCGCGACGTCCCAGAGATAGCGGCACCAGATCAACGTTCACATGCCCGCGCAGCCGCTGGACATAGGGCAGGCCGACCAGCGTCGATGCAATCGCAAGGTAAATCACCGCCTCTGTCTGCCAAACGGTCGACCCGTTCAGCACAAAGCGGATAAAGATCATCTGACAGGTGATGCCCACCGCCGCGACAATCATCGCCGCCGAACACCATCCGGCAATCGTAGATAAAGCAGCCACAAAACGCAGGAACGGGTTACCCCCGGTATGCGATGCAACTGCCGAGCTGTGGCCAGCCATGGCGGTATCCTTTGATCTGGAAAGGGTCGTGGTGTGGGAAGGCAGCCGCACTGGGCTGCCTTCCGGGGATGGCGTTATTGAACCGCCAAAGCCATATCAAGCAGCGCCTGGCCGTCTTCGACCTCTTCTACGAACGCCTTATAAGACGTTTCCTGCGCCAGGGCCCGCCATGCCTCAAAGTCTTCGGCAGACATCTGCGCAATCTCAACGCCCGCGTCGCGGAACACCTGCTCTGATGCGGCGTCCTGCTTTTTGGCCTCTGCCAGATAGAACGCTTCTGCCTCGGC
>Ga0315339_1001276_pt1 | contig 23336 bp, 23 predicted proteins | sample ASW17metaG_FD_204514 | JGI IMG/M metagenome (GOLD analysis project Ga0315339, IMG submission 204514) | Ammonia-oxidizing marine archaeal communities from Pacific Ocean, United States - ASW #17 | ecosystem: Environmental > Aquatic > Marine > Oceanic | place: USA: California | collected 2016-12-05
CGATTAATTAGAGAGTTAAGTGATAAGTCGCGAATGACGTAAGCGTATTTATTGAGTAAATTACGGACTCTTACAATTAAATGGGAGTCTAAAAATATCAGAGTATTTTTTGCACCTAAAGATCAATCTTAATCATAAATCATTGCGTTAGGTATATAGTGTCAAAAATAAAACTTTCTACACTGGTTATTAAAGGCTTATCTTGGAGTTTTGCGTCAAGACTCCTAGGTAACTTATCGCAGTTATTTATATATTTTATTCTGGCAAGACTTTTACAGCCTGCTGACTTTGGTATTATGGCTTCTTTAGCTGTCTTTATTAATTTATCAAATATGTTCGCAACCGCTGGTCTAGGAAATGCGAATATTCAAAGTAAGTCTCTTAGTGCGGAAAGATTTTCTACTATATTTTATCTTAGTCTCACGATAAGTATTGCGCTTTATTTGATTATTTATTTATCGGCTCCTTATTTGAGTGAAATGTTAAATATCAGTACTGAGTTCGTCAGTCTGCTGCGTATATATGGCCTTACAATACTCTTCACTGTTATGAATGGAATGCAGTTAAGTGAATTATCAAGAAATCTGGCCTTTGATAAAATATTTTATTGTTCTACGATCCCATCCATTATCTCTGGGGTGGTTAGCATCGGTTTAGCGTATGCTGGATTTGGGATTTATGCATTAATTGTTAATATTGGCCTTGCTAGGTTATTAAGTATAGTGTTCTGTTCTATTTACTATTCACCAATTCCGAGATTGGCTTTTAACTTTGAGATAGCTAAAAAATCATTGAGTTATTCGGGGAACTTGTTTTTCGCAAGTCTGGCTGATGAAATATATAGATCAACAATTATAATCTTAATTGGTAGATTTTATAGTGCAAGCACGCTTGGGTATTACAATTTAGCCAAACAACTCCCCACATTTATCGCGTCAACTATTAATGCAACTATAGCTTCGGTTTTTTTCCCGGTATTTTCAGGCTTGCAAAACGATCTAATAGCGGGGAAAAAGATGCTAAGGTCATCAATCAGGTCGTTAAATATCTTAATATTTCCATTGTTATGCTTAACGATTTTGTTGGCGGAGGATGTTATATCTGTATTGTTAACAGATAAGTGGCTCCCCAGTGTCATTTATATTCAATATTTTGCAGTGATTGTGGGGCTGCATCATATATATGCCAATAGTTCATACTATATCAATGCGTTAGGCTATAGTTCCGTGACATTGAGATATGCGCTGTTTAATAAACTTATTGGATTTATTGTTTTGGCGTTGACCCTAAACATGGGTACTATCGAAATCGTTGTGGGACAACTTTTGGTTGTCATATTGTCGATTATTTTTAATGCCGTCCCTAATAGAAAATATATAGAATATTCTTTCAAAGAGCAGGCGAGCGACATTGTTCCAGCATTGGCTATAAATATATTTTTATATTTTGTATTCGCGGCAATAAACATTGAAATTACTAATCAGCTCATTCGAATCATACTTGTAACGTCCGCCTTCTTACTCGCATATTTGCTGATGATCTTTATATTTAGACTTAAGGTGATAGATGACTGGGCCAAAATACTGAGAAGTAGTTAGGGGTGAAAACTAATAATTAAAACTTACATGTATTATTCCATGTTTGGGGAAAATAGTGATATTAATTGATAATATGATTTTATGAGAAAAAATATGATTCGTTACGGTCAGCAAGAAATTACTCAAGAAGATATTGATGCCGTCGTTGAGACTTTGATGTCAACTAATCTAACTCAAGGTCCAAAAATTGAGGATTTTGAGAAGAGTGTAGGAAACTTTACTAACGCACAAAATGTATTCGCAGTTAATAGTGCGACATCTGCGCTCCATATTTCGTGTCTTGCCTTAGACCTCGTCCCGGGTGATTGGCTGTGGACCTCCCCTAACAGTTTTGTCGCATCCGCAAATTGCGCATTATATTGTGGAGCTAATGTAAGCTTTGTCGATATTGATCCCGACACTTATAACATGTGTCCGATATTGCTTGAAAAAAAACTTATTGATGCAAAAAAGCAAGGGCAGTTGCCAAAAATTGTAATTCCCGTGCATTTTTCTGGTCAGTCTTGCGATATGAAAGCAATTTATGAGTTAAGTCAAATTTACGGATTTAGTATCATTGAGGATGCGTCTCATGCTATTGGTGGAATGTATAAGGGCGATCCAATAGGTAGTTGTAAATATAGCGACATCACTGTTTTTAGTTTTCATCCTGTGAAAATAATAACTACCGGTGAAGGCGGAATGGCATTAACCAATTCAGAGAAACTTGCAGAAAGACTATCGCTATTTCGGAGTCATGGAATAACAAGAGATACCAACTTAATGACTAAAGAGTCGGATGGCCCTTGGTATTATCAGCAGATTGCTTTGGGCTATAACTACAGAATGACTGATATACAGGCCGCGTTAGGGTTGAGCCAGATCACTAGGCTCACTAAATATGTAAATAGACGCCAAGAGCTAGCCGAAAGGTACAATGAACTCTTAAAGGATCTTCCATTGAAGTGTCCTTTGCAGCGTAACGATTGTTACAGCTCATTTCATTTATATGTGGTTCGATTAAATTTAGAGAATATTGGCGTTACCCATCGAAAGGTTTTCGAATCTTTACGTGATAATAATATAATGGTGAATATCCACTACATACCTATTCACCTGCAACCTTTTTATCAAAATATGGGATTCTCGGAGGGTGATTATCCTGAGGCAGAAAAATATTATAGTGAAGCTATTAGTATACCTTTACATCCTTCGCTAACTTTTGAGGACCAAGATTTTGTAGTTGATTGCCTAAAGAGGTCCTTAGAGCTGTGAGTATTTGTATTATACCTGCGAGGGGCGGTAGCAAGCGTATACCAAGAAAGAATATAAAAGAGTTCTGTGGCAAACCAATGATAGCCTGGTCAATTGAGGCGGCTCAAAAATCGCATATTTTCAGTAAAATACTGGTGTCTACTGACGATGATGAAATCGCCTCTATAGCAAAATCGATGGGAGCTGAAGTGCCTTTCTTGCGGCCCCAGGAGTTAGCGGATGACTATGCTTCGACAGGGGATGTTATGGCGCATGCATGTCGATGGATCATGCGTGAGGGGATGGAGTCGGCAGTTGTTTGTTGTCTATACCCAACGGCTCCGTTTGTCCAGTCCTCCGATTTAAAGGACGCTATATCTATAATGGAAGCCGGTAATTGGGAATATGTATTTACGGTAGGCGAATACTCATCGCCGATTTTCAGGTCATTTACCCAAGATCCTGATGGAGGTGTCAAAATGCTTTTTCCAGAGTGTTTCGAGACTCGTTCTCAGGACTTAGATAATGTGTACCATGATGCGGGTATGTTTTATATGGGTTCACTAAACACATGGATTGCAGGCGTTAGAATGTTTGATAGCCATTCTTTTCCACTAAAAATTCCGGGATGGAGAGTTCAGGATATCGATACCCCAGAGGATTGGGATAGGGCCGAACTACTTGCGGCCTCGATCATAAAGATCAAATGATCAGTGAGATTTTTTAATTACTAAGCTGAATTTACAGTAAACATATCAGGGTAGTTTACGTCCGAGAACCGATTATTGAATTTACTATCGAGAGTTAATTGATGTCTAGAGTTTGGATTTGTCTTGGAGATAAAAAAATAACGCATGGAGATTACTCATTAATTGCGGTTCAGGATGAGGATATTGAGAATATCCGCTTATGGCGCAACAGCCAAGTCTCGGTGCTGCGGCAGCCATTTCCAATCAGTCGCGAGCAGCAGATCAGTTATTATGCAGATAAAATTTTTCCTAGCATGCAGGAAAAAGAACCCATTAATATCTTGATATCATTTTATTTCAAGGGAGAGCTCATTGGTTATGGAGGATTAGTGCATATTAGCTGGGAAGATAGTCGGGGAGAGCTTTCTTTTTTGTTAAATCCAGTATTCACCAAAGATAAGAAGCTATACAAAGAAAAGCATATGGTTTTTCTCAAACTCGTTTCTGATCTTGCTTTTAAAAAACTTGGTCTTAATAAAGTATTTACAGAAACCTGGGCCACAAGAAAAGATCATATTGAAAATCTCGAGCGCTTTGGATTTCAGTGTGAGGGTAGGCTTAAATCACACGTCATTATAAATGGGAAATTAGAAGACGCTCTAATACATAGAATTTTATCAACCGAATACAGTCAAAGAGACATTTCATGAAAAATAGTAGAGTTTTTGTTAGTGGCGGTTCAGGAGTGATTGGCCTGGAATTGGTGCCTAAATTAGTGTCGCTTGGTGCAAACGTGATGGTGGGTGATTTGAAATCTAGACCTGCAAATTTTGATTCAAGTGTAGTCTATCGCCAGGGTGATTTGAATGAAATGACAACAACGGAGCTTGCTGGTTTTTCTCCTGATGTAATCATTCATTTAGCGGCCACATTTGAAAGATCTGAGGAGAGCTATGAATTTTGGGAGGAAAATTTCCTTCATAATGTAACGCTAAGTCACCACTTAATGACTATTGCGAAGGATCTTTCATCTCTGAAGCGGTTCGTTTTTGCATCTAGCTATTTAATTTATGACCCGGCCCTTTACCAGTTTGAGTCTGAGCAAAAGAGTCCTGTTTCGCTAAAAGAGAGCGATGCTATTTTGCCACGCAATTTGACTGGTATGGCTAAATTGGCTCATGAAATTGAGGTGCGCTTTATTGATCAGTTTAAGTCTAAGCACTTTACTACTGTCTGTGCGAGAATTTATCGAGGTTATGGTCGTAATTCAAGAGATGTTATTTCCCGCTGGATTCGTTTGGCATTACTTGATGAGCCTATAACTGTTTTTCGTCCTGAGGGTGTTTTCGACTATATTTATGCCGCAGACAGTGCAGAGGGTTTAATTCGCCTTGCATATGCAGAGAGTGTCACTGGCGTTATAAATCTGGGCACCGGACGGTCACGAAAAGTACAAGACGTTATAGATGTTTTGAGTAATAACTTCCCATCACTGGAGGTTAATGTTGAGGAGTCATCCATTCCATTTGAAGCCTCGCAGGCAGATATGACACTTTTTCATAAAAATATTAATTGGACTCCTGAGTATGATTTGGATCGATCGATACTGGAAATTATAGAATTTGAGTGTTCTAAGCTGAACGCACCAGTATCAGTGACTAAATCCTTAAATATCCTAGTGACTAGTGCTTCTAAAAAAATTCCTTTAATTAAAGCCGTTAAAGGAGCAGCTCATAAAATTTCTAAAGATAGCAAAATTATTGCTGGAGATATCTGTAATAACACTTTAAGTAAATATTTTGCTGATGAGTTTTGGCTTATGCCTAGGACTATTGATGATAATGTTAATGAAATTTTGGCTGAGTGTGCACGACGCGACATTAATATTATTTTGCCGACAAGAGATGGCGAGCTGGCGTTTTGGTCAAAGAATAAGTCTGTATTCTTAGAGAAGGGGATATCGATAATAGTATCTCCGCCACAGTCTGTTGCCAGATGTTTGGATAAGTTAGAGTTTTCTGAGTTTGGTAAAAAAAATGGACTGTCCTTTATTCCATCTTCAATCAATATTTATGATTTTGATGCTAAAACTTATGTCGTAAAAGAGCGATTTGGAGCAGGTTCTGAATCCATTGGTGTTGATCTTAGCCAGGACGAAGCGTTAGCGCATTGTAAAACTCTTGCGCAGCCAATATTCCAACCATTTGTCTCTGGAATTGAAATTAGTATCGATGCTTGGCTATCTGCGGATGGAAGCCTTAGGGGGCTTGTTTTACGTAAGCGTGACTTGGTTGAAAATGGCGAGTCGCAGATCACTAGTACATTTAGTGATACTGACATTGAGAAGCAAGCGGCCGCGTGTCTAGAAGCGCTGAATTTATCCGGCCCTGTAGTGATGCAAGCGATAATAACTGAGAGCCAAGAGCTCAAGGTAATTGAGTGCAATAGTCGATTTGGTGGAGCTTCTACAACAGCAATCGCCGCTGGATTAGATGTTTTTTACTGGTCCTTCCAGGAAGCCTTGGGTATTGATAACCAAAACGAGTCTTTTAATCGAGTTCACGCTGAGATAAAGCAAATTAGAGTGCCATCCGACACATATGAAATCGTCCATGATACCAATCTTTGACTTAGATGATACGCTTTACCCAGAATTAACGTTTGTGCACAGTGGGTTTCAAGCTGTAGCAGGATATTTAGAGTTGAATTTCGGGATCGCCTCCTCTGACTCTTTTGAGTTTATGTTAAACAGTCTGAAATCAGACGGACGTGGAGCTGTGTTCAATAGTCTACTTAACCACCATGGTATGAACTCAAATATCATGGTGAAAAAATGTGTAAGCGTTTACAGAAACCACACTCCTAATATCTCGTTAAACACGGATGCACAAGATTTCCTAGGCTCAATACAAGGTCCTGTTTTTTTAGTTACAGATGGAAATAAGTTAGTACAGGCTAAAAAAGTTGACGCACTTAAATTAGAGTCATCTTTTACTAAAATATACATAACTCATCGATACGGCATACACAATTGCAAGCCATCAACGCACTGTTTTGAGCTCATACGTGAGTCTCTAAAGTGTAAGTGGACTGATTTGATTTATGTAGGAGACAATCCATCTAAAGACTTTGTGAATTTAAAGCCATTAGGTGTAAATACAGTTAGAATTTTGACAGGTGAATATTCAAAAGTAATAGCTAAACCAAATTTTGACGCCGATACACATATTCAAAGTTTGGCACAGCTTAAGAGTTTATTTAAATTGGATTTATTATGAAAAGTTTTTTTAATGAGAGCATCACTATCGCAGGGAAAGTTATAGGGGCTGAACAGGAACCTTATATCATTGCTGAAATGTCTGCTAATCATAATGGGAGTATCGATAATGCCTTTAGAATCATTGATGCCGCAAAATCAGCTGGTGCTGACGCCGTAAAACTTCAAACGTATCATCCAGACACGATTACAATAAACTGTAAAAATGAAGAGTTCATGATTACAAAGGGGCTTTGGGCAGGTCAAAGTCTTTATGAGTTGTATGAAAAAGCTCATATGCCTTGGGATTGGCATAAGCCTTTATTTGAGTATGCAAGAAAGATTGGTATTACTATATTCAGCTCTCCGTTTGACAAGACTGCGATTGACTTACTAGAGGGGCTAGGTTGCCCTGCTTATAAAATAGCTTCATTTGAAATTATTGATCATGAATTGATTAAATATGCTGCTGAAACTGGTAAGCCTTTGATTATGTCTACAGGAATGGCATCCCTTGAGGAGATCTCTGAGGCTGTTTTGGTAGCACAGGATGCAGGTTGTAAACAGTTGGCGCTTCTGCATTGTGTTAGTGGTTATCCTTCAGATCCTGCGGATTATAATCTACTAACACTAAAAAGCTTAAGTAAGAGATTTAATCTTTTAGTGGGGCTTTCTGACCATACTATTAGCAATGTGACTGCAAATGCTGCTGTGGCGTTAGGTGCCGCAATTGTCGAAAAGCACTTCACTCTAGATAGAAATGGAGGAGGTCCAGATGATAGTTTTTCGATGGAGCCATCTGATTTGGTTGATCTTTGCTTCTCGACAAAGATTACTAAGTTGGCTTTAGGGGCTGAAAACTATGCACCACTAGAGGCCGAGAAGCTATCTGTTGAGCATAGAAGGTCATTATATTTTGTTAAGAGCGTGTCAGAAGGCCAAATAATTGATGAACTTTGCGTGCGCAGTATCAGACCCGGCAATGGTTTAAAGCCTAAATATCTTAATCAAGTTATTGGTAAGAGAGCGTCTCGGAATATTGAATTTGGGACGCCTGTCAGTTTCGATGACTTATTAAGCTGATATGAATAAAGACTTTATGGGTCTGCCAAGCCTAATCACATCTAAAGAATTCTTTTTTGGGGATGTTTCTTAATGTATAGACTTTTAAAAAAGATAGAGTGGACGTCTATTAGAATCATTAATTTGTTTTATTTTATATATAGTGCTCCAAGTTATTTTAGAGTTCGAAAATCTGTTAAAGAGAATGGGTTACTTCGAAATAAAGAAATTGGAAAGAAATGTTATATATTGTTAGGCGGGTTGTCGGCGAAAGCCTTCGATTTGAAAGCATTGGAAAATGAGGACGTGATAACAGTTAATCATTTTTTTAGAACTAAAGAGAATATTTTAGTTAAGCCTAAGTATCACTTAATTACAGATTCCAATTTTTATGACGTTAAAACTAATATAGATGATTTAATAAGTGTTGGCCTAAAAAGCACAACCTTCTTTTTAAGCGGCCGCTATTTCAAGAATGAAAATAATATAAAAAATATTAGGCTTATTTATCCTCTCTATAGAGTTGCTGGAGATAATATTGAATTACGGATTGATAAGATTACTTCTAATTTTTCTACAGTTACGTTAAATGCAATTCAGATCGCGATGTTTTTGGGGTATGAAGAAATTAATTTGATAGGGTTCGACCTTCCTCCAGGGCATGCAATGCCTCATTTCTATAATGAGTCTGAAATTGAAAAGGCAGGGGCAGTCATTCAAAGAGAAAAAATTGCTGAGTATGAATATTGCAATTTATATTGGGGTTATACCAACTGTCTCCATGAAAGTTATGCTCTAGAAAGAATCTCAAAAATAAGTGGCGTTAAGATTTATAACATGAGTGGGGCTTCATTCGTCCGCGCTTTTCAGTACAAGGGTCTTCGTAATGATTAATGTCGCTTACTCCAGCAGTGAGTATTACTTTAAACCATTTCTTGTTTCTATTTACTCTCTTTTAAAAAATACAGATTCTGATATTCATGTTTATTTTTTATCTTCTGGGGTCTCCAAAAGTAATAAGAAAATTTTAGAAAATTTAGTCAGAAAATTCAAGGCACAATTATCCATTATCGAAGTGGAAAGTGAGCTAATTAAATTTTCCTCTGCGTTGAATTTACCCTTAATGCGCGGAAATTATAGTACATACGCCAGAATTCTTTTGGCAGATATTCTCGTTGATGTTACAGAAATTTTACTCATAGATAGTGACACGCTAGTTGTAGATGATATTCAAAATATTTACGGTCATATGAAGACAGGCAAGATTCTTTACGCAGTCCGAGACTATGTGATTTCCAATAGGAACAGTCGCCATGAAGATTCCGCACTAGCTGCTAAGCCTTATTTCAATATGGGTGTGTTACACATTAATCTCAATCAGTGGCGGACGTTTGGGATAACCGAGGTGCTAAAGAGTAGGTTTGAAGAAGGTCATAAACTAAAAATTGCGGACCAGTCGATGATAAACAGGTATTTAAGTGAATTCATTGGGGAGCTCCCAGCAATTTATAATTTTTATACCTATTTTCATTATGATATGGACTATTTGGAATATGAGCAGTTAAATAACGAAACAGTATTTTGCGATCAGCAAGAGTTCGATAGAGCTCGAAGTCATCCCGTAATTATCCACTTTATCGGTACGTGGTACGAGAGACCATGGTTCAAAAAGAATCTATCACGTGAGACTGACCGATATCTTGAATATTGGAATGATATGTTTTCCCCCTCAGATTTATTCGATACACCTCGGCGATCTTTTGTAGCGTGGGCGTATGATTTTCTTTCGATGTCAATTTATAGTTTCTTTGGTTTTAAATGGTATTTTTGGTTTAAATATAACTTAGTTCAAAAAATAAAGAGGTCTACATGAAGACGGTAATACTGGCAGGTGGTCTTGGGACGCGACTTAGCGAAGAAACCACATCTAGACCAAAACCTATGGTAGAAGTAGGCGGACGTCCTATTTTATGGCATATCATGAAACTATACTCCTATTATGGAGTTGATGACTTTATCATTTGTTGTGGGCACAAAGGATATTCTATTAAAGAATACTTTATGAATTATTTTACTCACCAGTCTGATATAACAATTGACCTAAGAGATAATTCCACAAAGATTCATAAAAAACGCGCTGAGCCGTGGACAATAACCCTGGTTGATACTGGCGAAAACACCATGACCGGCGGCAGGCTAGCAAGAGTGATGGACCATGTTGCTGATGAAGAACAGTTTTTCTTCACCTATGGCGATGGGGTCGGAAATATTGATATCGATGCTTGCCTTAATTTCCATAAAGCCCACGGAAAATTAGCCACTTTAACAGCCGTAAGGCCTCCAGGCCGGTTTGGAGCATTGGAGGTGGTTGGTGATAGGGTAAGTAGCTTTATTGAAAAACCTAGTGGTGACGGTGGTAAAATAAATGGAGGGTTCTTTGTTTTGTCGCCAAAGGTCATTGAATTAATTACTGGAGATGATTGCGTTTGGGAGCAAGATCCTCTAAAAAAATTGGCAAGCCGCGGGGAGTTGTTCAGCTATCAGCATGAAGGTTTTTGGCAGCCAATGGACACACTGAGAGATAAGCTTTACCTAGAATCGCTCTGGCAATCTGGCGCAGCACCTTGGAAAATATGGGAATAAATGATGTTTAATAACTTCTATAAAGGGAAAAAGGTAGTAGTAACGGGTCACACTGGATTTAAGGGCAGTTGGTTGTGTAACTGGTTAGTCTCACTAGGCGCTGAGGTTTCAGGAATTTCAGATGATATCCCGACGAGTCCATCGCTGTTCCAAATTACAGATCTTGAAAAAAATATTGATCATCATATCTGCGACGCAACAGATACTGTTGCCTTTAAAATGCTACTGAATAAGCTGAGCCCTGATGTCATTTTTCATTTGGCTGCGCAAGCCATTGTGTCGACTAGTTATGAAAAACCTTTAGAAACTATTATGAGCAATGCCTATGGGACTGCTAACGTATGCGACTATTTGAAAGACTGTCAACATTTAATAACGTGTGTATTGATCACCTCTGATAAGTGCTATGAAAATGTTGAATGGGAATACGGATATAGAGAAAACGATACTCTTGGTGGAAAGGATATTTACAGCGCCTCAAAGGCATGTGCAGAAATTTTGTATGCGTCCTATTTCCATTCATTTTTAAAGCATAAAGCCAACGTGAGAGTATGTACAGCCAGAGCAGGTAATGTGATTGGTGGAGGGGATTGGGCAAAAGACAGAATTGTTGTGGATATGTTCAATTCTTGGTCTAAGGGGGAATCGGTGAAAATCCGATCTCCTTTGGCGACAAGACCCTGGCAACATGTCTTAGAACCACTATCGGGCTATTTACACTTGGGAACTAAGCTAAGTCAGGACGAGAGCATCAACGGTCAATCATTTAACTTTGGGCCTAAATCGGAGCAGAATCGGACTGTTATTGATCTCGCCGGTGACTTGTTTATACGCTTAAAAGATCAGATTTCAGCACGGATACCCTATGAAGTTGTAGACAATAAACCTTTTCACGAGGCTGGACTATTGAAGCTATGCTGTGACAAAGCATCTATGCGGCTGAATTGGCAGGCAAATCTACATTATGAACAATGCGTAGATTTTATTGGTGAATGGTACAGCGCTTACCTTCAAGATAATGATATGGGCCAGGTTACCTCTGAGCAAATAAGACAATATTGTATTTTGGCCCAGGATGCGGATCTTATATGGACAAAGTAAAGTTAATTCCGCTAGATAAAATGAGTAATGAAAAAGGCTCTGTTTACCACATTATTAAAGACCCAGGCTTCGAAATAAAGGAGGTATATCTATCTTCATTAGCAAAGAAAGTGGTTAAAGGCTGGAAAAAGCATAAGTCCATGACATTAAACTTGGTGGTAATAAAAGGAAATGTTCTCTTCACGATTATACATGGGGACAATAAGGAGCAATACACGATTGGTGACATTAATTACTGCCGTATAGTTATTCCACCTATGTGCTGGGTTTGTTTTGAAGGAATGGATAATGAAAATATAATTATAAATTGTAGTGATATGGTGCATGATCCAGCTGAAATAGATTTAAAGGAATTTGATGGATATGAAAAAGATTTTTCTGACTGGATCTAATGGTTTGTTGGGTTCTTCAATTCAAAGGATTTTGAATCTCTCAGGAGAATGTGAAATCATTTCTTTAAAGCACCACGAGATTCTTTGTATTGAAAGTAGTGAATTGCGTGAATATTTGGTTGATGTAGATTGGATTATTCATTGCGCCGCTCAAACGAATGTTGAGCAATGCGAAAAAGAGCCTGAAACTTGTTATGTTAATAACTGTTTTTTAACAGAGAAAATTATTTCTTGCTCACGATTGAACTCCAAAATTTTATACGTATCTAGCACTGGAGTATATGGAAATCACGAAATACGGCCCTATCACGAATATGACAGAGTAAATCCAACAACGGTGCACCATAGATCAAAGCATCTCGCTGAAGCTGCAGTTTTAAGTAAAAATGCAGATAACATTATTGTGCGGACTGGATGGCTATTTGGTGACCTGTCAAAAAATGATTTCGTGTCCAAGATAATGGATCAGGCAAAGAAATCGCCAAAAACCATCAATTCGAATAATCAACAGATTGGGTGTCCGTCCTATGCTCAAGATGTCGCTAAAGTGTGTATAGAACTTCTTCAGGTTGGGGCGTATGGAGTTTTTAATGCAGTGAATGCGGGCTCAGTGTCAAGGTATGGTTATGTGAGCCGTATCATTAGGAATATTAGAAGTGAGACTGCTGTCAATCCAGTGAAATCCAATTTTTTTAAACGAACCGCTCAAGTTTCAGATAATGAAGCTGCTGTGTCCGTAAGATTAGCATTATTTGGTGTGAGTAGCTTGCGTTCGTGGGAGGAAGCATTGGATGATTTTTTGGGCTCTACCAGCAGTGCCGAACGATAGATAAAATGTTTCTTTACGATGCTAGCAAGATCCGCTTAAACAGAACACGGACACTTACATGATTTTTAGTACTCGAAAAATCAATATAAGACTGTTTCTACATATATTACTGTGAATCGGAATCATATTGAATCAAGTTCTCTAGTGACTACTATAATTAACTAATCAAACGGATAAGATATTAACCTATGGTAAATGAGGCAGGCGTAATCCATACATCTAACCTACCTGGGGTAAAGTGCGCACGGCGAGACGAAAGCCAACCTATCATTAATTCTTTCTGGGTATTATTTGGTGTATTAGCTTTTATGCCTCTCGAAATAACTGAGGGGCTATTTGTTGGATATTTTCAGGTAATAATCTTATTTATCTTATCTAACAGGATATCGAAAATAAGGTTGTTACTTTATCTTTTTTTCTGCTCAGTAGTGATTTTTTCAACAGTGGTAGGTGATGACGCTAGACTAACCTCTCTTGTAAACCCATTAGTAATTGGACTGGCATTCATGAGTAATATTAGATCTGAAAACAGATCTACAATGATAAAGAAGGGGATTTATATATCCGCTGCGGCCAATAGTTTTCTCTTATTGTATCTACTTAGTCAGGCAAACATTAGCACATTATATGCAATGTTAACGTCAAGAACCTGGGCTGTTGAATCAATGCCATGGTTTGGTAATGGCCTTGCAATGTCCTTTTCAATGGCAATGCTACTGGCGTCAAAAGACGGTAAGAACAAGTTATTGTTATTATTATTTATTGGTGGGATCCTAACTACATCAAGAATGCCGATTCTATCAATGGCAGTAATTTTATTAGTTTATGTGGGTAAAAATATTAAGTTTAATCATCTTTGGAAGGTTGTAATTATAGGTATTCTTACTTCATTAGCCTCTATGATGATAGTGAATGATACTGACTTAGCTGATCAAGCGGACGGAATTGAATCGAGAATCGCTTATGCAGACGACAGGAAACACGTATATACCCTAGCATTATCTAAGATAGTCGAAAATCCCATGCTTGGGGCAGGGTCTGAAAATTTAGAGTATTTTGGGCATGCCCATAATAGTTATTTGCAGATTGCTTATAGGTATGGATTTTTTGCTCTGGCTAGTTGGCTTCTACTTGTATATTTAGCTTTTTTTAGGAATTTGATATTATTTAAGCATATTGATTTTATTTTAATTTTTGGTCTGGTTTCTTTCTTTCAAATCGGGCTTCTTAATTCTAATTTAGTAATGTTGCTTATTCTCTATTGTCGATTTTTCTCTGATAAAAAATTAGAACACGCTCATAATGGTTATCTATAAGACTTATTAAAATACGGGGTATTTACTTTTTTAATATGGTTATGCCTAGTTTTCCTTGCATTTTTTTTAGGTGTTATAAACTTCTGGGGAACTTAGATTTTGTCTTAGTTTTTTAGTTCTTCCCTCATTGCAGATTGGCTTGCACCATCCTAAAGCAGTGCTTTTTATTCTAGTTTATTGTAGGTATTTAAGGCATTTAAGGATTAATGAAAAGTTTAGTTTTTAAAAATTAATGATGTCATTAAGGAGTAAAATTGAATTGAAAATTGTAATATTTGGAATTGGATTTTTAGGGAGCAAACTTATGAAACTCATCCCTAATAAATATTCGGTCATTGGCGCCGATATAAATCCCTCTAATTCTTTAGTTCACAAAATTGATGCAACAAATAGCACAGAGGTTGAGAATTTCTTAATTAGAGAAAAGCCAGATGTGGTGATTGATACTATCGCGCTCTCAAGTTATTTTTCCTGCGAAAAAAACCCAGAGCTATGTAGATTGTTAAATTATGAAACAGCTAAATATATTTCCAATGCATGCAAAATTATTGATGCAAAAATGGTATTCATATCTTCATCTTATTTGTTCGATGGTAAAGATGGTGGTTATGACGAAACTCATATACCGAATTCAACAAATCAGTACGCACAATCTAAGATATTAGCCGAAAATATTGTCTTGGAATCACCTAGTTCGATAGTTGTTCGGCTCGAATCATTGTATGGATATAGTGAAGATAAACAACAAATTATGTTTGGAACGAACACTTTTCAAAAGTCTATTCAAGTAGCCTTTCCCGATATTTTGAGGAGTCCAGTTTTTGTAGATGATGTTCCAAAGATCATAATTGGACTCGTCGAGAGAAAAGAAAGTGGAATTTTTCATATTGCTAGTGCGAAGAAGTTGAGATGGTTGGGGTTTTTGAAAGAACTTGGATCACTGACAAACTCGGAAGATAAAATTACTATCGTCGACAGCTCGAGTTGGATATTAAAGCCGCCGCATGATTCGACTTTAGATAGTTCTAAAATTAATAATCTTGGTCTCGAGACTACTCCAGTGGAAGTTGCTCTTGTTGAATTACGGACAGTTCTAGGGGCTAAAAAAGTATTCTCTAATAAACCTTTATGAGAATTAGTAGTTCTCTTTCGTTATTGTGGAGAAGTTACCAGCATAACCAGATAGAAAATTTACCTTAAAATAAATATAGCAGTGCTATAAAGGAAGCATGTAATTATGACCACTTGTATTAAAAAATGTAGATCTTGTAATTCAGAAAATATTGAGCTTGTTTTTGACCTCGGAGAGCAGGTGCTCACTGGCGTTTTCCTTTCAGAGGGTCTCGACGAAATCTCCTCCGGTCCTGTTTCGCTTGTAGCTTGCGATGACTGCCGATTGGTTCAAATGCAATACTCATATCCATTGGACGAGATGTACAATGACGGTTATGGCTACCAGTCAGGGCTCACTTCATATATGAGTCAGCATCTGAAAGGTGTACTTAGTTTTGCGACTGATCAGATAACTTTGAAGAAAGGCGATCATGTATTAGACATAGGCTGTAATGACGGTACTCTTTTAAACCATTATCCAGAAAACTTATATAGTTTGGTCGGCATCGACCCTGTTGCAAAAAAATATCTTGATCGATATCCAAAAGGCGCAAAAGTTGTAACTGAGTTTTTTTCGAAGGAAAGTTATTTCTCGGTTGCGTCGGATAAAGCTAAGATAGTTACATCTATTTCGATGTTTTATGATTTGGATGAGCCCGTCAAATTTGCTAAAGCTATAGCAAGCGTATTATCTAAAGATGGAGTCTGGGTTTTTGAGCAGAGCTACCTTCCTGCAATGTTGAGAACTAACTCTTACGATACGATCTGCCAGGAGCATGTTGAATATTATTCTCTAGCTGCGATTCAGCACATCCTCCAGCAGGCTGGAATGACCATCATAGATGCCTCTCAAAATGAAGTTAATGGGGGAAGCGTAAGGTTAGCTGCCGCCCATAAAAATAGTGCACTTGCCAGTAAAGTCTCGCCAGAGGCATCGTGGCTTATCGAACAAGAAAAAACCCATGATATTTTTTCTAACCAACCTTGGATAGATTTTCAGAAAAATGTAGACCGACAAAAGTCAGATTTAGTGAATCTTCTCACAGAGCTCAAAAATGCAGGTAAGACAGTGATTGGCTACGGGGCGTCAACGAAGGGTAATGTAATCTTACAGTACTGTGGTATTGGGCCTGATCTTTTGCCTTTGATAGGTGATATTACGCCATCTAAAGATGGTGTATTCACTCCAGGAACAAAAATTCCTGTTATTTCTATGGAAAAAGCAAAAGCGATGAAGCCTGATTACTTCTTGGTTTTACCTTGGGGCTTTAGGGGAGACATTATGTTGCGGGAAAAAGCAACGGTCGCTAGTGGAACCAAATTTATCTTTCCATTACCTTTTGTTGAGATAGTGAGTTGATAACGCTATGAAGTGTAACGATGATCCAAACTTATCAGGTTGTTATCTCAGCGTCGTTGTTATTACCTATAACCATGAAAAGTATCTTCGAAAATGTTTAGATAGTATCTTAATGCAAGAAGTGAACTTTGACTTTGAAATAATTATAGGGGACGACTGCTCACCTGATAGTACCGCAGATATAATAAACGATTATCATGAACGATATCCTGATATTGTTAGGCCAACTTTAAGATCGCATAATGTTGGGGCTACTAGGAATCAATATGACTGCTTTTTGCAGGCAAAAGGTAAATATATTGCCATCTTAGATGGAGATGATTTCTGGACAGATGAGGATAAACTGAGGCTACAGACAGAGTTTTTAGAGGATAATCCTAATTACATTGCATGTACCCATCGTTATAATGTTATTGATCAAGATGATAATATTATACAAGCAATATACAACGGTCCGGGGAGGCCAGAGAGCGGTGATTACACGCTCAATGATTTCTTAAACTACGTATATTATGGTCACCCAGCGACTTTGGTCTTTAAGAATATCTTTTTGGCTCCAAAATATGACTACTCTATCATACCTGACGCTGATAGATTTGTTTGTGATATCACTCTTGGTTTAATTCTTGCACGTCTTGGTAATATTTATGTTTTAGATCACAATATGGCCAGCTATAGAATGGTCTCTGTTAAAGGAGGAAGTAGTTATGTCTCTTCGATCGGTAAGCAAAGTCAAATTTTGAAAAGAATTCATTTTTTAACAAAGCTAGAATCATACTGCAAAAATGAAATGAATCTTGACATAAAGCACGCGGATAGGTCCCTATATTACGTATGGTGGTCCATTCTTTTTATGCTTAGATACCCTTCACGTCATAACTGGTCAAGTTTGAAGCAGGTCTACAGTCTTACCGATGATAAGACGAGATTGGCAGGATATATAATTAAGCAATTGCCAGAGATACCCCTAATTTTGATAAAACATATTAAAAAGAAGTTTCGGATTGTGAGAAGGTAGTTTTTTTACATAAGATAAGAGAGAATTTCCATTGAAGGCACCTAATATCGGTTTTTTCTGGAGAATAATAAATTTGATAAGTCATGAATAAATTATAGGAATTATTTAATAATGTTTAAAAATAAGGTGCTGTTAATCACTGGTGGAACCGGATCATTCGGCAACGCGGTTCTTAATCAATTTCTTACGTCAGATATTGCAGAAATAAGGATATTTAGCCGTGATGAAAAAAAACAAGATGACATGCGTAAGAAATATAATAACCCAAAGTTGAAATTCTACATCGGAGATGTCAGAGATTATCAATCTGTCTTAAATGTTGTTCGTGGCGTTGACTATATATTTCATGCTGCAGCCCTGAAGCAGGTTCCATCTTGTGAATTTTACCCTCTTGAGGCAGTCAAGACTAATGTGTTGGGGACAGAAAATGTTCTTGAGGCAGCTATCGTTAGCGGCGTAGATAGAGTAGTTTGTTTAAGCACAGATAAAGCAGTTTACCCGATTAATGCGATGGGTATTTCCAAAGCGATGATGGAAAAAGTAATCGTAGCAAAATCCAGAAATAGTGGGGATACGGTGATTTGCATAACTCGATATGGAAATGTAATGGCCTCTCGCGGTTCAGCTATACCCTTGTTTGTTAATCAGATAAGGAATAACCAAGCTATTACCATTACTGATCCAAAAATGACGCGCTTTATGATGACATTGAATGACGCTGTTACTTTGGTACTTTATGCATTTGAACATGGCTCATCTGGAGATATTTTTGTACAAAAATCGCCCGCCGCAACTATTGAGACGCTGGTGGCTAGTGTAAAAAGTGTACTTAATAAGCCCGAGAGTAAGGTTGATATTATAGGAACCCGTCACGGCGAGAAGCTTTATGAAGTTCTTCTCAGTCGAGAAGAAATGGCTTGCGCATTAGATCTAGGCGATTACTATAAAATTCCACCAGATCTGAGAGATTTGAATTATGGGAAATACTATGATTCAGGAGATATCGATGTTACTGAATCTCAAGAATACAATTCTCACAACACGCGACGTTTGGATGTTGATGGTATGGCCGAACTGCTGGGTAAATTGAAATTTGTTAAGGCATTAAAAAATGGTGTTCTTGTGGAGCCAGAGGAATCGTGAAGTCCTTACGGTTGACTAAGCTTTTGATTACTGGAGCAAATGGCTTCGTAGGCAAGAACCTTGTACTTAGACTTAAAGAACTCTCGGAATATGAAATACTAACTTATGTAAGAGGGGATTCTGATGCAGATTTGTCTGATAGAGTCTTAGACGCTGAGATCATTATACATTTGGCTGGTGTAAATAGGCCTGCGACTTCAGATATGTTTGCTGTCGTTAACTCAGGATTAACCCTTAAAATCGCCGAAATACTTAGTTCCCATAAGTCTAAGACGCCTGTAATCTTTACTTCCTCATCCCAAGTGACTTTAGACAATGATTACGGCAGAAGTAAGCTTGATGCGGAAAATGTTCTGAAAGAGCTATCTAGAGAAAATGGAAATCCAGTTTCCATCTTTCGTCTGCCAGGAGTGTTTGGGAAGTGGTGCAGGCCCGATTACAACTCGGTTGTGGCAACATTTTGTCATAATATCGCAAACGACTTATCAATTCATATCAGTGATAAACATGCAAATCTGCGCCTTTTGCATATTGATAATGTCGTTGAGTCAATGCTGGGAGCTATTAAAGAGTGTCGAAGAGGTTTCAGCTACATCTCTATAGATAATGAATTCCAGATAACGGTAGGAGATTTAGCAAATCAAATTAAATCTTTTAAAGAGTGCCGTTCCTCCCTAGTAAGTGAAAGAGCCGGTGTTGGCTTAATTCGTGCGCTTTATTCAACTTATATAAGTTATCTTCCTCCGACGGAGTTTTCATATTCTATCCCATCGCATAAGGATCAGCGCGGAGTTTTTGTTGAAATGCTGAAGACCCAAGACTCAGGTCAGTTCTCCTTCTTTACGGCAAAACCTAAGACAACAAGAGGTGGGCACTACCATCATACAAAAACTGAAAAGTTTTTAGTTGTCAAAGGAAATGCTAGGTTTAATTTTCGGCATATATTGTCAAATGAGATATATAGCGTAGAAACTTCAGGAGATCATCCTGAAATAGTTGAAACAGTCCCAGGCTGGGCTCACGACATTTCCAATATTGGAGATGATGACTTAGTTGTGATGCTTTGGGCGAACGAAATCTTTGATAGAGACAGACCCGATACTATTTCAAGTGAGGTGTAAATTGGAAAAAATCAAAGTTATGACTATAGTGGGAACGCGACCTGAAATTATTAGACTAGCCTGTGTGATACCCCAATTAGATAAGCACTTTGATCATGTCTTGGTGCATACAGGCCAAAATTATGATTACGAATTAAATCAAATTTTCTTTGATGACCTAGGCCTTCGAAAACCAGATTATTTTTTGGAGGCTGCTGGGCGTAATGGTGCTGAGACGATTGGTAAGGTGATTATCGCGGTAGACGAAATTTTGGAGGAAGTATGTCCTGACGCAGTTCTAGTTCTTGGGGATACTAATAGTTGCTTGGCCGTCTTGCCCGCGAAGAGACGGAAAATACCTACATTTCATATGGAAGCTGGCAATAGATGCTTTGATATGAGAGTTCCTGAAGAAATAAATCGTCGCATAGTCGATCATACTGCCGATATTAATCTTACCTACAGCTCAATTGCGCGTGAGTATTTATTAAATGAGGGCTTACCTGCAGATCGAATAATAAAGACTGGCAGTCCAATGTATGAGGTGCTGTCTTTTTATAGACAAAAAATTGAATCGTCAAAAGTTTTGAGTCAACTGCATTTAAAGAAAGAACGCTTCTTTGTTGTGAGCGCCCATCGAGAAGAAAATATCGATTCGGATCTTAATTTTTCGAGGCTAGTAGAAACACTCAACGCTATTGCCGAAAAGTATGGTCTACCCATTATTGTGACAACCCACCCGCGAACTCACAAGCGTATCGACGCAAATAAAATAAAATTTCATTCTGGTGTAAAACTTCTAAAACCTCTTAGTTTTACAGACTACAATAAACTTCAAGTAAGCGCTAAAGCAGTATTATCAGATAGTGGCACAATCAATGAAGAAGCGTCTATTCTTAAATTTCCTGCGTTGAATATTCGGGAAGCGCATGAGCGTCCTGAAGGCATGGAAGAAGCTGTAGCTATGATGGTTGGTTTAGATGTCGATAGAGTTTTACAAGCGCTAACTATTCTCGAACAACAAACTAGAGAAGACGATTGTGGAGTGAGACAAGTCGCTGATTATCGCATGCCCAATGTTTCTTTGAAGGTTGTTAGGATCATCCAAAGCTATACAGACTATGTGAATAGAGTTGTATGGAAAAAGTATTGAAACATGTTGCTGGTCTAATGAAATTTAATACGTCATATCATGCAAACCAAAGGAGTGGTTAATGCGCATTGCAATAATTGCAGATTGTTATACTCCTATGAAAACATCTGCAGCTGTGATGCTGGAGGATCTGGCAGTCGAACTGCAGATTCAAGGGCATTTCCCGGTTGTTATAGTCCCCGACTCAAACGCCAAAGAGGCTGTGTCGCGATCAGTTTCTCAGAATGTTGAGGTTATTCGCGTTTCATGCCCAAAAACTAAGGATATTGGCTTTATCCGTCGGACTTTAGGCGAAATAGCTATGCCTTTCATAATGCTAAGGAGGTTACGTCAAAGCGGAATGCTGGCAAATGAATTTGATGGCATAATTTGCTATTCGCCATCAATTTTTCATGGACCGCTCGTAAAAAGACTAAAGGATATAAATCACTGTAAAAGCTATCTTATTTTGAGAGATATTTTCCCTGAGTGGGCGGTCAACCTCGGAATCATGAGGAAAGGTATTCCATATCTTTTTTTTAAAATGATAGAACGGCACCAATATTCAGTGGCCGATAAAATTGGGGTTCAAACCCCTGCAAATATTCAATACTTCTCTAAACGATCAGACAAAACATTAAGTAAAGTAGAAGTGCTACATAATTGGATGAAAAAGCCTTCCTCCAAGTCGTCTAGCTGCTCCATCTCTTTGTTCGACGGTCCTCTGGCTGGTCGGAAAATTTTTGTTTATTCAGGAAACATGGGTAAAGCACAAGATATTGCTCAATTTATTGATGTTATATCAATACTTGATCAATTGCGGACTGACCTAGGTTTTGTTTTTGTTGGGAGGGGAAGTGAGGTTCGAGCATTGACTGAAGAGATAACAAATCGCCATTTGGGCAATGTTCTCATCTTTGATGAGATTGAGCATCATGAAATTCCGGGACTTTATTTACAATGTGACTTTGGGATGGTTTTTTTGGATTCTCGGCACAAAACCCATAATATCCCGGGCAAGTTTATTTCGTATATGCATTATGGGCTACCTACGCTAGCTTGTGTTAATAAGGGTAATGATTTAGTTGATATAGTGCGAACACATCGTCTTGGTTATGCGTTTGATACCGTTAGCACAGATATGAGCGTTTCCGCGATATTGGAAATGATCGAAGATCCAGATTATTCCAAGAAAATACCAGCAAACTGTCGAGCCTTCGCGCGCGAGATGTTTTCTTCATCCAATACTGCTGAGCAGATTACTGACTTTCTAGAGAAATAATATTGGACGTTTTTTCTAAAGAATACCTCGACACTATGATTTCAGATGCTAACGATTCTGTTAGAAAGCGGCAACATCGAAATACTCACCGTTCTTTTGACGAAAAGTGCCAACGACTGATGAATGCAATTGGTGTTGAAAGCTATATCGCTCCACATAGGCATCTTTTAGATCCCAAAAGTGAGTGTTTGATTGCAGTAAGAGGGCTTTTCGCTGCTGTAATTTTTTCGGACAACGGTAATGTTGAGCAAATTGAATTTTTTGGCACAGAAAAATTTAAGAATTTAAGCGTTGGATTAGAATTACCCCTTGGAGTATGGCATACGGTTGTTGCAATTACACACGGCTCGGCACTTTTTGAGGTCAAAGAAGGTCCGTTCTATCCAAAAAAGGCAAAAGAGTTTGCCCCCTGGGCGCCTTCGGAAGGATCGGCTGATGCGCAAGATTACTTGCGTCAATTAAGAGCCTTATGTAAACAGTGGCTACTAGAAAGTCCCGGAGATCGTACTTTTGAAACTTATTCTGTAGTTTAATATATCCAGTTCCTAAGATATTTTATGGCAGTCGAATCCGTCTGCCAGCCCCCTCTGAGCATTATCCTTTCAAGCGGCTCACCTTGTTCTAATAGATCAAGTGCTGCCCCCACTCTAAATGAATGACCGCTGAGCGGCTGTTCATCGTAGTCCACTTTTAAGTCCTTTTGAAGTGCTTTCAATAGGGTGCTTACACTTGCTGGGTGTAGGTTGTTCCCAAAATGCCCATGCCTATTAATTGATCTCAAAATATAGCCTTCATCGCTGATCATACTCCTCCATTTTTCTAATAAGTCGAACTGTTCTTGACTGATCGGTAGTATCTTTCCCGTCCCGAATTGGTCTGTTTTTGAGAAGTTAAGCCTGATAGCAGGTTTTCCGTTCGGTGCTTGGCCGACGTCCTCAAACTTAAAGGCGCAGAGTTCCGATCGGCGTCGCATTGCCTCGAGCCTTCTTAATTATCGACGGGTGATGGATGCTTATTACGATACCTACATCAGCCCCGAGCCAGTTGATGAGTTTTTGCGTGATATGAA
>Ga0315339_1001277_pt1 | contig 23303 bp, 29 predicted proteins | sample ASW17metaG_FD_204514 | JGI IMG/M metagenome (GOLD analysis project Ga0315339, IMG submission 204514) | Ammonia-oxidizing marine archaeal communities from Pacific Ocean, United States - ASW #17 | ecosystem: Environmental > Aquatic > Marine > Oceanic | place: USA: California | collected 2016-12-05
AGCGTCACTCGTGGGCTCCCGGAGATGGACTACTTGCACGCCACAACGGCCTAACGAACACCAAGTGTAGCGTGCTTCAGTGGTCCGCCAAGGGTCGCGGGATGCCGAGCCGGACACACGCATCCGCCATGTTCCGAACGACCCGACTCTCGGCCTCCGAGCGATCCGCCTTGAACTCCACCTCGAGGAGCTCGGCCCACCGCGCGTCATCGGGGCGGATGTCAGCGAGCCGATCACCCCATGCCGTGGTGAGACACGTCGAGGCCGACATGGCTTCGATTGCCGGGCCTGCCTCCTCGAGCAAGGCCCTGAACTCCGTACCGCGGAAGGCGTGGCAGACATGGCGATGACCGGGTAACACTTCAGATGTGATGTCACCGGACGCACTCATCGAGTCCCTGCCCGCGGCGGTCCATCACGTAGCTGAGCACGCCCCCGTAACCCACCACGGCGTCGAATGCGCCCGTGTCCAAGGCACTCATGTCTATGACATCGATGAGCAAGCGGTCCTCGACCCGGTCGCCGAGTCCGGCTTCAGGGTCTCGCTCGAGTCGATCCCACTCGCCCTCAGCCAAGTCGTCGAAGTAGTCCACGACCAGCGAGGGGTCGTACGGAAAGGCCATTCGTGAATTCTAGTACTTGATGTCGGTCCGACCGACGGTCATGCCGATGTTGCCCACCCGCTCGCCCATCGTGTAATGCTCTCCGCTCCCGGCGGTCATGCCGAAGAAGGGCACGTTGGGGACGAGCAGCCGTCCCGAAGAATCCACCGAGCCTTCGAGCACGGTCGTGGCGACCACCTCGGCGATGAACAGCTTTCTCACGGGCGGGACCTCCAGCGAGGTCAGCATCCGACACTCGCACTGAATCGGAGACTCTTCGACGGTTGGGGCGTCCACGCCCGTTGCGCGCCCGCGCGTGAGCCCCGACAGCGCGAACTTGTCCGCCACCCGGCTCGAATTCATGTCCACCGTATCGAACGCCTCGATCAAGGAGGTGGTCGGGACGTTGAGCACGAACTCGTCATGCTGCTCGAGGAGTCGGCGTGCGAGGTGTTCACTGCCGGCGCTTACCCCGATTTGCGGCGGGTCGCCATTGACCACGAAGGTCCAGAGCACGGAGATCTCGTCGGGGTCACCCGGTGCGCCGTTGACCGTCAGCAGGACCGCCGGCACGGGGGGCACCATCGGACCCGGCTGCGCCAGCAGGCGCCGAGGGCCGAGCGGGGTGTCGGACTCCGGTGCTCGGTCCTCCCGACCCTCCAGGGCACAACCCCACACTGCGGCCACAGCGGCCGCGGTGGAGCTTTGCCCCACGAAGCGCCGCCTGGACCAGGTCATGGCGAAGCCACCCGAGTCATCCTGGGACTCGACTGGGAGCGAACAACGCCCGCAACACATCGCCCTCTTCGATGATTCTCGTCCGCCCGGTGGTGAGGTCACAGCCCAGGATCTGAAAGGTGGAGTGAGTCGACGACTCCACTTGGCGGAAAAACACGATGTAGTCCTCGTCGGGCGAGAAACTCACGAAGCGATCATAGAAGCGGCGGTCGCCGTGGGCCCCGCGCGTCAACGCGACGAGCGCGCTGTCGGCGAAGGTGTACAGCATCAGCTTGCGGGCACTCCCGCGGGAGAACGCGGCGTATGTCCTCTGCGGCGAGACTTCGACGGAGAAGTCTCGGCCCGATTCTCGCAAAAGGGGTGTGGTCTCGCCTGTCGCCACATCGAGAACAGCGAGACGGACCGGCGGCTCGGCTTCGTAGAATCGCTCGAAATAGAGTTTCGTCCCGTCTGGCGACCAGGACGCATCGTAGCCCTCGGCCACGTGTCTCGGGTTCTCCCCGCCGACATCGAGCAGCCAGGTCTCCCATCCGGTGGCCGCGTCGTCCGTCAGGTTGACCGAGACCGCCAGCGTCCGTCCGTCCGGCGACAAGGCAGGAAACCGAGCCTGGACCCAGTCGGAGTAGATCTCCGCCACCGCTCCTCCCTCGAGTGGGAGAGACCCCAACACCCCGTCGCGGGTCACGAAGAATCCAGATCCGTCTCGGTTCCACGAAAAATCAACGACGCCCTCGGAACCTGGAATGTGGCGACGCCCTGCGCTGTCGACGATCGCAAGGCCGCTCATGGTGCTGAGCGCCAGAGTGTGCCCCTGGAGGGGGTCGGTTTGGGGGACGACAGCGTCATCAGCCTCGACCGAGCAGAACCCGGGGTCGCCAAACAAGTCACACCCACCCAAGGTGAGCGCCAACAACAGTCCTACGGACATGCGCGTCCGTCTAGGCGGGAGCCTCGACTCGCTTGGTCCCTGATCGCTGATGCCTTTCTCCATCCTTGAATCTACACCGTGTGTACCGAAGAAGCGTCGGGTGCGGTGGCCAACCCGTAGAGCAAAGGGTCTGCGCACTTGCACCTTTCGCTCGTGACACTCTAGGCTCAGACCCGCAGTCGAACCACGGAATGAACCGGGCGAGGGGTCCGCAGATGACGAAGAGTAGACGCGACTTCCTACAGAGCAGTATCCGGGCCGGAGCCGCGATGTCCGTGCTCGGACACCCGACGCTGGCGTACGCCCAGGCACAGCGACCGAGTCCCGTCTCGCCATCGAAGAACCCTCGGCACCCTCTCAACATTCTCATTCTGGGTGGCACGAGCTTTCTCGGCCCGCACCTGATCGCCTATGCGGTGAACCGCGGACACTCCGTGACCACGTTCACGAGGGGGCAGACCGAGCCGACGGTCCACCAGGGCCTCTACAGGGACGTCGAGCAACTCGTTGGAGACCGCGAGAACAATCTGGACGCGCTGAGAGGACGGAGCTGGGACGCGGTGATCGACAACTCAGGCAGGCAGGTCGAGTGGACTCGAGCCTCTGCCGAACTGCTTCGAGATCGCGTCGACCTCTATCTCTATACCTCATCGACAGGTGTGTACTACCCCTACCTCGGCTCCGACATCCGGAAGGGAACCGAGCTCGTGCTCGACGTGCCCGGGGGCCTCGACGGTGACCGGGGAGCCGAGTACGGTTACGGAGTCATGAAGGCCAATTCCGAGATCGCGGCCCGACTCGCTTTCGGCGACGACCGCTCGATCACCGTTCGCCCAACGTACATCATGGGCCCGGCAGACCGGACCAACCGCTTCGCGTATTGGCCCGTTCGTCTGAGCCGAGGTGGTGAGATCCTGGTGCCGGGCAGGGGCCAGGATCCGGTACAATACATCGACGTCCGGGACCTGACCGGCTGGATGATCCGCCTGATCGAAAACCGGACGGCGGGCACCTTCAACGCGGTCGGCCCAGCCTCGGCGACGGGGATGCATGAGTTCGTCTATGGAGCGCACGCCGCCTTCAGTTCGGCCGCTTCCTTCGTGATGGTCCCCGACTACGAATTCCTGTCGGAACACAGGGTCGGATTTGTGATCCCATGGATCATGCCGGTGAACAACAACGAGGGGACCGCACCGGTGAGCAATCGCATGGGGGTGGAAGCCGGACTGACGTACACGCCGCTCGCTGAAAGTGTAAGAGACATCTACGAGTGGTGGCACTCCAGCGCCGTGACGGAAGAGCGCAGAACCAACATGGTGTCGGGACAGCGATCACTGATGGCGCGGGAGGCGGAGATTATCGCGGCCTGGAAGGCTCGTCGGTAAACGCGCCGCTCCACGCTTCGTGGATGCGGCGCGGCAGGGCCGGGTATACCAACCACGTGCGGAAGGGGTCGATCGTCGACTCAGCCACGTTCTCGACGAATCGGAGAATCCTGGGCTTCATCGCCTACGTTGGTTGGTGATCCCCAGGCACTATGCCTCACGGCGTTCATCGCCTGGCTGCAATACCCTGCACTTCGAATCGCGCGCCGAAGAGGAGGGTTCCCGCGCCCAGGAAGGCGCGTGCGGGAAACTCGGCAGCAAAGAAAGTTCGGTAGACGCGGTTGAAGGCGTCGTAGTGCGCCACATCGGAGCAGAAGACCTGCACCGAAACCAAGTCGTCCATCGACATTCCGGCCGCTTCCAGCGTGCTGCGCACGTTGTTCAGGACGTTTCGGGCCTCTTGCTCCGCGGAGGCGGGAACCTGCCGGTTCTCATCGAGCCCGATCGTGCCCGACAGATAGAGCGTGTTCCCAACCATACCCGCGCCGCTGAAGGGGCCGGCGGTGCTGTCCTCCACGGTGCGCGGGTTGATGTAGCGTCGCGTTTCCTGGGCCGCCGAATCGGAGGCCAGGGCTGTCAGCACCGCTACGAAAGCGATCGAGGAAAAGCTGCGTGCGTTCATGTTCGTTCTCCTGTCTTGGAGGGAGGATCATTGATTCGCGCCATGTCGGAGCTCGCGGAACACCCAGCTGTTGAGCCGTGGCGTGAAGAAGAGTCGCGCATACCCGGTGTCGCCCAAGGAAAACCGGAGCCCCTGACCCGAGCCGCCAGGAGGGGCGCCAACCACGTAGCGAAGCGCGGCGCTCAGGGATCCACCATGGGCCACGACCAAGTAGCGACCGGGTCCACGCTGCACGGCGTCGAAAACGCATTCGCCGGAGGGAACTCTTCCTAGCGCGGCTGCCGGTCCAGCCCTACGGCGCCCGCTCCAAGTAGAGAGTCTGCTCGAAGGCGGTCAGCAGGTCGATCGCCTCGTCATCATAGAACGGGTAGAACTGCAACAGCAACACGACCCCGAGCCCACGCTCCGGGTCGATCCAGAAATGTGTATTCTGGATGCCGGCCCAACTGAGGCTGCCGGGCGAGCGGCTTCCGGTGTCACCTCCCGCGGCGACCTGGAAACCGAGCCCGAAGCCGTCCTGGCCCGCGCCGAGCGGGAATGCCATGGCGGTGTTCGGCGCAACGCTCGGCTGTTCGACCACCGTGATGCCCTCGAGTTGGTCGCGCACCATCTCGGCAACGGACTGCTCACTGATCAGCCTGATGCCACCGAGCTCGCCGCGCCTCAGGATCAACTGCAAGAACAGGGCATAGTCGTCTGCGGTGGAGAGAAGGCCCCCGTCTCCACGAACCGTCGGACGGTACACCTCTGCGTTGGGTCGACCTTCGAGAACTCCGTTCACGCGACGGTAGCTGGCAACGAGTCGGGAGCGGTTCGGCTCGGCGAGCTTGAACGCCGTGTCGTCCATGCCCAGCGGCCCGAGGATCCGTGACTCGAAGAAATCGGGAAGCGCCTGCCCAGAAACCCCTTCGATGATCCATCCGAGGAAGGCGGTTCCCATGCCGTAGGTCCAGCGCGCCCCGGGGTCGTGGAGAATCGGCTGCTCCCGCGGCACGATACCCGCGGACGACAACTGGGACGCTTCGTGGCTGGAGAATCCGTATCCGATCCCCGACGTGTGTCGGAGCAAGTCCCGGATCGAGATGGGGCGCGACGCCGGTCGGGTGCGGACCGTCGAGGTTGCGGGATCGACACTGACCAGCACTTCTCGACCTGCGAGTAGCGGCAGGTAGTCCGACGCTGGGTCGTCCAGATCGAGCAGCCCCTCCTCCTTCAGCATCATGATGCCGACGGAGGTAATCGGCTTGGTCATCGAGGCGATTCGGAAGATCGCGTCCGTCCGCATGCTCTCGGCGCCCGTCGCGTCCATGACGCCTGACGCGCCGCGGTAGAGAACGCCGTCACGGTCGACCACCATGGCCACGACGCCGGGCACATGGCCAGCGTCCACCGACGCGCGCAGCACGTCGTCCAGCGAAGCCCTGGTCGAAGCGGTCATCGGGGGAGGCTCCGGCTCAGCGCAGGCGGCTGCCACGAGCGTACCGATCAGCAAGCATGGTATTGAGCGCAGTGAGAGGCATTTTGAGGGCACGGCCACTCCGAGGGTTGGAAGCGTTCGAAATCGATCACCGATTCGACGTTCGCGGATCCCGATTCTCGGGCGCTCCCAATGTGCACGGACCGCGGCGGGCACGCACCTCATCGCCTATGAACGCTGCACATGGTGGCCGAGCGAACGAGTGATACATTGCCCCACTGAGTTGGGTGGAACCGCCGACGGGAGTGACAAATGGATGCTGGCATGATGACCAGGCGCGACGTCCTGAAACGATTTGGCGCCGTGGGTGGCGCGCCTCTGGTAATGGGCGCGATGGGGGCTTGGGACCTGATGGGCCAGCCATCCGGCGATCGACCGCTCCTGAAGGGGAGACGCCCCGATACGAAGGTCATCGTCCTGGGGGCGGGAATATCCGGCCTGACCGTCGGCTATGAGTTGGGCAAATTGGACTACGACTACCGCGTTCTCGAGGCTCGCGACACGGTGGGTGGTCTGTGTTGGACGGTGCGTCGTGGGGCGACACACACGGAGATCGGTGGCGAGACTCAGGTCTGCGACTTCGATGAAGGGCAGTATTTCAACGCGGGCGCGTGGCGCATTCCGAATCGCGATAAGGGGGTGCTGGGCTACTGCAAGGAGCTTGGCGTTCCCGTGGAGATGTTCGTGAACGCGAGTGACGCGAACTTTTTCTATGAAGAAGACTTGGCGCTAGGGCGAATGTCCGGCCAACGGGTGCGCCTGCGCGAGGTCAAGGCGGACCTGTGGGGATCCACGACGGAGCTGTTGGCTAAAGCGATGGATCAGGGGCAGATCGACGCCCCGCTCACGACCGAAGACAAAGAGCTCCTGATGGAGTTTCTGGTCAGAGCCGGATACCTGGATTCGGAGGATCACATGTACCGGCCGCCCCAACTGCGCGGGTCGGACGATCGCTATGACCTGAGCACGCTTGTCCGATCCGAGTTCGGGACTCGGGTGCGCTCCCTGAACTCCGGGACGGGCGGCCCAGACCCCGTGTTCCAGCCGATCGGAGGCATGCTGCAGATCCCGCTCGCCTTCGAGCGGGCGATGGGCGACCACATCACTTTTGGAGCCGAAGTTCGGTCGATCCGACAGTTGGAAGACGGCGTCCGCGTGGTCTACAGAGATACCAGGACCGGGCAGGAACGCGAGGAGAACGCGGAGTTCTGCGTTTGCTGCCTACCGATGGCGGTGCTCAAAGGCATCGAGGTCAATTTGTCGTCGGAGATGGCGGAGGCAGTGAGCAATACCGGCCACAGCAACAGCGCCAAAATGGGCGTGCAAATGAAGCGGCGCTTCTGGGAGGACGACGACGGCATCTTCGGGGGCCATCTCTGGAGCGGAAGCCTGGAGTTGGGCGAGTTCTCCTATCCCTCGAACGACTACTTCACTGACAAGGGCGTCCTGTTGGGGTACTACGGCAACGGTGCACGGGCTGGTCTGTCGGACATGCCCATACGAGATCGGGTCGAACACGTGCTCACCCAGGCGAGCAAAGTGCATCCGCAGATGAGAGAGGAGTTCGAGACCGCCTACAGTGTGTGGTGGGAGAAAGTCCCCTTCAGCTTAGGCGCGTACGGGAGAACGCCGAGGCCTGACCTGCTCGAGCAGCTCAGCAAGCCGGACGGCCGTGTGTACCTCGGGTCCGCCGGCGCAAGCGCTCGTCCCGCGTGGCTCGAGGGCGCGATCCAATCGGCTTGGCGTACGGTAGAGGCCTTGCACGGGCGAGTGATGCAAGGGTAGGGCTACTACTGATCCGGGTCCGGTCGAAAGAGACTCCAGGTCGTCATGCCGGGCGCGAATATGGCTCGGCCGACGACCTGGTAGCCGAAGTGCTGATAGAGGGAGACGTTCGCCTCGATCTCTGTTGTGAGCTTCACACCTCCTGAATCGGGGTCGGCGAATGAGATGGCGTGAACGCGCTGCATGAGTCTGCCGCCCAGCCCCGCACCCTGCGCGGCACGCCGTACACCGATCATGTCGAGAAAGATGTGTGGCATCGCGACCTCGGACCGAGCACAGACGGCTTCGAACGATTCGTACCTCGTGCGCGCTGAAACGCCGAGCTCGACCCATGTGCTCTCGCGTAGACCGCTCAATGTCGGAGGATCCCCCGGCCCGGCCGGCCGCGACACGAGCGCTACTCCGCTGAGCCCGCCGGAATCCGCGACCCCGAGAATCGCTTCTCCACGAAGGATCCGTGCCATCACGAAGTAGCGGATGAGCGTAGTGAGTCGACGCTCGTAGACCTCCGTGCCTGCACCCAGCACGAAGCGCATGACCGGATAGTCGAGGAAGGACTCGCAGAGCACGTCCACCACTTCCGGCACGTCCACCTCAGCGAGCCGAACGACAGAGCGCAGGTTATCCACCTTCCACGCTCCCGATACCCCCTCGGGTCACCCCGTTAGTTGCGAACCGGCCTCTCGCCCAACGCGCGGCGCATGACCTCGTACTGGATCGCGACGATGTGACCCAGCGACTGGACCCAATAGTCCCCGTTGTGCCGGCCGGGCATCTGCATGAAGTCGAAGGGTATGTCGTTCTCGAACAAGATCTGGGCGAATGCCCGCGCGTCGCGGATGAGACCGTCTTCGGTACCCGAGTCGAGGTAGATGTGCGGGAGATCCTCGTGGGGTACCTGGAGCACCAGCTTGTAGGGGTCGTAGGCGTCGGCGTCGGCGGGCGTGGCGAAGGCCTGGCCGGCCGGCGAGCGCTCCGTTTGACTGCTGAATCCGTCGATGCCGATGCGGGGGTTGGGTCGAGCCAGACGAGCCGCCCGCTCTGCCTGCTCTTCCGGCGTGCGCTCTTGAACCCTTCGCGCGGGGATTTCCCCCCTCGCTCGGGCGGCCGAGCTACGGGCGTAGGAGAGAGCACCGCTCGTGCTGCCGATCGAGACGAAGAGCTCGGGGTGGCGAAGGCCCATCGTGAGTCCGCCATACCCACCCATGGAGAGCCCGCTGATCGCCCGACCCTCGCGCCGCTCGATGGTCCGGTAGTTCTCGTCCACGTGTCCGATCACGTCCTGGACGATGTGGTCCTCCCAGTCGTTGCGCTGACCTTGATCGTTGTCCGCCCAATTGACATACCAGGAATTGCCGGCGTCGGGCATGACGATGATCAGATCCCCCGCGAGCCCTGCGTAGAACGCCGTGCCCATCCTACTCCAGGCCGTGTAATTGCTGGTCAGACCGTGAAGGAGATAGAGCACCGGATACTCGGCGGTCGAGGCCTCGTATCCCTCGGGCAGAACGATGTTGTACTTCATCGTCCGTTCCACCGCGGGACTGTAGAAGTCCACGGTGTGCACCTTCTCTTGAGCCGAAGCACTCGTGGCCACCGAGAGAAGCAGTGTCACCAGGATCGACACACGAGCCACGTTGCTTTTGATCACGATTCTACCCTCTTCAAGATCCGCTCTACGGAGCGAATGGTTCCGCTCTCGCCGCACACTTGGTCGCTTGGGCAGACACCGCAAGGGGACGCCGGGGGATCTTGAGCAATGGCTACCAGCTCAGCGAGCGAACGAGTTGAGAACCCAAACCCGATGTGACTCCACGTCACCGCGCTCCCGCCTGATTGCGTCTGCGAGCCACTTCACCGAGAGCGTCCTCGCCAGAAAGAGCAATCGCTCGTGAAAACCTTCGTCCAGTAAGGGCCGATAGACGCTGAGCGCCGACTCGACGAAAGCCGGGCCGCCGAGGAATACCAACCCTACGAAGTCGAGCGCGGGGTCCCCGAGCGCTGCATCACTCCAGTCGATGATTCCCGTGAGTCGACCCGAACCGCGGTCGACGAGTATGTGCTCCGAGCAGAGATCATTGTGGATGAAGTGGGCCGGCCCGGCGTACTCGCGAGGCATACTCGGCCGTGACTCGATCCATTCGAGCGGCTCTGGCACCAGGTCCTGGATCCCGGGCGCCATTTCAATGCGCTCGACTGTCTCGAGGAAACGGGCCTCGCACCCCTCTTCTTCGAGACCGATGCCGATCGCACCCGCCGAGTCCGGAGCGATCGAATGAATCCGACTCAGCGCTACGCCCAGGTCGGTCGCGAGCTCCGCCGACGAGTGCACAGCGGGATCGTCGGCTTCGACTCCGGGAATCATCGCGTGCCCGAAGAACTGGTACGGGAAGTGTGTGCTCGCCTGCCCCCTCACGATGATCTCCGGCACACGCGTCTCGTCGCCGATCGATGAACGCACGAATCTGAGGATGGCCTCCTCGCGATCCAGTCGCCGCGCGACCTCCTCGCGCCGTGGAAAGCGCACCACCAGCTGGTGATCGATCAGATAGGCGTCGTAGTCCCAACCCGAGCCCAGGTATTCGATGGCTTGCAGGGCGAGCTCTGGAAATTGCTCACTCAGGGCGCCTCTGACGCCCAGGTCGCTCAGTTCCCTGTCGGCCTTCCATGGCTCGTGCGACATCTCAGCCAGGTGGCGCTTCGGGCCGAGTCGCCCAGCACGCCCAGGCCACGAAAAGCGCCTGAAACGGCAGCCGGGCGTAGAGGGCGAAAGCCGGGAGGTCGGGGAACAGTTCGGGATTCAGGGCCATGTGAAGGTTGGCCGGCAAGACGGCCAGCAGGAGGAGTACGAGTCCCCAGCCCGCCATCGAGCGGACGCGCGGAACCAAGACGCCCACCCCTCCGAGGATCTCGAACAATCCGCTCACATAGACGATCTCGAGGTGCAAGCCAAGGTAGGGTGGCATCATCGCCACATAGAAGCCGGGGTCCAGAAAATGGTTGGCACCCGCGATCACGAAAAAGGCCGCGAGCGCGAGCAAGCCGAATCTCCTGCCGCGCCGCTTGGGAAGCTGCATCATGGCTGAGTGGCACCCCCAGTCGGCCCGCGTACCTCGGGGTCGTCGAGATCGAATGAGAACATGACCGTCTCGTCGGTGGGCTCGACCCCGCCCACGGATGAATACAAACTCGTCGCGGCGCCATTTCCCCGCTCGGTGAGCACCCATGCTTCACGCCATCCGAGGTCCTGAGCCCTCGTAAAGAGCGCGCGCAGCAGCAGGCTTCCGAGCCCCCTCCTGCGATGCGTAGGCGCAACACCCATCTCGTTGATCCAGAGCTCCGGCGGCTTGTCGGGATGCACGTAGTGAACGGCGGAAGCGAAGCCCACGATCTGCTCCTCGTCCATCGCCACCGCCAGGTGATGGCGCGGATCAGAGAGAGCGGATCTGGTACTGATCGGGGCCTTGCTGGCTCGCGAGCGGACGCACGCCGCAGAGGCCTGCAAAGAGAGCGATGCAGACGATTTTCATCGATTGGCCTACCCTTGGCCTAGCCCTGATATCCGTTCTGGCCGAGTTGCATGAGCGTCCCGTCGGGGTCCGGAAAATAGAGCTGATCACCCCCGCTCGTCCGATTGCGAGGGTTCCGGTCGATGGACGCCTGCACGCCGACTTCCCTCAACGCTTCCGCCACGCGGTCGGCGTCGAAATCATCGACGCCGAGACAGACGTGGTGTACGCGCCCTGGATCCGGCAATGCGTAGAGCCCGAGAAAACTCGAACCGAGCCCCAGGTTGATGCCTCCGTTCCCTGGGCGGCTCACCACTTCGAGCCCCAAGACTCGTTGGTAGAATTCCGCCGACCGCTCGACGTCCGATACCGACAGAGACGCGTGATTGAGGGTTTGTGCCTCGACGACGCGAGGAGCCTGCGCGGACGCCTCGCTGCCGGCAGCCAGAAACAGCGTCGTCAAAGCCGCTACGAGTTCGCGACGGGTGAGTCTGCGCTGCTCGAATTGTTCGACGAGGTCTTCAACTTCTATGGTCATCCCGGGCCTCCTACAGCTCCTGAGTGGTTGGCTGCCTCCTCCGCCCACGGCCCCGCCTCGAACGGGGGTCCCTAGGGGACGATGTCCGGCTGGAACATCAGCCGCAAGTCGAACGGCCGGGGCGCCCTACTGGATTTTTCCGTATGATGCGGCGACCGCCAACCTGGAGACCGACCATGCACTCGATCAGGGCCGTACTACCCATCGCCGCCGCCTTGGGCTTCGTCTGCCAGCTCGGGGCTCAGCAACCCTTTCGAGCAGGCGAGCCGCTGGACCTCATGCCGAACACGCGCGTGTTCGGGAGTTTCCACTTCACCGAGAGTTGTTCCTACGATCCGGTGAGCGATCTGTACGTCGCGCCGAGCGCCGGAGAGCGCGGTGACGGTACCGAGAACGACGGCTACGTGTCGCTCATCAACCCGGACGGCACGGTGCACACGCTGAAGTGGATCGGAGTCGATAGAAACGGCCTGACCCTCAATCACCCGCTGGGAAGCGACATTGTCGGTGGCCTCTTGTACCTCGCGGACCGCAACGTCGTGCGCTGGTTCGACATGGCCACCGGAGAGCCGCGCGGGAGCGCGGTGATCGAGGGCGCGATCAGCTTCAACGACCTGGAGGCCACCGAAGACGGAACCGTCTACATGAGCCAGACGGGAAGCGCGGACGGCTCGGTGCCTCAGCGCATCTACCGGCTCGCGCCGGACGGCCGCAGTGCGGTGTTCATCGACGGTCCTCCACTGAGTAGACCGAACGGCGTCGCGTTCGACCCTGATGGCAACATTGTGGTGATCAACGTGGGCAGCCCGGATATTCTGACCTTCAGCACCGAAGGCGAGCTGCTCATGACCGAACAGTCGTTGGATACGCGGAACGACGGTCTCGTGATTCTCGAGGATGGCACGAAGTACGTCAGCAGCGTCGGGGTGGGCACGGTCGCGAGAATCCGCCCTGGTCGGGCGCCGGAACTGATCGCCTCCGGAATCCCGAGTGCCGCTTCGATGTGCTACGACCCCACGCGCGAACGGCTCATTATTCCCATGAACAGCTGGTATGCCCTCGCGTTCGTGGACGTGGGCGGGCGCCAGTAGGATTCGGCATCCGCAGGGACGGAACGTTCGGCGAATCTCGTCACATCTGGCGAAGCTGGCGTGGCACGCAGAACGTACGTAGCGCGTGAGGGCGTGGACGTCGCACCTCAAACGCCTGCGGCGCACCGCTCATGAAGCGAGCGGCATGTGGACACGGTATCACGGGCTAGCCCCGGGGAGCCTCGAGTGGATTAGGGCGGAGTCGGTACTTTCGCGTTGTTTATCGCCCATTGATTGATGATTGGAAGAATCTCAGTCGTAGTCATTGCTAATGGAGGGGCCATGCCGACCCCTGGCAGGCACGACATGATCCAGGAGAGGCACGCACACCCATGAGTTTCGAACGCCGGTACTCGGAGGAAGAGATCGCTCGAATCCTCGACGAAGCGACCGAGGCCCAGCAGAGCAACAGACCTTCGGATTCGCCAGGCACTGGGTTGACCCTCTCCGAACTCGAGGACATCGGGCGCGACGTCGGTATCTCCCCTGCTCTGATCAGCCGAGCCGCGGCGCGGATCGACATCCGCGAGATCGCTTCTTCTCCCCAGCGTGAATTCCTCTGGACGACGATCGGCGTCGGCCAGACCGCCAACCTGGACCGGACTCTGACCGACGCCGAGTGGACTCGTCTGGTGGTCGACCGGAGGGAGACGTTCGACGCGCGGGGACATCTGAGCGAAGAGGGGCCGTTTCGGCAATGGACCAACGGAAATCTTCAGGCGCTGCTCGAACCCACGGAGTCGGGGCAGCAGCTCCGACTCAAGACGCAAAAGGGAGATGCGGCCGCAACCTTGGCGACGGGCGCGGCCTTCATGGGACTCGCGCCCGCAATGTTGCTGCTGGGCACCGTGCTCGACCCCGTGACTTTTTCGCCCTTCTTCGCGCCCGTGGCGGCTGGGTTCTTCGCCACAGTGGGCGCGTTAGTGTACGCCGGGAACCGGGTCAGGCTCTCCAAATGGGCCGCGACCAGGCAGTTGCAGATGGCCGGGATAGCCCACCGCCTGACCGCTGCGCCCGAGAGCCCAGAGCCGGATGTCGACATCGACGAGGGGTAGTAGGGTGTTGCACATTCGAAGGCGCCCCCTCGGGGCTCGCATCAGCTAGCTTGCGTCAGCCGCCGATCAGTAGGCTTCCGTTCTCAGAAGCCCAAACCCTTCACGGCGAGTCGGACCCGCAACAAGTGCATATCCGACGTGATGTACAGAGTGGAGCCGTCGTCGCCAAAGGTGCAGTTCGAGGTTCTCTGCGTGGTTTTGAGCGACCCCAGATGGGTGCCGTCCGCTGCGATGATGAGGACTCCTTCGTCGGGGCCTGAGACGTAGATGTTGCCCTGCTGATCCACCGCCATGCCGTCGCCCCACGATTCGAAGAAGATCCGACCGCTCCCCAGGCTCCCGTCGGACTCGACGTTGTACGCCATGATCACGGGCTGCCCCCCATCCGAGTTGGCCACGTAAAGGACTTCCTGGCTCGGGGAGAACGTGATGCCGTTGGGGCGAGACAGGTCATCGACGAGCAGTTCCACCGTGCCGTCTCCGGAAAGTCGATACACGCCCTGGGTATCGAGCTCTTTCGCGGGATCATCGACGCCCTCCTCCAAGCCATAGGGCGGGTCGGTGAAGTAGAGGTCGCCGTTACTGCCTAGCGCGACGTCGTTCGGAGAGTTGAAGCGCCTGCCCTCGAAGTCCCCGACGAGCGTCTCGAAGTTCGGCTCGGGCGCGTTCAAGGGAGCATCCATCCTCGCGATACGTCGATCACCATGCATGGCCAGCACGAGTCTACCCTCGCCGTCCAGCAAGAGGCCGTTGGATCCGCTCTCACCCCCACGCGGTACCTCACCCGTGTAGCCTGAGGGCTGCAGCCAGATCGAGCCTCCTTCCGCTTCGCTCCACCGATAGATCGCGTTGTTCGGGATGTCCGAATACAGAACCGCTTGCATCGCGGGCACCCACACGGGCCCCTCGGTCCACTCGTGACCCTCGGCGAGCACCTCGAGCACCGCGCCCGGCGGGACGATCGCGTCGATCGCAGGATCGATGCGCTCGATGCTTCCTATGGTGCGGAACGTGGGCGATGCCAGTTCGGGGTCGGGCGCCTCCTCGGACGAGCACGACAGCATCGCCACGGCCGCGAGAAGGGTTGGGAGCGATCGGTTCATCGGGCGAGTCCTCCTGGAAAATACGGATGTGCTCTCGGGCGAGCCTCTGGGTACCCAATCTGGGCACCGTCCTGGTCGACCGCATCTGCTGCCGGACGGTGACGGTGTCCCTGCAGTTCCCGCGCTAGTTGCTTGTTACTTCGGTCTTCGAGCAACTCCTGGCGGAGTCCGGACTGCTATGGTACTTCCTCGAGGCACACCACCCGTCCGTGGTGGACCAGCTCATTGGTGCGCTCAATCGCGCTGATCCCTGGCTACCGGACAACCAGTGGGTGCTCGACTTTATCGTCGAGGCCACAGGTCTATCCCTCTCGCAACTCGACGAGGGCTACCTGAAGCTCGCAAGATCGTTCTAAAGAGGGTCGTGAGCCCCTCTCCCGACGTAGATCCCCCGAGTCCGCACCAGCTTCGGCAAGCTCTCTACGGTGAGCCCAGCCGACCTCCGTACCATAGTCCTTCTGGCCGGAGTAGAGGAGGTCGTAGAACTCAGCCCCTGTGAATAGTCTCCCAATCTGCCTTCCCCCGTTGGACCCTCAGTTCCGCATGATGAGATCGACCAAGACGGGTCGATGATCTGAGGCAACGGGTGCGTCGATCACTCGCTGGCCCAGCACCTCGAATCGGTCGGATGGTTGCAGCAGCACGAAGTCGATCTCGCGGTCGGGCTTGTACGATGGAAATGTGAAGTGGTCCGCGCCCTTGGCGACGATCTGCCAGGACTGAGCCATGTGGCTCATGACCCGGGAGCCCGGGGTCGAGTTGAAGTCACCGGCAAGCACGGTCGGAACCTCGCGAGATCCGAGGAGCTCCTCCAGCGTAGTCGATTGAGCGAGCCGTTCTTCTTCGGTTCTGTACAAGTGGATAGAGACGAATCGGAGGCGTCGTCCAGACCGACGTGATTCGACCTCGACGCTCACAGCGGTCCGCGGCTCTGCGCCCGCGGGTAACCGAAGATTCCGCGACTCCACGACGGGCCATCGGGACAGCACAGCCATGCCGTACGCCCCTCCCCGGTACGCCATGAATCGGCCGAAAACGGGCGCGAGCCCCGTAAGTCGGCCCAACTCGTGGGCCTGATCGACACCGCTCGTTCGAGTCGTGACGCTGTCCACCTCCTGCAGCGCAACGAGATCCGGCTCCAGCTCGCGAATGAGGTCCGCGATGCGCTCGAGATCCAGAACCTCATCCATGCCCTCGCCGTGATGGATGTTGTACGCGAGCACGCGCAATGTGTCCGCAGTACCGCCTGTCCGCTGCACCGTATCGGCTTCACGCGTGCATCCAGCAGCCAAGGCGAGCGTCGCCAGGCTCCAGCAAAGCATCCGCACCAGCGCCATCGAGTCCCTCCGAGTGTCGCACCAACTGAATTGCACCTGACGCGGCTACGCCGAGAAACGCGGCTTCGCCGAGCCTGACACTACTGCAGTGCGGCCCGCTCGAATAGCTCCAGCATCTCCGACCCAGCGGTCGAACTGCATGTGGGTGTGCCCGCAGACCACGACGTGGGCTCGCACGTGCTCGAACACGGGCCCGAGGCTCGCGTCAGGCGTCAGTTCTTCGCCCGACCAGCGGATGATCTCTCGAAACTGCTCCGGGACCGAGTCCGTCTCGACACCGTCGAGCCGTCCCAGCACCGCGCGCGCGCCGTCGCCTCGAATGAATCGAACAGGAATCTCGAGGTCGACTAGGAGAGCCATGACCTCCCGCGGCATCGGGCCGGGCACGACATCGCCTCCGACCACGATCTGCTCGACTCGCTCCCGCTGGATTTCTCCCACCCCTGTTTGGCCGTCTCCGCCCGATCTAACCTGATCGCATCACTTTCCGGAAACGACCGAGGAGACCGCATGGAACTGAAGGATACGATCGCTCTGGTGACCGGAGGAAGCGAAGGAATCGGCCGAGCCATCGCCGAAGCACTGACGAGCCAGGGTAGCAAGGTCACCATCACCGGCCGCCGCGAGGATGTCGTTCGGAACACGGCGGAGGAGTTGGGCCTGGACTGGAGCGTGGGCGACGTGGGACGCGAGCAGGACGCCGCCCGCACCGTGAGTTCTGTGATCGAAAAACACGGGCGGCTGGACATCCTGATCAACAACGCAGGCTACGGTCTCTTCAAGCCGCTGGTCGAGACGACCCTCGAGGAAATGGAAGGCGTCTACCGCACCAACGTGTTCGGACCGTTCCTGATGGCCCGGGAAGCCGCGCGCCAATTCATCAAACAGAGCAGTGGCGAACTGATCAACATTGCCTCGACATCGGCCCTCAAGGGCAGTGCTGGGCGCACGGTATACGGCTCATCCAAGTTCGCGCTGCGCGGTATGACGGAGTGTTGGCGCGACGAGTTACGTCGTCACAATGTGCGCGTCATGTTGGTGAACCCCAGCGAAGTGATGACGGACTTCGCGGCCAAGACGGGCGTTCAGAGGGAGCGTTCCGACAAGAAACTGCGGCCTCAGGAAATCGCGGACGCGATCATCGGAGCGCTCAAGGTGGAGAGTCGCGCTTTCATCCCCGAGTTCTCCGTGTTTGCGACGAATCCGTTCTAGAGCCGGCGCATCACCACACTAGGGCTAGTGATGCCCCCCGATGAAGTCGAGCACCAACGCGCGAATGCGGTCGTCCTCGGCGTTCAGGCTGGTCATGAGCGTAAAGTGGTTTCGGTCCGGAACCTCGACGACTCGGGTTCCGTGGTTGCCGGCTTGGCGCATTGCGTCACCGAAGGTGTCGTTTTGCGTTCGACGCCACTCGTCGTCGCCATCGGCGTAGATGAGCAGCATGCGCCCCTGCGCCGTACCGATGTGGGGTGACACGGACGCCGCCATCCAGTCGGTCGGGTCGCTACCCCAGACGTCCTTGGGCCGGTCGGCAGCGGTTTCTTCGACATAGAGAAAGGCGCTGATAGGAATGGACCCCCTGATCGAGCGCGGCGACAGACCGTGCGCGCCCAACAGAGTCGGGTCCAGTATCAACAGCGCAGCGAGATAAGCGCCCGCGGAATGGCCCGTGACGTATACGTTCTGGGGATCACCCCCGTATCGCGCGATGTTCTCGACTACCCATGCCGTGGCTGAGGCCGCGTCCTCCACGTGAGCGGGGTGCCTGAACATCGGAGACAGGCGATAGCTGGCCGACACGACTCCGATCCCCGCGGAGACGAAGCGCTGGGCAAAGCCCTGTCCGACGCTCTTGTCCCCGGCCCGGAGCTGGCCGCCGTGGAAGAAGACCATGACCGGCGCATTCTCGGCACCCTCCGGCATGTAGATGTCCAGCAAATCCTTTCCGTCCTCGTAGTCGACTCCCTGCACGTAGTCGACATCGTGAACCACGACGCCCTGGGCGGACACGGTGGTCGCAGCCACTAGGAAGGGGAGAAATGCCAATACGGACTCTGACGATTTCATTTGAGGGACCTTCTGTATGGGCCAACCCCGAGAAGGGGACCAGAAACGTAGGCGGATCGTAAGCAAACCTTTATCGACGCCCAGCTCAATTCCCTGGCACCAGCTCCTGATGAAAGGAGAAGACCCCGCGTGCGCTCGGATCGACCGTGACTCGGACCCAGTGCACGGAGGGCTCTCCGAAGGTCTCGAGGCGAGTGAAATTCTCCACCAGAGATCCGTCGTTCCGGTAGAGAGGCTTGTCCACGCGGAAGATGTGGGTGTCGCCCACGGCGAGCACCACTTGGCCGGCGAACGCCGTGGACGCCTGGACCAGCACCGGATATAGAGACTCCAGACCGGGTCTCGGATCGAGGCACGCCTCGCATAGTTGCCGCGTCAAACCAGGCAGCCCCCACACGATCCATGGATCGGCCTGCGTAGCGAGAAATACGCCGACGCTCCCGTGCTCACGGGCAACCTCGAAGGCGATATTGATCCAGGCGGTAGCAGCATCCATCCGACGGGCGGCTACGGCGGAGTCGGTCGGCTGGCGCGTAACCCCGATCAAGTGAATCGTGGCATAGACGACATCGTCGCGGGCCCAAAGCACGTTTTCGACGAACTCTCCGTACTCGGGTTCGGAGCCTTGGGTGCGGACTTCCATCGATCGCCCCCCGGTGGTATGACTCGGGTCGGGATAATAGAGGGCGCGTATGAAGTCGAGCCGCTCGTAGTCGTCATAACCGCCCGCGGCATCGCTGCCGCAATCGAACCAATCGTTGTCGCCTGGTGTGAAGACGAAGGGGAGCGAGAATCCCTGGTACAGGTCGAAACGGCGAGTTAGAAAATCATCGCTGCACGGCTGGGCGCCCCCCTTGGTATCGCCTACGTGGATCACCCACTCGAGAGCCGCTCGTGCGTTCACATCTCGGATCAAGGCCTCGACCTTGGGCACGCTTTCGGGCCTGTATGGGCTGTCTCCGACGAGCGCGAACTCATGGCCGGCGCCGGGAACTCGGTCACACGCGACGGCCGCGAGCACGGACGCCAGTACGAGTGTCCTCCGAGCCTGATCCATCCGATAGGCGAACATCGATCTCCCGGGAAAGTCAGCTACACGTTCCGTAATCCTCCTGCGCGACGAAGATGGCGACGGGTCGGGAGCGGCGCGAACCTTCGCGAAACCGTAGCTCCACGGCGCCTCTCGATGGTTGCTAACGAATCCACCGCCTCCCGTGTCTCACATGAATCGGCGGCGCCTGTGACCATGTGCGCGCCCGCCATGGCCAAGAGAGGGGAAAGAGCGGATGGGGTCTGTTCGTGCGCGCCGCTGGCTTTCGCAGCCGGCGGCGTGCAGAAGACCGAGATGTTGGCGACGGCCGCGCTGTCGATCAGCACGGCCCTCAGTTCGGCGCTCAAACGCCGAGATCCACAATCTCCGCCCGGACCTGCCCTCCTTCCAGGATCATGCGGGCAGCCGTAACGGGCAGGCCCGAGCGCCTCGGCCCCGCGCTCCCGGGGTTCAGGTAGAGAACGCCGTCGTGCTCGCGAAGCAACGGTTCGTGCGTATGTCCGAAGATGACGACCCGCATGCCCGCAGCCGCGGGGTCGAGATCGAGCGTGTCGAGAATGTGCAGCACATACGCGAGCGGCGCCTCACCCCCTCCGCCGGTCGCGGGGGGTTCCCCGTCGGCCGCGCTCAGATCGACGACATCGGTGCCGGGAAGAACCTGCCTCAGCTCCCCCCAATCGGTATTGCCGTATACCGCCCGAACCGGCGCGATTTCACTGAGGCGTTCCAGAATCTCGGGCTTCCCGACATCACCCGCATGCACGATGAGCTCACTCCCCGCGAGTGCCTGCAATGCTTCGTCTCTGAGCAAGCCGTGCGTATCCGATATGACACCGATCGTGCGCACTCGACTCTCCGGTTGCCGTTGAGTGGGAATGGGGTACAGGTTGGGGCCATCGGTCCGTTTCACGCTACCCCGTACCGAGACTCCAGAGTCTCTCACGTTCAGGGCCCTTTCCCATGCAGCTTCCGTTCCACACGCTCGACGTGTTCACCGACCGCACGTTCGGTGGCAACCCACTCGGGGTCTTTCCCGAGGCTTCGCACCTGCCCACCGACCTGATGCAGCGCATCGCCTTGGAGATGCACCTTTCCGAGACGGTCTTCTTGGGACCGCCCGAGTCGCCGGGATGCACATCCCGTGTGCGCATCTTCACGCCCGGCCGGGAGGTTCCGTTCGCGGGACACCCTACCGTGGGGTCCGCGATCTTCCTCGCGGCTCACGGAGCGGGGCACCCGGCCCCCGCGCAGGGTGCCGACCCGCTGACAATCGTGCTGGAGGAGAACGTGGGCCCGGTTCCGGTGGACGTACGCTTCCAGGACGGCAAGCCGGTATTCGCGCAGTTCACGACGGCGCTCCTGCCCGAGCATCGACCGTCCTCCCACTCCGCAAAAGACCTGGCTCGCATGGTGGGGCTGGACGAGGACGACGTCTGCCCGGACGGCATGCCCGTCGAGATGGTCTCGTGCGGCCTTGCCTACTTCATCATCTCGGTCCGGACGGTCCAGGCTATCCGGCGCGCCCAGCTCGACATGGCCCTCTGGAAGCGGATGGTCGCGGACGGCTGGGCCCACCATGTGTACCTAGTGTGCCCCGAAGCAGAAGGCGATGGGGTCGACGTGCGGGTCCGCATGTTCGCTCCGGGCTCCGGCGTCCCGGAAGATCCCGCGACGGGTTCCGCCGCGGCTGCGCTGGGCGGATACCTCTCCAGGATCGATGGCAGCTCGGAGGCCTCACTCTCCTGGACGGTGGAGCAAGGTCTGGAGATTGGACGGCCGAGCATCCTGCACGTCGAGGCCGACCGCTCGAGCGGTGAGACCACCGCGGTACGGGTCGGCGGTAGCGCGGTCTTCGTGAGCAGTGGTACGATGACCGTCCCTTGAAGGAGCATCCTCATGACCCCTTCGCAGCCTCGGTATGCCGCGACCCTGCTGTGCCCTCTCCTGTGCTTGGTGAGCGCGTGTCAGGGCACGTCCCCCGAACAGACCTCGACAGACGAGATTCCACCCTGGGAGTGGACCGAACAAGAGGTACGCTCCGCGGTGAACCATGTGCGCGCGGGCCGGGACCTCAATCCCGAGAGTTGGCCCGGCGGCGCGCGAGTCGCCGTGCTCTTCAGCTTCGACGTCGACAACGAGACCGTTCAGGGCCTACGGGACGGGTCGGTGAGCATCGGGCCGCTCTCACAAGGAGAGTACGGCTCACGCGTCGCACTGCCACGCGTCGTGGAGTTGATGGACCGAGAGCAAGTGCCCTCGACCTTCTTCTTCCCGGCCTGGAGCCTCAAGCTCGCGCCAGAACAGGCCGAAGTGATCCAAGCGTCCGGCGCCCACGAGATCGCCGTGCACGGGTGGATCCACGAGCGTAATTCGTCGCTCGATGCGGCCACCGAGGAGCGGCTGCTGCGCCAAGCCGTCGACGCGCTGACCGAGATCACGGGCACGGCTCCGGTCGGCTACCGCGCCCCCTCGTGGAACCACAGCCCGAATACGCTGGAGATCGTTCAACGCATGGGCTTCTTGTACGAGAGTTCGCTCATGGCGGATGATCGGCCGTATGAACTCCTGCTCGACGGGCAAGCGACCGGTGTCGTCGAGCTTCCCGTGGAGTGGATCCTCGATGACGCGCCGCTCTTCAACCCGCAGGGGACGCGCTATAGCCCGCCGCGCGAGGTGATGCAGGTGTGGATCGACGAGTTCGACAAGGCCTGGGAGGAGGGCACCATGTTTCTACTCACCATGCATCCCCACGTCACGGGGCATCGTTCGCGCATCGTGGCGCTCGAGGGGCTGATCGCATACATGAAGCACAAGGGTGGCGTGTGGTTCGCGACCCACGAGGCTGCCGCCCGCTATGTGCGTGATCGGGCGGGAATGGACGAATGACCATGGAAACGAGGATCGACGTGAAGATTGTCAGCAGGATGTGGCCCGTCTTCGCTCTCCTCCTCGCGGCCGCGAGTGCATCCTCGCGGGAGAGACGAAGAGGCGTGCCGACGCAGCTCGTGGTCTATCCCGGACAGCGCCACGGCATCCGGGTGCCGTCGTACCAGGTGGATCGGTACCAGCGCTACCTTTCGTGGTACGACAAGTGGGTGAAAGGGACGAGCAAACCGGTTACCGAAGAGGGGATCTAGTCGCGTGCCGATCTACGAATACTTATGCGGTGCGTGCGCGCACGAGTTTGAGGCGTTTCTGCGCAAGCCGACAGACGATGCCTCTTGCCCAGCCTGTCAGAGCGCCAACCTGGAACGCGTTCTCTCGATGCCACGCGTGCACTCAGAGGCTCGCAAGGGCCGCAGCATGCGCGCGGCCAAACAGCGCGACAAGTCGCAGGCCCACGAGGCCGCATACACTCAAAGGCAGTACGAGTTGAACCACGACGACTAGCCCTCTGGTGGGCGTGGAGCCCTACCCGACCTCCGGGCCCAGCGCCCGTTCGATGGCCGCGTATACCCGGGACGGTGGTGGTGCTGGCACGAGCGCGTCCCCGTCGCGGTAAACGCGGTAGCGCGGCCCTGTGGCCTCGTCTCGCGGAGCCCACGGATGCGGGCCGGGGGCGACGTCCTCTTCGTTCACCAGGATCGTCGGTGAGCCCAGGTTCTGGGCATGTCCAGGGCACTCCGGATCTTCGCTGCTCCACTCCGTCCACACGGCCGGGATCTCGGCGCGACGGCAGGCCCCAGCGAGCACATCCCGTGCGCGCTCCACGTTCGGACATCCTGGATCGTAGACTAGTTCGATCTGTAAACGCAGGGCCAGGAGGGGGGCTCCGGGGTGGCGAGTCAGTGCGTGGAGGACCAACGTAGCACCACATCATCCCATTCGCCCGACTTCTCGCGCCTGACTTCTCGTTACCGACTACCTGTCCATGACTCGTTCCTCCCGTTCATCCGCTACCACCTGCATCCTTCTCATGCTGGGGGCCGCGCTCACCGTGCTGCCCGACGTCGCCGGTGCGCAAACGCCGGAGCAACGCTATTCCGACTGGCATCGACTCGACTTCCGTGCGCAG
>Ga0315339_1001278_pt1 | contig 23286 bp, 26 predicted proteins | sample ASW17metaG_FD_204514 | JGI IMG/M metagenome (GOLD analysis project Ga0315339, IMG submission 204514) | Ammonia-oxidizing marine archaeal communities from Pacific Ocean, United States - ASW #17 | ecosystem: Environmental > Aquatic > Marine > Oceanic | place: USA: California | collected 2016-12-05
ATCGGTTTCGTCCCAGCGCATCATCCGGTTGTTCGGGATGTCCGACCAGATCAAATACCGCCCGGCGGCAAACCATGCCGGGCCTTCGGACCAACGCGCGCCGGTCCACAAGCGTTCAACCCGCGCGTGGCTGATCAGACAGGGTTTGAACGTCGGATCAAGGATGTCAAATCCGCTGCCTTCGACAACTCCGTACATTCTGGCGGTCCTCCCTTTGCCTGTCCGTCACAGGCATAGGACACCGCGCAGGACGGACGCAAATGCAAAACGCGTCAGGCCCATTGCGCATTCAGCGCGCGCAGCAGGTCCAGCCGGGTGATCAGGCCGATCAGCCGTCCGTCCTGCACAACCGGAAAGCGGCGAAAATCGGTATCCAGAAACCGTTGCGCCGCGCTGACGAGGTCAAGTCCGGCGTCCAGCGTTTGCACGTCGCCGGTCATGTAGTCGGCGACGATCCCGCCCCAACCTTGATAATAGCTGGCGTGCAACGCGGCCCGAAAGCAATCCTTGGCGGTGATGACCCCGACCAGATTGCCGGTTGCATCCACGACGGGCGCACCGGAAATATCGTGCGCCAATAGCTGTGCCACGGCATCCACGATTGGCATCTCAGGGCCGAATGTCACCAGATCGCGGGTCAGATAATCGCTGATTGTCTTGAACTCGGCCATCAGGCGTCCTTTCGGGTTTTTCGGCGGGGGCACGCCACGCAGGCCCCCCCGCAGGACAGCCCGCCGCAGCTGCCCTTTAGCGGCGCGCGGCCCAGCATCACGCCCAGCCCCAGCCCCGCCATCGCCAGCGAGAAGACCAGAAATACCAAAAGCAGCGTCGCCATCACAGCACCCACTGGTCTGCTTGGCCAAAACTCTGCACGCGAATTCCGCCACCGTCATGCAGCAGCATCAGTACGTCCAAGCCAAGACCTTGCGCCAAGGCCCCGGCCTGTTCGCTGCCCATCGCGAACAACGCCGTCGCCAGCGCGTCGGCCCGCGTTGCCTCGCTGGCAATCACTGACACCGACGCCAGATCGCCGGTCGCCGCTGCGCCGCTGGTCGGGTTGATGATGTGGCCGTATTTCTGCGCGCCAATGGAATAACCTTGCGGCGCATCGCCCGAAGTCGCCACCGCTCTGCCGTCCAGTTGCAAGGCCAACGTCGTCGCGCCGGTCGGGTCATCCACGGCAACCCGCCAGACCCGGCCATCGGGATGCTGGCCACGCGCGGCAACCTCGCCACCCAATTCCACCAGGAAATCCGTCAGGCCGAGCGCGGATAGCTCCGTCACTATCCGGTCCAGCGCCCAGCCTTTTGCGATGCCGCATAGATCAAGCGTCATCCGCCTGTCGCCCTTGCGCAAAGCCCCGTCGCGCAGCTCCAACCCAGAAGCGTCGCCAACGCGCGCGCCGGTGATCGGCCCGAACCCATAGCGCCCGACAATCGCGCCAACTGTCGGGTCAAACGCGCCGCCGGTCTGCGCAGAAGCCCTCAAGGCGGCCTGCAAAACGGCCCTCATTCCGTCCGACAACGGCAGCCAATCTGTCGTATCGGCGGCGTTCAACAGCGATATCTCGGTCTCCGCCCGATAGGGCGACATCGACGCATCCACTGAGGCAACAATCGCCTCTACCCGCTGCGAAACCTGCGCGGCGCTGGCATCGCCGCCAAGCACGACCCGCCAGTACGATCCAAAAGCATTGCCGCCCAAGACCTGCACCGCCCCGGCCTGCATCGGCAGCGACAGCCCCACGCCACAAGCCGCAGCGCCCTTGATGAAACTTCGTCTTAGCATCGCGTCATCCCCCGAAATCATCAAAGAAAATCATGTCATCCTCGACGCCAATATTGTCCAGCATCGCGCGCACCGCGTGGATCATCAGCGGCGGCCCACACAGGTAGTATTCACAGTCTTCCGGTTCCGGATGCGCCGCCAGATATTCCCGCAAAGCAACCTCATGGATAAAGCCCGTATAGGCGTCGGTTTCCTGCTCCGGGTCCGGGTCAGACAGCGCCAGCGCAAAGCGGAAATTCGGATGTGCGGACTCTAACGCGCGGAACGCGCTGACATAAAACGCATCCGATTGGCTGCGCGCACCGTACCAATAGGACATCTTGCGGGTGGTGCCGACGCGTTCAAGCTGGTCATGGATGATCGACCGCAGCGGGGCCATGCCGACGCCGCCGCCGATAAACACCATCTCGCGGTCGGTATTCCGCGCGCCAAAGTCACCATAGGGGCCAGAGATATCAACCGGATCACCCGCTTTGGCCCCAAACAGATAGGACGACACAACGCCGGGCGGCACATCAGCCCCCGGCGGCGGCACTGCCAGCCGAATAGTCAGCACAACATGCCCCGCATCGGCAGGCGTATTGGCCATCGAATAGGCACGGGTCACGGGTGCATCGCTGCCAGCTTTCAGATTACGCCAGCCAAGCCGCTGCCACAGTGCCTCATGCGTCGGATCAACCGCGATATCGGCGAACTTCAGCGTAAAGGCGGGCGCAATGATCTGCGCAAAGGCCCCGGGACGTGGATCGAAACTGGTGCCATCCGGCAGTTTCAGGATGATTTCCTTGATCAGCGGGGCCAGCATCGTGGTCGAAGCGACCCTGCAGGTCAGGGTTTCCGCCGACAGAAACTCCTGTGGCACCTCTACTGACATCGCACCGCGCACCACCGTCTGGCAGGCCAGTCGCACGCCGTCATGCACCTCTGCCCGGCTCAGGCGCGCCAGTTCCGTCGGCAGCGGTTCGCCCGCATCGCCGGTGATCGTCACCCGGCACAGCCCGCAGGTGCCCGCCCCGGCACAGGCCGACGGAATCGGGATATCGCCTTCCTTCAGCGTCGCCAGCAGCTTTTGGCCGGTAAAGCCTGCAAGCGTCGTCGTTTCATTGACCGTGACTTCAACCGGGCGGCTTGGGGCCAGAATGCGCCGCGCGGCGATAACCCCGAACGACAGCAACAAGATCAGCGTGGTCAGCAGACCGGTGGCAAGCAGGATTTCGGTCATGGCAAGCTCACCGTGGAAAACGCCGTGAAGCCCATGGAAATCAGCCCCGTCACCACAAATGTGATGCCCAAACCGCGCAGCCCCGCAGGCACATCCGCATAGCGCAGCCGTTCGCGGATCGCCGCCAGCAGCGCAATCGCCAGCGCCCAGCCGATGCCACTGCCAAAGCCAAACACCAGACTTTCGCCCAGATCATACTGCCGTTCTGCCATGAAAAGGCTGCCGCCCAGAATGGCGCAATTGACCGTGATCAGCGGCAAAAACACCCCCAAGGCGCGGTACAAAGCCGGCGCGTAGCGGTCCAGCGCCATTTCCAGCACCTGCACCACCGCAGCAATGACACCGATAAAGGCGATCAGTTTCAGGAACGTCAGATCCGTGTCGGGCAGGCCCAACCAAGCCCAGGCTCCTTCGAGCAAAAGATAGTGATGGATCAGATAGTTGACCGGCACAGTCACCGTCTGAACAACCACCATGGCCGCCGCCAGGCCCAGCGCGGTTTCCAACCGTTTGGAGATCGCCAGATAGGTGCAGATGCCCAGAAAATACGACAGTACCAAATTGTCAGCAAAGATCGCCCGCAGGAAAAGTTCGGTCATCGCCGCGCCTCCGCCAGCGGATATTCATCGGGTTCCACCTGCACTGGCCGCCAGACGCGAATGGCCCAGATCAGCAGGCCCAGCACGACAAAGGCACTGGGGGCCAGTAGCATGACGCCCAGCGGCTGATACCAGCCGCCGGAGTCTACCGTTGGCAGGATCGCCCAACCGAATAACGTGCCAAGGCCCAAAAGCTCTCGGACAAAACCAACGATCAGCAGGATAAGCGAATAGCCCAGCCCGTTACCCAACCCGTCCAGAATACTGCGGCCAACAGGGTTTTGCATGGCAAACGCCTCTGCCCGACCCAGCACCAGACAGTTGGTGACCACCAGTGACACAAAGATCGACAGGCGTTTGGAAATTTCAAAGGCGAAAGCCTGCAAAATCAAGTCTGTCACTATGACCAGCGAAGCAATAATCGTTATCTGCAATATCAGCCGGATCTGCGCCGGAATATGCCGCCGCATCGCGCTGATGATCCCGCTTGAGGCCATCAAAACCACAGTCAGCGCCAGCGACATGGTCAGCGCGGTCGTCATCGACGTGGTCACGGCCAGCGCCGAGCAGATACCCAGAATCTGCAGCGTGACCGGATTTTCGTCGATCAAAGGCGTGAAGAAATTGCGCCGGGCCATCGCCTATACCTCGCCGTTGCGCAGCGCGAACAGCACTTTGGCGTAACCCTGCGGCCCCATCCAAAAGCCGATCATCGCACTGACCGCAGAACTGGTGCGCGTCGCCCCGGTGATGCCGTCAACCTCAAACGTGCTGGCCGCGCCGCCGCGCACCACGGCAAGGCGAACTGTGCCATCCGCATCGGCAATTTCCTTACCCGGCCACAGCGCCTGCCAGGCCGGTTCGGCAATCTTTGCGCCCAAGCCGGGCGTTTCGCCCTGCTCTGTGATGACCAGCGCGGCGACGGTGTTCAAATCGCCCTTCAAGGCCAGATAGGCGTTGATCTGCGATTGATAGCCCGCAGCGTAGACGGGCAGGATCACCAGCTCCAGCGCATCGCCGGATTTCAGCACATATATCTGCGCAAAGTTGGGCCGCGTCTTGATGCCCGCGATGTCTTGCTCGTCACTCAGCACGGTCGAGGTGGCCGGATCGGCAGCTATGTCCGCCATGTCAAATGACGCCGCATCCAGCGTATCATCGGCCAGCCCAGTGGTCAGATCGACGATCACCGTATCCAGGGTTTCGGCGTTGCTTTGGGCAAGAACCTCGGCCAATCCCGGCAAGTTGGCAATCATCTCATCCAGTTTGGCCTGCCGTTCCGCCAGTTTATTCGCATTGATCAAAGGCTGCAGACTTACCGCCGCGATCGACACAAACAGCGCCGAAACGGCCGAGACGACAAAGGCCATTGCAATCGTCTTGGTCTGGCTCTCGGCGGGCAGCGCCAAAATGCGATGCCAAAGCTTGATAGGGTTCAATTCAGCCATGTCATATCTTCCTCAGGCGGGTCTGCGCCATGATGATTCCCTGATCGATGAGCGGCGCAAAGATCGACGCCAAAAGCGTGGCAAAAACCACCGATTGCGTGGCGCTGGCCGCGCTGGCCAACAGCAGGCCTGTCAACGCCCCAGCCAAGCCGCCGTAAATCCAGCGCCCAAGTGGTGTCACGGCAGAGGCAACCGGATCGGCCACCAAATACAGCAACGCAAAGGCCAGCCCGCCGGACGTTGCCAACAGGTCAATTTCGGGCGCAGCCCCCCACATCACCAACGCAAACCCCGCACATGAGGCAAGCAGCACTGGCAATGCCACGATACCAAACATCAGCAGGATCAGCGCGGCGGGCGCGACCGCGATGGCCAGAAACAGGCCAACAGCGTCAAAACTGGCCGCAGGCAGCGACAGACTCAGGAAGGCCAAACTGACGATGCCAGCAGACAAAAAGCCCCTCCCCCAGCCGCCAAAAATCAACTCGCCAATCACCACCCCGAAACTGACCGCCAGCACGATCTGCCACAGCGGGGCCTCGGCGGGGGCCAACAACGCGAGAGCAACGGCGGTGACCGCCCCGGTAGGTGTCATCGGCACACCAAGCCGGTGGCGAAAGACCACCTGCCAGGCCAAGATCACGCCGCCACAAAGGCCCAGTCGCAGCACCGCATCTATGCCCTGCACCAACACCATGCCGGTGATCACCGGCAGCAGGCTGGCCGCGATGACCCAGCCGACGGCGTTATGCCCCCAGACGCCGCGCATCATGCCTGCGCCTCGATCACATCTAGCGCGCGGCGCAGCAGTGCACCCAAATCCACATCGCCCCCGGCCGCGTAGCTGGCCAACGCCAGGTCTTCCTCTAGCAACCCGCGTGCGCCCAGTTTTTCGGCGGTCTCGACGTCACCAACGCTGAGCGCGCGAAACAATGGCACGACCGGCAGTTTTGGCCCCAGCGCGCGGGCCAGCGCCTGTGTCGGGATCACCGGACGCGGCCGCTCCGCAGCACTGTGAATCGGCAGCCAGGATCGTACCCGGGTGGGCTTGGGCTGCGCCCGGTCAATCACGCTGACTTGCCAATGCTTGCGTCGCAAAAAAGCGCTTTGCCGCCCCGACAGAACAGAGCCTGACAGAACGCTTTTCTGCCCCGCAGTCAGCTCTCCAGCCAGCAAATCATCCAGCCTGACCCCCGCCGGGGCGCGGATCAGCCGGGGCTTTGCCACCCCCGGCCCGGCAAGCGCAATGACCTGTGTTTCAGGCAAGCTGCCAGTGGCCAGAACCACGCCCAGCGCCAGTACCGTCTGATAGTCGATCTGCCAGACCACCCGGCCCTGTTTCAACGGGAACAATCGATCGATATGGGTGCCGGGTAAACCAGCCGGGTGCGGCCCGGAAAAGCGTTCTATCTGAACCTGATCGTCAACATCAGCCAGATCATCCCCGCGCCCCTGACAGACGAAAACCGCCCCATCCGTCAGGCATTTCAACGCCGCAATGCCTTGCGCGAAGGCCTCTGGCGCTTGCGCTAGAACAATCCGCGCATCGGCAGATAACGGCTCGGTTTGCATCGCCGTCACGAACAGCGCATCCGGCGCGCTGCCCGGATCGGGTATCTTGCCAAACGGTCGCTCTGTCAGCGCGGGCCACAGCCCCGTTTCCAACATCAGCGCCTGAAGACTGTCCCGTGTCAGGCTGTCGGGCCGCGCAAACACCAACGGCTGAGCGCCATCGCTCTTGATAACAACAGAGGTCAAGCGACGGCGCGCACCAATCTCAATCTTGTCAATCTGGCCAGAAACCGGCGCGGTCATACAAATCTCTGGCCGATGCCGGTCACGAAAGACAGGCTCGCCACACTGAATCATATCGCCCTCGGCCACCAGAACCTCTGGCCGCACGCCAGGATAGTCGGCCCCATAAAGCGCCACAGAACCCACGTTATTACAGGGACTTACCTGCTGTTCGGGGGCACCACGCAGACTGATATTCAATCCATGTCCAAAACTGTGAAACACTCGTCTGTCCCGTTCCTGCCCCGTCAAACAATATAGTCATCAAACCGGATGACCTTGACGTACGTCAACCCTTCCATGCTTTACTGCTGCTAAGATTCGTACATTACAACCCTCAGGGAGTGTTTCAATGACCGGACTGACGAAACGAATTTTAGGGGCCGTGATCGGTGCCGCCATTGTGGCAAGCGCCAGTGTCGTTTCTGCCCAGGAAGCGCCGACTGTGGCCTCGATCGTCGAGGCTTGGACCAAATCCGCCCATGCCGATGTCTCGGCAGAGGCGTTCAGCCACTGGAATGACGACGGCAAGGTGCCACCCGCCTGTGCCATGTGCCACGCGGGCGCGGGTTTGCGCAGTTTCTACGGCTTTGATGGCAGCCCAGCGGGTGAAATCACCGAACAGCCCGTCGGCGGCGTCATCGACTGCGACACCTGCCACGAAAAGGACAAGCTGCGCGAAATCGTTCAGGTGAGCTTTCCGTCCGGCATCTCGCTGCCCGCGCCAGAGGGCAACGGCACATGTTACACCTGCCACCAGGGCCGCCAGTCCGGACCCGGCGTCGCAGGCATGATCGCCGGAATGGACCCGGATGCGGTAAACCCGGACCTGACGTTCCAGAACCCGCACTATGCTGCCGCAGCGGCCACCATGCACGGCGCAGAGGCATCGGGTGCCTTTGAATATGATCTGAAAACCTATCTGGGCCTGAACAGCCACGCTCCCGGCGCGGCGGTCTGTACCGATTGCCACAGCCCGCACAGCCTGCAGGTCAAGACCACCAGCTGCGTCGATTGCCACAGCACCGAAGACCCCAAGGCCATTCGCATCCAGACCGCCGACTATGACGGAGACGGTGACACGGTCGAAGGTATCGCAGGCGAAATCGCCACGCTGCACAGCGAACTTGGCGCGGCCATCACGGCCTATGCGGCAGAAACCGTAGGCGCTCCGATCGTCTATGCCGCGGCGAACTACCCCTATTATTTCGCCGACACCAATGCCAATGCCGCCGTGGATGAGGGCGAGGCGATCTATCCGAATAAGTACGCAAGCTGGACACCGCGCCTGTTAGCCGCCGCCTACAACTATCAGTTCGTGGCCAAAGACCCCGGCGGCTATGCGCATAACCCGCATTACATCATCCAGGTGCTGCTCGACAGTATTCAGGACATCACGGGTGCCGAGACCACATCGGCCCTGCGTCCCTGATCCAGCGGCCACATGAAACAAAAACGCCCCGGAGTCTGGCTAGACTCCGGGGCGTTTTTGTAAGGATTTGTCAGCCGCTTAGGCAGCTTTCTCCAACTCAAACGCGTCATGCAGCGCCTGCACGGCCAGCTCCATGTATTTGCGATCTATCAGCACCGAAATCTTGATTTCCGAGGTGGTGATCACCTTGATGTTGATGCCTTCGCGCGACAGCACCTCGAACATCTTGGCAGCCACGCCGGTGTGGCTGCGCATGCCGATGCCAACCACGGACACTTTGGCCACCGCCGTATCGGCCACCAGATCATGGAAGTTGATGCTGTCGGCATCCTTGGCGGCCTGCATCGCCTTTTCAGCGCGCGCCACCTGATCCGTGGGGCAGCTGAATGTCATATCGGTGCGCCCCTCTTCCGATATGTTCTGCACGATCATATCGACGTTCACGCCCGCCTCTGACAGCGGGCCAAAGATGGCGGCGGCAATTCCGGGGCGGTCGGCGACCGAAATCAGCGTCATCTTGGCTTCGTCCCGGCTATAGGCGACACCGGCCACAACATTGCTTTCCACGATTTCCTCCTCGGCACAAACCAGCGTGCCCGCGTTTTCGTTATTATCCTCAAAGCTTGACAGCACCCGCAGGCGCACGCCATAGCGCATCGCCAGCTCGACCGACCGGGTTTGCAGCACCTTGGCCCCAAGGCTGGCGAGCTCCAGCATTTCCTCGTAAGCGATCTTGTCCAGCTTGCGGGCCTTGTCGCTGATACGCGGGTCGGTGGTATAGACGCCGTCAACGTCAGTGTAGATATCACAGCGTTCCGCACCGAACGCGGCGGCAAAAGCCACCGCCGTGGTGTCAGACCCACCCCGGCCCAGCGTCGTCACGCGGCCTTCCGGGCTGACGCCCTGAAACCCGGCAACAACAGCCACTTTCATTCCCTCGGCGAATTTCGCCAGAATGTTTTCCGGCGGAATCTCTTCGATCCGGGCCGCACTATGTGCCGATGTCGTTTTCAGCGGCACCTGCCAGCCCTGCCAACTGCGCGCCGGAACCTCCATCGCGTCCAGCGTCAGCGCCATCAGCCCTGCCGTCACCTGCTCGCCCGAACTGACCACCGCATCATATTCGCGGGCATCAAAGAACTGCCCGGTTTCTTCGACAAAGCCGACCAGCTTGTTGGTTTCACCCGACATTGCGCTGACGATGACGATCACGTCATAGCCATTGGCCACCTCGCGCCCGACGCGTTTTGCGGCGCGGCGAATACGGTCCATTGTGGCCACGGATGTACCACCGAATTTCATCACCAGGATCGGCATCGTGCCTAACCCCCTTTGTTTGTCAGCGCGCTTCATATCAGGCTGAAAGCCGCATACAAGGGGCCGGACCACACCACAGGAGGGCGCGATGAGGTTTTCGGCACAGGAATTGCAGGATGCGGCCGCGCTGGTCTACACGCAAATGTCGCCCACGCCGCAATACGCCTGGCCGCAACTGGCCAAACGGCTGGGCTGTGAGGTTTGGGTAAAACACGAAAACCACGCCCCCACCGGGGCTTTCAAAGTGCGCGGCGGCATCACCTATATCGACTGGGTGCGGCGCACGATGCCCGACGCGCCGGGCGTCTGCACGGCGACGCGCGGCAACCACGGCCAAAGTCAAGCGCGCGCTGCGACGGCGGCGGGGATCGGCGCGAAAATCTACGCGCCGGTTGGCAATTCGGTAGAGAAAAACGCGGCCATGCAGGCCTATGGCGCGGATCTGATCGAGTTTGGCGCAGATTTCGACGTCGCCAAAGACGAGGCGATCCGCGTTGCCGCGGCCGAAGGGCTGGCCGTTGTGCCGCCTTTCCACAAAGAACTGGTGCGCGGTGTCGCCACATACGGGCTAGAGCTGTTCAGCGCTGTGCCGGACCTGGATACGGTCTATGTGCCGATCGGCTGTGGCTCTGGCATCTGCGGGACGATCATGGCGCGGGATGCACTTGGCCTGAAAACCAAAATCGTCGGCGTGGTCTCGACAGAGGCGCAGACCGCCAAGCTGACGGTCGAGGCCGGGCGGTTGGTTGAGACGAATTCGGCGGCCACCTTTGCCGACGGCATGGCCGTGCGCGTGCCGGTGCAGGCAGCGGTTGATATCTACAGCAAAGGGGCCGAGCGCATGGTTGCCGTCAGCGATGCGGAAATTGCCAAGGCAATCCGCGTCTATTTCAAAGACATCCACAACCTGGCCGAGGGCGCGGGTGCCGCAGCGCTGGCCGCGCTGATGCAGGAACGGCCGACGATGGCGGGCAAAAAGGTTGGCGTGATCCTAAGCGGCGGCAACATCGACGCGGATTGGTTTCAGACCGTTCTGGGCGGGGGCGTTCCGGCGGTATAGGCGCGAAAATGTTTCGCGCGCGAAACATTTAGCGTTTACAATGCGTTAACAGGTATTACCGCCAAATTTTCGATTACGCATGACGCGTCGCGTTAAAACGCGTGCGGCCGCCCGTCCCAATTTTCAAAACAGCCGGTTTTGGCGATGTTCAAGTCAGCAAAGCGCGCGGTCAGGCCGCTGACAGCCTCATCCACGGTAATGGCCGCCTGCGCTCCCCCCATATCGGTCTGCACCCAGCCGGGGTGATAAATGCCAACCGAAACGCCCTCTGGCTGCAGGTCTGCCGACAGGTTGCGCCCAAGGTTCAGCACCGCCGCCTTGGACGCGCGATAGATATACGACCCGCCCGGTGCCTGATTATCGCTGGCCATCGTCGAGGAAATGATCGCGATTTTGGCATTCTCTGCCGTGCGCAGGTTGGGCAGCAACGACTGAATGGTCAGGAAAACGCCGGTGACATTGGCGGCAAACGTCGGCCCCCAGATGTCGGCCGGATAGCCGTCATCCAGCGCATGGCCCTTATCCAGATAAACCCCGGCATTGCAGACCAGCAGGTCAATCGGCGTGCCCGCCAACCGCTGAGCCATCGCGGTATGCGAGGCCGGGTCTGTGACGTCCAGCACCTGCCAGTTTGCATCAGCCGCATCACTGCGGCACGTGCCAATCACATCGCGGCCCTGTGCAGCATAGTGGTTAAACATACCGCGACCTATGCCGCGCGCGGCCCCTGTGATCAGAATTGCCATAGATTGCTCCTACAGCTTGTTGCGTTAAACCTGAATCCCCTAATGCTGCCTGAAATCAAAAATTTCAACGCATTAGGGGATGCTTGATGTCTCATGTAAAACGCAACACGCTTTAGTTGGTCTTGCGGTTCGGAATAAACGGCAGCGGGGCCACCGGCACGCCGTCTTCGACCAGTTTCTTGGCCTCTTCCAAGTTTGCCTCGCCATATATCGCCCGGTGCGGAATGTCGCCGTCATGCATTTTACGCGCCTCTGCGGCAAAACCATGCCCGACGTAATCAGAGTTTTCCTCAACCTCTTTGCGCAGCTTGCTCAGCGCGACCTCGGCCTCTGACCCTGGGGCCTGCAGCGGACGTTCTGGCGTGGCCGGCAACGTTTCGGGTTCAGCTGCCGGGGCGTTTGCTTTGCTGCGCGCCGGGCGCACGCGCGGGGCCATAATGGCCTTTTCAACAGAGTCTGTTCCGCAAACCGGGCAGGATACCATTCCGGCCGATTTCAGGCTGTCAAACGCCTCTGCCGATTTGAACCAGCTTTCAAAGACATGGTCGTCAACACATTTCAAGGCATAGCGGATCATTCGGCCACTCTATTTCCAGTAATCTTAAAACTTTATGTCTTGCGGCCCGAAATTCAAGCACCGAATAGGCCGATGCGGCCGGTGATCGGATACTAAAGCGTGCGGGGGTCGAAATTGGCCACGATCTGGCGTAGTTCGGGTTCATCCAGCAAGGCCGCCGCCCTTTTGCGCGTCACCCAACGACGTTTCCGTTGCCCCGCCTCTGGGAACTTGGATCTCAGCGCGCGCACTTTGACGGGGAAAACAGCGACAACACAAGGCAAATCACCGGTATCATCCTGTTTTACATAGGAATAAATACCGATGGTATTGCCCTGAACCTTACCCTCGACACCTGCCTCTTCCCAAGCCTCCTGCAAGGCCGCCTCTGCCGGGGTGGCCCCGTCGACGGGCCAACCCTTGGGAATAATCCAACGCCCAGTGCCACGACTGGTGATGATCAGAACCTGCACCTTGTCGTTTTGCACACGATAGCACAGCGCCCCGAATTGCGTGCGCACGCTTCGCTTTTCCAAGGGGCCCAGCCTGATCGGGCGCATTTTCGTTTTCGCAATATTCATTCGACCGCCGATACCAAACATTCCCCCGGTTTATGACCGGGTTGTGAATTTTTATTGGCATTAATGTAACAATTACCTGAGTAAATTCAAGCTTATCCGGTAGTTTTGCCCTGCAGATCGCCTGCTTTCGTAGCCAGCGCGGCGGTTTCGAGTATTTTCAGCGCAGGTTTTGTCGTTTCACTCTGCCATATGGCTGCGCAGGGCGGCGATCACCTGTTGCAGCCCCTCTGAGGGACCGGGAATATCCGCCAAGACAGCGCCCGCCGCATCGGCCATTGCCTGCTGCGCCTTCGTGCTGTTCAGCGCTGCCAGCGCATTGCCGAAGTCTTCGGGGCTGCTCACTTTGATTGCCGCCCCTGCTTGGTCAAGCGATTGATAAGCTAGCGTAAAATTTGAAACATACGGGCCATGCATCACCGCTGAATTCACCTGCGCCGGTTCAAACGGGGTATGGCCGCCCTTGTCCACCAAAGAGCCGCCGACAAAGGTCACCCCGGCCAGGCTGTACCACAGCGCCATCTCGCCCAGCGTATCGACAAGATAGACGTCAGTTTCGGCCGTCGGGCTCTCTGATTTGGACCGCACCGCAAGGCGCAGACCGGCCGCATGCACGATGTCAGAGATTTCTTTCGCCCGGCGGGGGTGGCGGGGGGCCAGAATAAGCCGCAGCGCCGGTTTTTTCACCTGCGCGGCGGCAAACCCGGCAATCAGCGGTGCATCTTCGCCCTCATGGGTGGACGCAGCAAGCACCGTGTTTTCGCGGTTAAATATCTGCGCCAGCCGCGCAAATTCTTCGGCGGGTGGCGGGGACAAGGTGACGCCGGATTTTAGCGAAATCACCGGACCAAGCCGCGATGGCACCAGGCCAAGGGCCACAAAGCGCGCGGCCGAGGCGTCATCCTGCGCGCATAGCCATGTGACATGGTGCAGAACGCGCCGCATCAGGCTGCTTAGGCGCTGCCAGTGTCGCGCGCTTCGGGCCGACATGCGCGCGGCCACGTAAAACACCGGTTCCTGCGCCGTCGTGATGCGGTTCGGCCAAAGCTCATTCTCTAGCATTAGCAAGGCGGCGGGACGCCAACGGGCGCGAAACCGGGCAAGGCTGATGCGGTAGTCCAGCGGGGCAAGGCATGCGTGAAGGTTGGCGATGCCCCAGCCTTGGACCATGTCACGTCCAGAGGTTGAGTTGGCGGTGACGACCAGCGGCCGGTCGGGAAAGGCGGTGGCGATTGCAGCGATCAACGCGCGGGCTGACGTCAGTTCGCCATTGCTGGCCCCGTGAATCCAGATCGCATTGGGATGGCCCACGCGCCCGCCCAGCCGTTGGCGCATGTCCCCAAAGGATTCCTGGCCACGCAAAACACGCCACAGCAGGGCCATCGCGACGATGGGGGCCAAAACGGTTGCGATTAAACGGTAGAAAACCAATGGGCCTGTCCTGTTGGCGGTGCCGGGTACCGCGCCCAGCGCAGGGCCGGAACACGCGTTAGCCGATGTCTGTTTTGCCACGCCGATCATTGCGCAAGTTGGCGTATAACACGTGATTGCGCCAGCGTCCGTTGATTTGCAGATAGCTTTGCGCGACGCCTTCATACTTGAATCCGGACTTTTCCAGCACCCCGCGCGAGGCGGCGTTTTCGGGCAGGCACGCGGCCTCGATCCGCGAAAGATCCAGCACGTTGAGCCCGTGATGCACCATCGCCTCGATCGCTTCTCGCATATAGCCTTTGCGCGCGTATGGCGCGCCGATCCAGTAGCCAAGCGTACCGGCCTGTGCCGGGCCACGGCGGATGTTGTCCAACGTGATGGCCCCCAGCAAGGCATCATCGGCACGGCGCATCAGAAACAGCGGCACCGCCGTGTTGCCACTGATCGAGCGCTGCGCCCAGTAGACGCGGTTGGTAAAGGCCTTGCGCGTCAGATGGTCAGAAGACCACGTCGGCTCCCACGGGGTCAGGAACTTGGCAGAGCCTTTGCGCAGCGCGCCCCATTCGCGAAAATCTGAATGCTGCGGCGCGCGCAACGTCATCCGTTCGGTTTCAATCCGAACCTTGTGACGCCGCAGCAGCATCAGGCGGCAAGCCTGCCTTGCAGGTCGGCCAGACGCGGGGCCTTGTCGACCGGGCCGTACATGGTCAGCGTCGGGCGGGTGTCTTGGGCGATCTGCGCCGCAAAGTCGCGCACGCCTGCCGTTGTGACCGCATCGATCTTGGCGACAACCTCGTCCAGCCCCGGCACACGGCCCCAGATGGACACCAGGCGCGCCAGGCGTTCGGCGCGCGACGACGGGCTTTCCAGCCCCATCAACAGACCAGCCTTCATCTGCGCACAGGCGCGGGCGACTTCGGCGTCAGTCATGTCATCGGCGGCGCGTTTCAGTTCATCCATGGTGATGCTGGTCAGCTCGCCAATTTGGTCGGCGCTGGTCCCGGCATAGATCGTCGTCATGCCAGTGTCGGCATAGGCCCCGGTTTGGGCAAACACCGTATAACACAGCCCACGCTTTTCGCGGACCTCCTGGAACAGCCGCGACGACATTCCACCGCCCAAGGCGCTGGAATAAATCTGCGCGGTGTAAACCTGATCATCAAGGTAGTTCGGGGTCTCAAACGCCAGCGCGAAATGGACCTGTTCCAGCGGTTTCACCTCTAGCCGTTCACCACCGACATAGCGCGCCGGTTGGATCAGCTCACTTTTGCCGCGGGGCAGATGGCCGAACAGACGTTCCGCCTCTTTCAGGAGTGCGTCATGGTCAAACGCCCCGGCCACCGACAAGATCATCTTTTCGGGCGCATAGTGTTCGGCGACGAATTTGCTAAGGTCATCACGGGCAAAACCGCTGACCCGGTCGGCAGGCCCAAGAATTGTCCGGCCAATCGGTTGATCCGGATAGGCGACCTCTTGCAGCCAGTCAAAGACCACATCGTCGGGGGTGTCATGCACCTGCCCGATTTCTTGCAGGATCACGCCGCGCTCGACCTCTATTTCGTTCAGATCGAACACCGGATTCAGCACGATGTCGCTGATCACATCCAGGGCCAGCGGCACGTCTTCTTGCAGGATGCGGGCGAAATAAGCGGTCATTTCGCGGCTGGTGTAGGCGTTGATGTAGCCGCCAACGTCCTCTATTTCCTCGGCAATCTGCAACGGACTGCGCCGTTTCGTGCCCTTGAATGCCATGTGTTCCAGAAAATGCGCGATGCCGTTCTGTTCGACCCGCTCGTGGCGGCCACCGGCCATGACCCAAATCCCAAGGGCCGCAGATTTCAGCCCCGGCATCTGTTCCGTTACGATACGAAAGCCGTTGGGCAGCGTGTGTAGTTGCACCGTCAATGCGCGATCCGTTCCTTGATCAGGGTTTCAAGTTGGCCAAGGTCATTTGGCACCTCAGTCAGCCGTTCGCCACGCTCATAAAGGCTGGCCATGTGCTTGGGAAGGGGGGGGCGCGTGCCAATCGCCGCCTCGACCGCATCGGGGAATTTCGCCGGGTGCGCGGTGGCCAGCGTGACCATCGGGTTTCGGCCCAGATGCTCGGCCGCGACCTTGACGCCGACCGCACTATGCGGGCATAGGATTTCGCCGGTTGCAGCCCGCATTGTCTTGATGGTCTCGGTGGTCTCTGCTTCGCTGGCACGCCCCGAAACAAACGTCTCACGCAGGGCCTGCAACGCACCCTGGCTGACGGTAAAGCCGCCGTCGGTCTTTAGCGCCTCCATCTGCTGGGCAATCGCCGCGCCGTCCTGATCATAGGCATAGTACAGCGCCCGCTCAAAGTTGCTGGAGACCTGAATATCCATCGACGGGCTAATCGACGGCGTGACGCCGGTCTTGGTATGCGCGCCGGACACCAGCGTGCGGTGCAGAATGTCGTTCTGGTTGGTGGCGATCACCAACTGGCCAATCGGCAGCCCCATGCGTTTGGCAATGTAGCCGGCAAAGATATCGCCGAAATTACCAGTGGGCACGGTGAAATCGACCGTGCGATGCGGCGCGCCCAGGCTGGTGGCTGCGCTGAAATAATACACCACCTGGGCCAGCACACGCGCCCAGTTGATGCTATTGACCCCGGCCAGTTTCACACCGTCACGGAAGTCAAAGTCGTTGAACATATCCTTCAGCCGCGCCTGACAATCGTCAAAATCTCCATGCAGGGCTAGCGCATGCACGTTGGCGGCATCCGGCGTGGTCATCTGACGGCGCTGTACCTCTGAGACCCGGCCATGCGGATAGAGGATAAAGACATCGACATTTTCCAAACCTTGAAACGCCTCAATCGCGGCAGAGCCGGTGTCGCCCGAGGTGGCCCCGACGATGGTGACGCGGTCACCGCGACGCGCCAAAGCTGCCTGAAACAGCCGGCCGATCAGCTGCATGGCGAAGTCTTTGAACGCCAAGGTCGGGCCGTGAAACAGCTCGAGCAAAAAGTGGTTCGGCCCAAGCTGCACCAGCGGTGCGCGGGCGTCATGCCGGAACCCGGCATAGGCCTTGGCGATGATCTCTTGAAACTCGGCATCGGTGAATGTGTCGCCAATAAACGGCCGCATGACGCGAAATGCGATGTCTTCATACGGCAGGCCCGCCATCGCCGCGATGTCATCCTTGCTGACTGTCGGAATGGATTCGGGCAAATACAGGCCACCGTCGCGGGCCAAGCCGGTCAACATCGCCTCTTCAAAGCTTAAAACGGGCGCGTTGCCCCGGGTCGAGATATAGCGCATGACGCCTCTTTCAAACTGTTCGTTGTCTGATACGCCAGAGCAGGAAGACTGTCATCCCCGCCCAGACAATTGCCAGCAAAAACCAGGTGATTGCATAGTGCAAATGATCGTTGGGAATGCCTTCGATGCCGACCGGCAGTGGTTCAACCCCCTGCCCCGTGTCGCTGCGCGCGATGATCAGCACGGGATCTGTGCCCAGAACCTGCGCCATCTGGGCCACGTCGCGCGCGAACCAGATGTTGGCGGCGACGTCATTGTCGGGGGTGGAACTGGTGCGATCCTGCGGCCAATGCAGGTTGCCGGTGACGGCAATGGTTTCTGGCGGGCGCGGCGCGGTCTTTTGCGTGGTCGGGATAAAACCACGGTCCAGCATGATTATACGATCACCAGTCTGAAACGGCGTAATCACGCGATACCCCGCGCCGATCTGCTTGCGGCTGACAAGCACGAAAAGCTCTGCCGCGCCGGTTTCGCCGGTTGCCTGAACCGGCAGATATCTGTGCATCGCGGGATCGGGCGCAGCGGGCAACGCGACTGGCGCAGCCTGAATATCGGCAGCTATCACTGCCAGAATATCCTGTTTCCACGCCAACCGCTTGACCTGCCATGTGCCAAGCGACACCAAGATTGCCGTGCCAATCAGCCCGAACAACAGGGGTATGATCATCTTTCGTGTCATCACCGCTCCGAACACAAAGGGCGCGAGTATGCCCCGCGCCCCTGCTTCTCTGGTTCTTAAATATCCCCGCCGGAGGCAAAGAATTCTTTCCTACATCCCGACGTTAGCCGCCCCAGATGTAAACAGCCGCAAAGAGGAACAGCCAGACAACGTCAACAAAGTGCCAGTACCAGGCAGCAGCCTCAAACCCGACATGACGTTCCGGGGTAAAGTGGCCAGCCTGTGCGCGGAACAGGCAGACCAGCAGAAAGATTGTCCCGATGAAGACGTGGAAACCGTGAAAACCCGTCGCCATAAAGAAGTTGGCCCCATAGATGTTGCCAGAGAACCCAAAGGCCGCGTGGCTATATTCATAGATCTGGAACACGGTGAACAGCGCGCCCAAGGCAACCGCCAGGATCAGGCCGTTTTTAAGGTCTTTGCGATTATTCTCATGCGCCAGCGCGTGGTGCGCCCAGGTCGCGGCACAGCCAGAACACAGCAGGATCAGCGTGTTGATCAGCGGCAGATGCCAGGGATCAAAGGTTTCGATCCCGGCGGGTGGCCAGACGCCATCCACCATCGGGCTGGTCCCGTCTGGGTTCATTGGGTACATGGCGTGTTTGAAGAACGACCAGAACCAAGCCGCAAAGAACATCACCTCGGACATGATGAACATCATGAAACCATAGCGCAGGCCGATGGCAACGACCGGCGTGTGATCGCCAGTCTGGCCTTCGTGCACCACTTCAGACCACCAGGCGAACATGACATAAAGCACACCGACAAGGCCGACCAGAAAGACCCAGGGTTGGGTGTTTTCGACGTTAGGCGACACCATCAGGACAAAGCCCAACAGCATAACAAAACCCGCAAACGCACCGGCCAATGGCCAGATCGAGGGGGGTAGAATGTGGTAGTCGTGGTTCTTTTCATGCGCCATGAGAAGCGTTCCCTCGTCTTTATTGGCTAGTTGTAGCTGGTACCCGCCCCGTCGCTCAAGGCTGCTTGGGCCTCTTCGGGCAGGTCGATTTCGTAAAACGTATAGCTAAGTGTGATGTGATGCACGTATTTTGCATCGCGATCGTCGACAATTTCCGGGTCGACATAGAAGGTTACCGGCATTTGCACCCGCTCGCCGGGCTGCAACACCTGTTCTTCAAAGCAGAAACAGTCGATTTTGGTGAAAAACCCACCGGCCTCATAGGGTGTCACGTTATAGCTGGCAGAGCCTGCAACCACACGGTCGGTCGGGTTATAGGCCTCATAAAAGGCCAATCCCGTCTCGCCGATTTTCAGTTCCATCTCGCGCACAGCGGGTTTGAACGACCAAGGCATGTCGCGCTGCAAAGAGGCGTCAAAGCGGATCGTGATCACCTCGTCCAGCACCCGGTCGCTGCCTGCCTTGGACACCAACGTGGTGCCGCCAAACCCGGTGGTGCGGCAGAACCAGTCATAAAACGGCACAGAGGCCCAGGCCAATGCACCCATCACAACGACCAGACCCACCGTCTGGGCGACGGTTTTCTTGGGACCTTGCAGATTGCTAAATGGTAGTTTCATTCCGATGGTGCCGCGAGTTCGGGGCGCACAACATGGTCAAAACCCTGCTGCATACCGATTTGGGTAACTTTCACGACGCTCAATGCGAAGATCAGCGCCACAAAGGCGGCCAGCGCGATGCCGACGCCCATGTTGCGGCTGAACCGCCGCTTGTGGATTTCATGTTCGGCTTTCAGTTCGACTACCATCCGCCCACTCCAAAACCGCGCAGCGTCGCCTCAACCAGAAGCGCGCCGAAATGCAGGAACAGATAATACAGCGAAAAGCGGAAGACAGCTTTTTCGGTCTTGTAATCATCAGCTTCGGCTGCGGCCTCATCCCGGCGGCGGATATCAATCGCGCCCTTCAGGAACCAGGCATTCATCAGCACGGCGGCGGTCAGGTAGACCGGACCGCCGATAGAGGTCAGGCCAAGGCCGATGGCCACAGGGGCCAACAAAACGGTGTAGATCAGGATATAGCTGCGGGTCACGCGGCGACCGTGGGTCACGGTCAACATCGGCACTTTGGCTTTGTCGTAATCCGACTTCATGAACAGGGCCAGCGCCCAGAAATGCGGCGGCGTCCACATGAAGATCAGTGCGAACATCAGAACTGATTCGATAGACACGCCACCCGTGGCCACGGCCCAGCCGATCATCGGAGGGAAGGCACCCGCCGCGCCACCAATGACGATATTCTGCGGCGTCCAGCGTTTCAGCCACATCGTGTAGACGACAGCGTAAAAGAAGATGGTAAAGGCCAGCAGCCCCGCCGACAGCATATTTGCCGCCAGCGCCAGCATCACCACGGCCATCACTGACAGCGTCAGGCCAATCGACAACGCCTCTTGCGCGGTGACTTTGCCCGCTGGAACAGGCCGTTTGGCGGTACGTTTCATCACCGCGTCGATGTCGGCGTCCCACCACATGTTCAGCGCACCAGAGGCCCCTGCCCCGATGGCGATGAACAAAATGGCGGACAGGCCGACGACCGGATGCACCGACACTGGCGCGACGAGCAGTCCGACCAGTGCCGTGAAAATAACCAACGACATCACACGCGGCTTCAGCAAGGCGAAATAATCGCCAAACCCGGCTTCGTGTTCAAAATCTGTGACGTTCGTGTCGGTCATGTTTCGCTTTCAGAACAGGTGCGCAGAATGCACACCCTACGGTGATATTGGGCGTGGGACGCGCCGTCAGGCGCGCCGCATTTTATCAATCGGCAGAGGCCACGTTGATCGCTTCGGGTGCCGCGTCGATAGCGAATTCCTGCGCCGGTCCAGCCAACCAAGCGGCATAGTCCGCCTGACTGACCGCCTTGACGGTGATCGGCATATAGGCGTGATCTTTGCCGCAAAGCTCTGAACACTGGCCAAAATAAATGCCTTCCATGCCCTCATCAACGTTGAACCAAAGCTGCGCCAAACGGCCAGGAACGCCGTCCTGCTTGACGCCAAAGGCCGGCATCGCCCAGCTGTGGATCACGTCAGCACCTGTGACCTGCATCACAACGTTCTTGCCGGTTGGGATTACAACAGCGGTGTCCGTCGCCAGCAGATACTCATCATCCGCATAGCCGTTTTCGGCCAGCGCGGCACGATCCAGCATGAAGCTTTCGAACGCCAAACCATCATCGACGTACTCATAACCCCAGTACCACTGATATCCGGTGACCTTGATTGTCAGATCGGCTTCTGGGATCTCCTGCTGCTTGAACAGCGTCGGCAGCGAGAATGAGCCGATGAAAACCAGGATGATGATCGGCAGTACGGTCCATGCCACCTCAATCGGCGAATTGTGGGTGAATGTCGCCGGGGTTGGGTTGGCGCGGCGGTTGTAGCGCACAACCACAATGGCCAGCAGCAGCGTCACGAACAGCGTGATGATCGTGATGATCCAAAGAACCATCCCGTCAAGCCATTGCAGATCGCGGGCCAATTCGGTGGCCGCAGGCTGAAAGCCCATCTTACCCGCAACGGGTTTGCCGATAACCTCTAGCCCGTCCTGAGCGACAGCAGCACCGCTTGCCAGCGTGATCGAAAGCGCAGCCGTTAGGCCGGAAAAAATCTTGTTTAGACGCATGCCTACTTCCTGTTCGACTTGGCGACCAAAGCCGCCGCGATTTAGACTCCGCAACAAAGTAGCACGGAATCCCATTGTGTCTTGGCCGTGTGAAACCATATTGTGCACTGGCTCTCAAGCTATTCCATTGCGGCATTGCGCCGCTTTTTTGACTTAGATCAAATCCGAACAGGATCAAATCCGATGACAGACGCGCCCTTTCGCCCCTTTGAAACAACGCTGGACCTAGATTCCGCACTGGCACAGTTGCGGGCCGCGACGGCTGGCGCGGATGATGGCGAGCTGTTTCTGGAACGCCGCCGATCCGAGGTAATCGCATTTGATGACGGTCGGGTTAAGACCGCCAGCTATGATGCATCAGAGGGATTCGGCCTGCGCGCGGTGCGCGGCGAAACCGCCGGTTACGCCCATTCCAGCGAGATTTCCGAGGGCGCGCTTAGCCGCGCAGTTGAGACCGCGCGGCTTGCCGTGGGCGATGGCGGCGGCAGCTTGGCACTGGCCCCAAGACATACAAATGTTCGGCTTTATACGGACGAAAACCCCATGGACGGGGCGACGTTTCCGGTGAAAATCGACACGCTGCGCGAGATCGACGCCTTTGCCCGCGCGCTTGATCCGCGTGTTATTCAAGTTTCGGCTACCTTGGCGGCCTCGATGCAAGAGGTCGAGATTTTGCGCCCCGAAGGCGGGTTGGTGCGTGATGCACGTCCGATGACGCGGTTGAATATCTCGGTGATCGTAGAGGAAAACGGCCGCCGCGAATCTGGCGGCATGGGCGGCGGCGGGCGGCTTGGCCTTGATGGGCTGATCGACAGTGATCATTGGCAGGACACAGCCCGCGAGGCGCTGCGGATCGCCTTGGTCAACCTTCAGGCAGAGCCCGCCCCCGCCGGTGAAATGGATGTGGTGCTGGGGGCCGGTTGGCCCGGCATCCTGCTGCACGAGGCCGTCGGGCATGGCCTTGAAGGCGATTTTAACCGCAAGAAAACCTCGGCTTTCTCCGGCCTTATGGGGCAGCGCGTGGCGGCAAAGGGCGTGACTGTGCTGGATGACGGCACGATCCCGGATCGGCGCGGCAGCATCTCTGTCGATGATGAGGGCACGCCAAGCGGCAAGAATGTGTTGATCGAAGACGGCATTCTGGTCGGCTATATGCAAGACCGTCAAAACGCCCGGCTGATGGGGGTCGAGCCTACGGGCAACGGGCGTCGCGAAAGCTATGCGCATATTCCGATGCCGCGGATGACCAACACTTATATGTTGGGCGGAAATACTGCGCCGGGTGACATCGTCGCCGAGCTGAAAGACGGTATTTACGCGGTCGGATTCGGCGGCGGGCAGGTTGATATCACCAACGGCAAGTTCGTTTTTTCCTGCACAGAGGCCTATCGCGTCAAAAACGGCATTGTGGGCGCGCCGGTCAAGGGCGCGACGCTGATTGGCGATGGCCCGGCTGCGATGCAGCAGATTCGCGCCATTGGTAACGACATGGCGCTGGATCCGGGCATCGGCAATTGCGGCAAAGCCGGCCAGTGGGTGCCGGTGGGCGTGGGCCAGCCAACGTTGCTGATGGGCGGGCTGACCGTGGGTGGTTCAGCCGCGTAAGGCGGCGAATCTCTTGATTAGGGTGCAGGTTTCAGACGGTTCTCATCGGGTGATTCTGATCCGTTTTGGCTGCGCGCCATAAATTGGCTGCAATCGCCGGATAAATAATTATTATATTTCAGTATCTTGGCAA
>Ga0315339_1001281_pt1 | contig 23228 bp, 23 predicted proteins | sample ASW17metaG_FD_204514 | JGI IMG/M metagenome (GOLD analysis project Ga0315339, IMG submission 204514) | Ammonia-oxidizing marine archaeal communities from Pacific Ocean, United States - ASW #17 | ecosystem: Environmental > Aquatic > Marine > Oceanic | place: USA: California | collected 2016-12-05
CGGCGTCCGATTGGGCGTTCGAACGCGAGTCACCCGAGCAAGTCACCTTAAGTCTTTTGGTCGTACACGACGGCAACATCATCCATGAGCGCTACGCGCCCGGCGTGGACGTAACGACGCGAACGCGCACCTGGTCGACGGCGAAAAGTATAGCGTCGACACTGATCGGCATGCTGGTAGCTGAGGGCCGAATGTCACTGGACGAACCATTGGGCCTCGACTGGCATCCAAGCGTTTCATCCGAAGACCACGATCCCCGTTCAACCATCACGCTACGCCATGCACTCAACATGTCCAGCGGGCTGTTCCCGATCGACAATGATAGTCTCGAGTACGCGACAGGCTCCGGTCTATCTTACTGGGCGGGCGCAAGCTCAATCCAAGACATGAGAAATCCCGGGCTGATCCGCGAGCCGGGAACGTACTGGGACTATGAAAACTACGACACGCTGCGAGCCGTCTATGCTATGAAGCTCGTTCTCGGGGAAGAGGCTTATCTCGAGTATCCCCGGCGCGCGCTTCTCGACAAGATCGGGATGCGCAACACGCTCTTGAGCGTGGATCGATTCGGCGACTTCATCATGAGTAGTCAGGTATACACGAACGCGCGGGACCTCGCTCGGTTCGGACTCCTGTATTTGCAGGGCGGTGTTTGGAACGGCGAACGCCTCGTTTCAGAGGATTGGATCGACTTCGTACGCACGCCCGCCCCGGCCACCGCACAAAGAGGCAACTTCTACGGAGGCCAGTTCTGGCTCGTGCCCGACGACCGGACCGACGTGCCTACGGACGCCTACTCGACCTCGGGCAACCGCGGCCAGTACACCATCATCGTGCCATCCCACAACCTCGTCATCGTCAGAAGAGGCCTCGATTACGGTAGCCAGGGCTTCAACCGTTGGGACTTACTGCGGGAGGTGCTGAAAGCGTTCCCGTTGGAGACCTAGTAGATCAATGGAGCCGGCGTCTACGCGCCGACTTTCTCAAGCCTGAATGAGCCCATGGCCGCTACCCAATTTGAGCCCGTAGATCCTGAAGGCCTGCAGGAGTTCTCGGTCTCATTCACCGACCGTGCGTTGAACCACCTATCCATGGCCTTTCGGGAGGTCATGTGCGACCTGTCGACGACGCTCAAGAAAGTCTACGGTGCGCACTCAGCTGTCATCGTGCCGGGGGGAGGCACGTACGGTATGGAAGCCGTGGCCCGCCAGTTCGCATCGCAAAAGCATTGCCTGGTGCTACGCAACGGTTGGTTCAGCTACCGCTGGACGCAGATCTTCGAGACGGGCGATATCCCTGCTGAAACGAGCGTTCTAAAAGCATACCGGACGGACGAGGGTAATCAGGCGCCGTTCGCACCGGCGCCCATTGAGGAGGTCGAAACCTATATTCACGACACACGACCGAAGGTAGTATTCGCGCCGCACGTCGAGACGGCCTCCGGCATCCTACTGCCAGAGGATTACCTAAGGCGCGTCGCCGCAGCTGTCCGTGGCGCGGGCGGCTTGTTCGTGCTCGATGGTGTCGCGTCCGGCTCCCTTTGGGTCGACATGCGTGACATTGGCGTCGACGTACTCATCAGCGCGCCACAGAAGGGCTGGACGGGCACGCCCTGCGCCGGCCTGGTTATGCTCGGCCAACGTGCTCGCGCGCTTATCGAAAAAACCACGAGCTCGAGCTTTGCGCTCGATTTTCTCAAGTGGCTTGAGATCATGGAGGCCTACGAGACTGGAGCTGACGCGTATCACACGACGTTACCCACGGACGGGCTGCGTCGCCTGCGAGATGCCATGGCGGAGAGCGAAGCCATCGGTTTCGAGGCACTACGCAGTGCCCAGAGCGAGCTTGGCCGGCGCGCCAGGGGCATTCTTGCCGCAAAAGGCTTTCGGAGCGTTGCAGCATCCGGATTCCAAGCACCCTGTGTCATCGTCTCGTACACGCGTGATACTGACATCGTCAAGCGATTCGCTGACGCCGGGGTACAGGTTGCAGCCGGCGTGCCGCTCATGTGTGGGGAGCCCGACGACTACTGTGCGTTTCGAATCGGCCTTTTCGGCCTCGACAAACTCACCGACATAGACGGTACCGTTGCACGACTGGAGCACGCGCTCGATCAAGCAATGAGTGCCGGTTAGACCAGGAGACGACGTGAGCCAGCAGTGGCGCCGAGACGGCCGGAATCAATACAAACACTACCTTCAAATTCCGACGCGTTGGATGGACAACGATCTCTACGTCCACGTGAACAATGTCAACTACTACTCATTCTTCGATACTGTCATAGGGCGGTATTTGATTGAAGCGGCAGGATTCGACATCGCCGAGGATCCGGTTGTGGGTTTCGCCGTGGAGAGTTCGTGCAGCTACTTCAAGCCGCTAAGCTTTCCGCAGGCTGTCGATGCGGGTCTTAGGGTAGCTCATCTCGGGCGCACGAGCGCACGATACGAGGTTGGGTTGTTTCGCGAAAACGACAAAGATCCCGCGGCGGCTGGCTACTTCGTCCACGTCTTTGTAAATCGTTCGACCGATGCCCCCTGCGAGATCCCGCCGAATATTCGCGAGGCGCTGGAGGCGATCAGATCACACGAGAGACAGACGTCAAAGCTCGAGCATCCAGGCTGAGTTTTCTACGTCAGGGCATTTATCCAAGAACCTTTTCACACTCATACTACCGGCGCTCTATCGCCTCGTGCACGGGAGGTCGCCCAGCTAGCATGGCCTGGGAAGATCTCTTGGTCGAGAGTGCTTCCTGCGATTTAGTGCTCCAACCGACTAGCTACTAGTTCTCGCAAACTCCGCCAGGGCAGCGATTGTTCTCCTGGCAAACGTACTCGACGATTCCCGCCTCATCCCACTCTGGTCGAGTTTGGATTTCAAATTCCTGAGACCAGGGCCTTGTGAATATTTTCGGATCATCGAGAGTTAATTCATAACTAATGGCGTCAGCGCTCTTCCATTTAATGCGTTCAATAGTCGTCAATGCATCGCTATGCATTCGATATTCATTAGAATTCGTGTAGAAATAATCATCAAGCCCCCAACGCTTAAAGTTCTTTGTCTCAATGACTAGTGTGTCGCCCTCCCAGTGCCCAACTGGGTCGCCGTAGAAAGACGGCTCAATGTAGTCTCGATGATCACGGCCATCCAGAGGAATGATGCGGGTCATACGCTGGAATTCATGCATCATGATCAGGTAATCCTCCGATTGCTGCCAGCGCATCGCATAAGCTGAAAGAATTCCGGAAGGAAACCCTGATGGCATGCAGAAATTTCGAGGCTCATCATGGCGCGGATCGCCAGTGCGAGGTTCTAAAAAATCCTCACCGTCTTCGAGTAACGGCGGAAAATACTTACGATCAAAGATAGTCGCAGAGCTTCCACCGTCTTCATCATGATCAAGCTGCAGGGGCCAATTATGGATGCCACTAAAATCTGGTTTACCGGCAGCATTGCGGACAACCTCAAATGATTCTTGAGCACCGACACTGAAACAAAAGAGAACACCAAGAGCTAAGCCAATTACCTCAGATCTTCTGGACAAACTATTCGTTAACTTCATATTTGGCACCCTAATCATTATCTTGAAAACACATTGCTTCCGTCAGAACGACTGACTTGGCGCCCAGCAGCGTTGTTTGAGCCGTCTCTTGCTTGGAATCCATTAACCGTAATACTCATGCCTATCTCCAGTGCGGTTTTGTAGACCCCCCTGCGCATCAACATATTCGGTGAACCGCCAGATATTGCCCATTCTTCGGTGTCACCTTGTTCATTAACAACATCAATGTAATACCAAATATGCGGGCTCTGCCATTCGACCCTAGTGATAACCCCATCCAGGGAAACTGGCACCTCAAGATCGTATTCAGCGTTGATAGAGTGGTGCGCCATAATCAAACCAATTGGCAGACAAGACAAAATGCCAAACAGTGTCAGATGCTTCATTCCGAACCTCGATTACAGTTAGAGACGGTTCCCCCGCACGCTTTTTACAACAGGTTGCCCCCAACCTCAACAGGGACGTCTACGACACGGCGACCAGAGCTTTCCCAGCACGGCGCTCTTTGCGAATCATGATCTTACCGGCCGCTTCAGAGTTACAATAGCGGTCAGGGTCGCTCTTACTCCGCGCGGGGAAAACCATGACAACAAATACCGCTAGTCGACAGATTTCAGTTCCAGTGACGCTAATTCCCCCAATGCGCGCAATTTACAGACGGCTTACCTACTGCGCCTTTCTTGTCTTGTCCGCTGTCGCTGAAGCTTCCCCGAAACTTTATATCTTCGATTGCGGCCTCTTGAGCTTCGAGGACATCAGCCGTTTCAGCGTGGAGAACCACGAGACGGACGTTCGGCAAATGTTCGTTCCCTGCTATTTGATCGAGCACGAGGAGGGCCGGCTGCTGTGGGATGCCGGTCTGCCGCTCGATATAGCTGGCAGCGGTCCCGTGGATCGTCGACCCGGGACGTGGATAAGCTACGACGTCTCCATCGTCGACCAACTTTCCACACTAGGCCTGACCCCAGGAGATATTGATTATCTCGCAGTCTCGCACCTACATTTTGACCACGCCGGTGGTGTAAAGGCATTCGCGGACTCGACGCTCTTGATTCAACAGGCCGAGTACGAGGCCGCCTTCCAACGAGCGGAAGAGATCAGCGGGTACGAGCCCCCGCTCTACAGTGCGCTGGAAGACTCAGATCGCGTTCTGCTGAATGGCGACCATGACGTGTACTCCGATGGAACGGTCCGCATCATCTCTACACCAGGACACACGCCGGGGCACCAGGTCCTGCTGGTGAACCTCCCAGAAACAGGTCCCATTGTGCTCTCTGGCGACCTTTACCACTTTGAAGAAAGCCGCGCCTGGCGGCGTGTGCCTACCTTCAACGTCGACGCGGAGCAGACACTCGCGTCCATGGACAAGCTCGAGCGCCTGCTCGAGGAAACGGGGGCGACACTGTGGATCGAGCACAACCTGGAATTAGCCAATGAGCTAAGGAAGGCACCGGGCTTCTACGAATAGACTCGAGTTAGCAAGCTCGCTGCTCAGTTTTTTGCTGGCTTATCTCAAGGCGTGTGACGTCGCAGCCAGTCGGCGATCGACGACATTGCCTTGTCCGCCTCCTCAATCAAAAAAAAGTGACTGCTGTTCTGGAAGATCACGGTTTCTGCCTGGGGCAAACCGTCCTGCATCCAGCGAGTCGCAGTCATTGAGCACACTGGATCAACCGCTCCGGCCATGATCAGGGTCGGACACGTGATTTCGCCTAGCCGATCGAGCGTATCGTGGGCAAGGCATGCGTTGTTCAGATTGACATAGGAGATCTTGCTCCGAGCCTCGTCGCCAATGATCGCCTGCATATTAGCGACCGCGTCCGGATTCTCGTTATACGACTTGGGCGAAAAGAACGCCCAGGTGGAATGGCGTGCCCAATCGGTCCAGTTGCCACGCCATTCGAGAATTTCACGCATGTTCGACAACACCCGTGTCCCAACCTCATCAAACTTGGCGAACGAGGCCGCTAAAACCATAGACTGCACCCGATCGGGTGCCAACAGGGCCATGTGCTGAGCGATCGCACCGCCCATCGACCGGCCAATCACGTGAGCTCTATCGATGCCGAGGCTGTCCATAAGCGAAAGTGTTGCGCCGGCGAGATCCTCAGTGCTAGCCGGATCCGTGACGTCGCTACTGTCACCCGACCCCGGGTTATCGAACGCGATGACCCGATGGCGATCCTTGAACTCAGCTATCTGCGGCAACCACGCGCGATGATCGCCCGCCAGACCGTGGATTAGGACGAGCGGGAATCCGTCGCCCTCTTCGACATAGTAGATCTCAAACTGCCCCGTATCGACCGTTGGCATAGTACGCTCCCGCGTGAGACTTGCGATCGGTGGATCATACACCGCCCCAGCATTCGGGCGACTAGATCAGCGGACGCTTCTCAACAGGTCAGCGGTATCGAACCAATCAAACGACAATCATCTCGGGGTCAAGCGGAATGCCGGTGATCTCCTCGGCGCCCTTATCCGTTATCACCACGGTCCGCCCCATCATAAGACCCGTGTCCTCATTCCATCCGGGATCATAGATATCGGATGCGGTCGCGAACACCATATTCTCCTGAAACTCGATCGCAGGCATGCGGGCGTAGGCGTGCTTCTGCCACGAACCCGCCGTGCCTCCGTACATACAGCTCGGAAACTCGGGCGACGCCAATCCGTGGCCATGGAAGCCGCATTCGACGGAACCGAAGCCGGCGGCAATGATAGGTTGGCGAAAAGCATGGACGGCATCCTCGATGAAATTACCCGGCTTCATGGCACCGATGCCGTTGGTTTGGGTCTCGACGCTGACTTCGTGAATGCGCTGGTATTCGGCCCTAGGTTCGCCGAGTGACACGGAAAGCTCTGCGCCCGTCAGGTACCCCTTGTAACAGGCATGGTATTCGCAAACGACGATGTCGCCGGCTTCCAGGACCCGGTGGCTCGCCGGCGGACGCTTGCCGTGAGGAGGCGGCATGGCCCCAGAACTAATCCAAATCATATCCTCTTCGCCGCCACCTCTAAGGTTAGCGTGCAGCATATCGGCATAAACTTCAGTCTCGCGGACGCCCGGCTGCGCCGAGGCGATCAACGCGTCGGCCATGGCTTTGGCTAGCTCAGCGGATTTTCGAATACATGCGATCTCTTCGGAACCTTTGATAATGCGAGCCTGTTCGACCAACCAGCCGGCTTCAACGAACCGCGCACCATCAAGGGCAGACGTGATACCCGAGAATTGTTGGTAAGGCACGGTCTCCGGAATGACCCGTGGACGCGTCTCGCCAAATCCAACCACACCGATGGCGGCATTGGCTAACCGAAGATCACGAAGGGTCTCAATAATGTTCTCGGTGATCGAATGACCGGAGCGCACGTCCTCTACCCAGCCACCGGCTAGCGCTCCCCACTTGGTCACGTCGTGGGGGAACCCAGACCAGATTACTGGTTCGCTATCGAGCGGAAAAAGAACACAACCCGGCGCCACGCGGCCGGTCAGGTAGCGATTGTTGGCGAGTGCAGACTGCCATTTGGACTCGTTCCCCCACACGAGCAGGCAATCGAGTCCTGCCATTTCCATGCGCCAGCGCACCTCACGCCAGCGGCGGTCCCGTTCAGCCTCCGTTAGGCCCGGCCACTCTTCACCCTGCGTTTCCCCTTCAGTCTCCACTCTAGCCCTCGTCATGATCTGGCGTCCTCCGCTATTCGATGTACAAGTTCATCAGTCGATTGCGCCATGACTGGGCTTTCGGCAGATGCTGCCGCTCGCAGCGTCTGACATCAGGTTAATCGATCCCAGGTAACTCGATCTCGAACCAGAATGGCACGCCAGCGGCAAAAAAAATTAACTACAAGAGCTTGTCTTCACGGGCTCATCTATTCCACCTCAAAACGGCGGGCATTCTCCAAATCGCACCCGCGCTCCGAGTGGCTGAGCTCGGGTCGATTGTTTAAGGTGAAGCTCCACGTCACCGGTTCAATCAGATACTCAGGGCTCTGGAGAATGCCCTCGTAAAACATCTGTGTCCCGTCCTCGCTGAGTTGGAATCGCTCCACGACCCGCTTACCGCCTCCGGAGGGTATCCCGTAGCCCGTACCAGCGCCGTGATCGGCAAAGTTAGTCGTCTCAACCACGAGCAACTTACCTTCTTCCTCCCAGCGACCAGTAGAGTGCCCGTGGAGGAACCGCTGGTTGGCATCCGGGTGCGATCGCCCATCCGTATAGATGGTCCGCTCGGAAGTCATCCAGTCAATACGCATTCGGACAGCGTTATCGTCAATCTCAATCAAGTTAACCACGGGATAAAGCATCAAATTAGGTACGCTCATAGGAACGCACTCCGACTGCGGGGTATCAACGCCGTTATATCGGGCCAATGCACCCCTCCCGAGGTCCGTGAGCTCCCAAGAGATTTGTGATATCTCCATGGTTTCCCAGGCGTTGTTCTCCATCACCCACGTGCCCGAAAGGTCAGACGCACTACCACTACTGGAAGCATCATTGATATAGGGCGAAAGGGAATTCAACGGTATCAGTGTTCCATCCTCAGTAATGATCTCCCTCCCGAGGACGACCTGCGTATTCTGACGTGTGGGTGGATAGACCCGGACAGTCACTGGGTCCCCGACCTGAAAGGAGTCGGGTGCCAAACCCAGCGGCCTCAACCACGAGATGGAACCTGCCTCGATGTCCGTAAAGTGAGTCCCCTCGGCACCTGCCGTCTCGATCTGAATATACGTATGCGGATTTTTCCACTCATACCTAGTAACGATGCCCTCAATGGACATGACCGTATCGGTGTCGTAAATCGAGGTACTGTGGTGCCCTGACACAGGTATGACTACGAAAAACGTTGCCGCAATGGCTGCGGCGCAAATATTTCTCACGATCTATCTACTCCCATGAGAAGACACTTCTAAATGAGCAGCTTGAAAAAACTGAGGCACAGGGGAAATGGGCTGAAAACTCGAATCCAGCACAAGCCGGTTGGCTAGTTTGTCTCCAGGCAAACAATTGACGCTTCCTGCACAAGGTACTGATGGAGAACATCGCTCAGGAAGTGTACACGGTCGATCGGCCTACCTTCTCGCCATCGGGTGTCGCTAAAACTTCCCCAGCCAGGGGTTAATCGACGCAGTTATACGGCTCCCGACCCACACCAGGTCTCCATGCCCAGTACTTCGTGAAGTGCTCCGGTTCCGTAAAGGTCTCGGGATCGTTGGCAGTCAGGCTATAGTCCAACCTGTCCTCGGCCTCGTTCAACTCAAAACGCTCGACAAGCTTAATCGCCCGGCTTTGGGGTGTACCATCGCCGTAGAAGTAAGGCGCATCAATCCGATCCGTCTCAACGACAAGCGTATTGCCTTCCCAGCGCCCAACCGAATAGCCGAGCAAGGAATATGGCTCCGTAGCAGAGGGCTCGGTATTCATGTGGATCACACGCTCAGCGTCGTAGAGCTCTGAAATCAACACGATATCATCGCCCCGTCTGCCGAACTCGAACGGGTAAGGTGTGGTCATCTGGTATGGCATACCGCGCGGGGCACACCCGATATATGGGTTATCCATAAGGTCATACTGAGCCTTAAGCGTTTCCGCCGACTCTGTCAACGACAACCCATCGCCGCTGTAGAGAGGGAATGAATCCGGGTCGTTCAGTACCGTGACCCAGACCCGAAAAATGCCCTCAGCAGTGCGCCTCGATTCCTCGGCTACCCTCTCGTCGACGGTCGGTTGGTAAATTTCTCCGCGCAAACCTGCCGGCCAGCGTGGCGAGGAACCAGCGGACAAGAGAACTTCCTGTCCGTTGTCCGATAACAAGTTGCGAGCAAACATTTCTGGAAGACCCCGTGTCGAGGATTCGCCCGCAAACCTCACTTGATCGCCTACATCTATCATGTCGGGATCGACACCACGTAGTCGCAGAGTCGTGATCGAACCAGTTTCGACGGCCCACTCGACCGTCTCTCCATCAATATCCGTGACAGCGACCGTGTAAGAAGCATGAGGGTTACGCCACTGAGCCTCAGTGACAACGCCTTCGATCTCCACGTAATTGTCTGGGTCGAAGATGCCGACAGTACTATGATGAGCCCCAGCCACAGTGGCTAACAGAGCGAGTGCGATAATAGAAAATCTCATCAAAATCCCTTCAATTATTTTTTAGTATCCCATCGCTGCGCCGTCCTTACGCGGATCGGATCCGCCGAAGTACACGAGCGGGTCGTCTGTGCGCCAAATGGCCTGATAGCCACCATGCGCGCCCACGCCCGAGCTCACCTGATGGCCCAAATCGGCCAGGCTGAACTTCACGGAATCAGGAATATCATGCTCGAAAGCAACCTCGCCCGTGTGATCAGAGCGCCCAAGCCACGGCGACGTTCGACCGATGTGGCGCACCCGGGGCTGGTCGCCCGCCTGCTGCGGGGACATGTGAAAGTCGATCAGGTTCATCAACACCTGTACGTGCCCCTGGGGCTGGAAGTCGCCGCCCATGACACCGAACGACAGAAGCGGCCGCCCATCCTCTGTTACGAAAGCGGGGATGATCGTGTGAAAGGGACGCTTGTGCGGCTCGAGCCGGTTGGCGTGCTCGGGATCGAGCGAAAACGCCTGGCCACGGTTCTGCATTGCGAAACCGACACCGTCCGGGCAGATGGCAGAGCCGAAGTCCGAGTAAACGCTCTGGATTAGCGAGATCATGTTGCCTTCGCTATCCGCTGCCGTCATATAGATGGTGTCGGAATCGAGCTCGGGATCTCCGGGCATAACCCGCTGACTGACCGCCTCCGGTTCGATGAGCTTCGCCCGCTCGGCCGCGTAGTCCTTGGAAATCAGCCAGTCTACCGGGATGTCCGAGAAGGTTGGGTCCGCGTAGTAGCGCGCACGATCCTCGAAGGCGAGACGTTTCGCTTCGACGAGTAAATGCAGGTGTTCGGCGGAGTTGTGCTCAAGCTCAGAGATCTCGAAGTTCTCGAGAATGTTCAACATCTGGAGTGCCGCGATGCCCTGACCGTTAGGTGGCAGCTCCCACACGTCGAACCCGCGGTAGCTAGACGTAACGGGCTCCACCCAGTCGGCAGTGTGATCGGCCAGATCCCGCAGGGCCATGTAGCCGCCGAGCTCGGTGGACTTGGCGACAATGCGTTCGGCGATCTCACCTTCGTAGAAAGCTCCCGCCCCACCCTCGGCGATTTGCCGGTAAGTGCGCGCGAGGAACGGATTCTTGAAAACGTCACCGAACCTCGGGATCTTACCTTCCGGGTGGTAGACGGCCGCAAGATGGGGAAATCGTTCCGCAGTCCAATAACCGAACTGGGTCGTAGCGATTACCGGCGAGACCGGGAAGCCTTCCTCCGCATAGCCGATGGCAGGCTCCAGGCATCGCGCCAGGTCGAGCTTACCGAAGCGTTCGTTCAGCGCGGCCCATCCACTGACGCAACCGGGAACTGTCCACGACAACGGGCTCTGACGAGGGATCCGCTCGAGCTGCTTCTCGCGCGCCCTCTGGAGGTTCCACTCATACGGTGCGCGCCCACTCGCGTTGAGGCCGAAAAGTCGTTGATCCTGCTGCGACCAGACGATCGCGAAGAGGTCGCCGCCGATGCCGTCGCTGCCCGGCTCAGTCAGCCCCAGCATAGCGTTGGTGGCGATGGCTGCATCAACGCAACTCCCACCCGCCTTGAGGACATCGATGCCCACCATAGTCGCCAGCGGCTGACTAGCGCAGACAATGCCGTTCTGGCAAGCGACCGTCGAGCGGTTGCCGTTGCGTCGGTAGAGCTGCTGGGCATCCAGGAATGGGCTCGTACCCGCCGCCAGCGCAGCTGTGGGCGCGACGGCCATTGCCGCCGGCGCAGCGCCTGCTGCCTTCAAAAACTTCCGTCGGTCCATAAGAATCCCCCGGCGTGCTGTAGCTATCGGCGTCATCCTACGCCTTCCCTCTCGTGTCAGCTAGAGGCATCAGACGACCACACGGCACCTGCAAAATGAGGTACTCGCAAACGGGTTGAGTCTCGTATTGTTGTACTTGTAGCTACGCGCCAGACCAGCGAATCGGCTCGCCTATGGGGTGTCCGATGTGATGAGTGAGTACGCCGATCCTGTCCGCTTCGAGTTCCACGGTAGCGCCTGGCTCGATCCACCGGTCAATCTCGAAGCCGCAGCCGGAGTTTACCGTTCCGGAGCCGAGCACCTCACCGACGTTCATCAATTCGTCTTGAGAGGTATAGGAGATAACCTGGGGAAACGTCCAATGCATCGGCCCAGGCGTCGACTTCGCCCACACCTCACCATCGACTCGCACAGCCATCTGCAGAGTCGCAGGATCCCCAAACTCGTCCGGAGTGATAAGCCAGGGCCCAAGACCCCAGGCGAAGTCCTTACCTTTGTAAGGGCCGGTGGAGACGTTCATCTCGCCGCGCTGCGTGTCGCGCGCCGAGAAATCGTTGAGTAGCGTATACCCAAGAATCGCATCCGAGGCATGATCGAAATCGACATCCTTGGTCGGACGTCCAATGATAGCGGCTAGCTCGAGCTCATAGTCCATCTTGTTTGTGTAACGTGGCCATGGCACTGTCGAACCGTGGCCGAAAAGCGTCGTCGAGTTGCCTTTGAAGGCCGTCGGCTGCTCATACCATACTGGGGGGATCTTTAGACCCATCTTGCTGAAGGTATTCTCCAAATGGTCCTCGAACGCGGCGAAGTCTCGCAGAACCGGCACCCTGAGAATGGGTGGCAGCAGGGTGACATCAGAAAGTCGCCAGTTGACGGTCTCCCCGCGCGGCCCGACCACTTGGTCCTGCACCGAAACCCAGTCCACAATTTTCTCGAGCAGCGTCAAATCGGTACCGTAAAGCTCGGCATAGGCTTGCAGGTCGGGCGGGCAGAAAGCGAGGGAGCGCCCGGTCGGGTTAGCCTCGCCGTTATCCGCCTCCATCGCAGCGTAGGCAAAGTTAACGTCGATGATGCTCCCTAAATTGTCGCGGGCGTTCGCGACGGTATCTTGACGATCACCGTCGAGTGTCACGATACCGAAGCGATCGAACGGGCCGACCAGAGTGTCGACCCGAAACATGGCGAGCTTCATTGCGCCGCGATCCTATCGTGCAGATCCACCTTGTCGGCCTCGTCCGTCACTGGGAACGGCCCCTGCTTGATCTCGATCAACCGGGTGCCCTTCTCCAGGAACTCGACCTCGTGTCCTTCGAGCATGAGAATCACATCCTGTGGCTTTAGGATCGCGTCACCGAGAAAGTCTCCTTCCGTGGAATAGACGCCGATACGCGCGCTGCCACGCTGACAGAGCAGTAGCTGGTGGCGCGTCGGATGATCCGGTAGCGGCATGTCGGGCACGTGATAGTGTGCGGTCGTAGTACCGCCGGGGTCACGGTTCAGCATGATCACTTGGAGTGGCCAACCATCATCCGTGATATGCGCCTTGTTGCGCCGCTCCGACTCCGGATCGACGTTATAGGCTTGCCGGATATGCTCGCGTTCCTCTTCGCTCTCCATGAAGGGAGGAAACGCCTCGAACTCGTCGAACTCAGCATGTATATGGATCGCCACGACTCGATTATCACGAGGCGACTTGTAATAGTTGACATGTTCCAGACCCTCGGGCGTTGCGAATTCGGTCATCCGTATTCCCTCTCACTTCGAAAATCTTTTAGGCGGGCACTCGCGAACCGGCCGAGAGCACTCAGCTGCATGAGTTGGTTCGGAGCACATGGTTCAACGACACAGACGCACGCAGCCAGTTTCACTTCTTCGGCTTCGGCTTCGGCTTCGGGATTATACTGACTGTGCCGCGCCTGCCTTTTCGCCGTTCATTCATCTGCGCGACGATCTCATCCAACGCACACCTGACAGTGGGCAAAGTCCCCTGCCGGAACCCTTGTACAACGCTTACACCGCCTTGAGCAATGACGTACTTATGCCATCCCACTCCCTCGGTCCCAGGCGGCGGATCGACCTGCCGAATCGCCCCCACCTCATAAGGCTGATGATAAGGCTGATGGGCGTCCAGCTGCGTACCGTCATTACTCGGTTGCGATGATCCAGGCATCGAAATTAAATGTTTTACCAACCAGAGGATTATTGAATTCTAGTACGACGGCCCCACCGAACGAGAAGAACGGGAAAAGACGACGAAAACGCGGCAGGTCGTCTCACGTTACCATGGTGCGTACGCCCGGAGCAACGCACCTGGCGACCGGGTTGAACACTGACCTTATTCAGGGAGTAGACGAGCACGACTCAATCCGGATGGTTTTTGCTCCCTAGTCGGTAGGTGCCCCTGATAAGTGGTACTGGCTCCCTAACGCCCCACTTCGATCCTGGATCACATCCAAGATCCTGCCGTCGGGAAATTCGACGCGTACGATGCGCCCAACCGGATTGCCACTCCTTGCCGGTTGCACCGTGACCGTAACCTCATCTCCACGCTTCAGGTCGTTCTTCCTCCAACCGGCATCAATCATATTTGCGGGTGCTTGCGTCTCCGTAACCCAGTGTATGACCTCACCGTTATCGTTCATGACGTCGAACTCCAGGAGGCAGTGAGGGTTGGCCCAAAACCATTGGGTTACAGTCCCTTCGACGGTCAGTATGTTCTCAGTATCGAAAGCAAACGCGCTGTGGTGTGCGGCCGTCGGGACTGCCAAAGCCAACATAACGAAACACGAGGACACGGTAACGACGATATTGCTTCTCATGGGTAAACTCTGTAGTGCCTCATGATCATTCGGTCTCGCCCTCAATGCCGCTCGCCGCATTGCCGAATGACTCGTAATAGTATTCCATCTCCACCGGCGAACAGTACATCTCGATGATATCAGTGTGAGGGTCTTGCAGACTGAACAAAATCTTCATAGACACCCATGGCTCGGTGTAGAGCTTCGGATCGTCGATCGTCTCAGTCCACTCCATGTGTTGGCTATCCACCCGGTGAAACACCTCCTCGATGGTTGCCGCATCACTGATCGGCCGACCCGTCGAGTCGAGCCAAACTCGATCTTCGGGCATCATTCCGACCGTTCGAACGGCCAGCGTGTAGTCATCAACCCACTCACCAACCGAGTAGCCATACCACTTTGACGCCTTGTAGGTTCCGCCCGCGATGACCCCCCCGTCGACCATCTCGGGAGGCTCACGTCCATCGACCCAGATGTTGCGCCACCGATTGTCATATTGATAAAGCACGGCGATCTTGTATGGATTCTGAAAGATCTGCGTCATCCTAACGTTGTAATGATTCACGCGGGGAAATCCCAGCGGCTCGCACCTGTTCCGTGGATCATTGTGTTCCGCGGGGAGGACGGCGTCGACGCCCTCCAGTGCCTTGTGACTCTCGTAGACTTCCAGCCCATACGGGGTGTAGGGCAACGCATGCTCCGGGTTACCGTCGTTGGGCATGGCCTGGACACCACCGGCCTGAATTCCGACCCTCGTCCCCCCGGTCGGCGCCCAGGTTCCGGAGAGGTCACGCCGCGGAGGGGACCCGGCATTCGTAAGACTATTGCCCGACACCTGAGAATGAGCTGCGGTCGGAATCAGAAATCCCGAGAGTCCGGCAACCAGTGCCATCAGTGCAACTGTTAAGAACGGAGACCGCGCGGCCATTGGTACCCCCTCTTCTTTTCGTATCTTCTAAAGACGGTCATCTAATCTTACTGCTTTGTGCTGGATTCACGGGACCCCTGCATAAAGGTACGGAGAGCTCGCCTCACTCCCCTTACATTCGGACCTACGACCACTATCAGAGCGATCCATCAGAGTAGACAACCTTACCGTCTACGATCGTCAGGGCCGCTTTCGTCTCCCGGATGGAGCGGGCCTCGAGCTCAAACGGGTCTCTGTCCAGAATAACCACATCGGCTAGGTACCCTATCTTGATTTGCCCCCGCTCATGTTCTTCCCGGGTAAACCAGGCTGCGTCTCTCGTGTATCCCCTGAGCCCCTCCGCTAGCGTGATCTGCTGCGGACCTCTGCCGAGGGGGTCGTCGGTAAGGATGTCCTCACCGTTGAAGGCTTCCCCCGTAACCATAAACTGCAGGGTGGTCCAGGGATTTCCATGCCCCGCAAACATTCCGTCCGCCCCAAACCCGACGTTGAGGCCCGGTGTGTCCAAAGCAGTTCGATAGGGAGGGCCTGAGAACTGCCAGTCAGGAAACAGAAACCGAACCGCCTGGATACCGGCTCCGACACCGAGCTCAGCCATGTCCGAAAAATTCACCTCCGTCGCATCATTCAAGTGCTCCATCGAGTTGTGTCGGTCTGCGAACGTACCGATCCGACAGGGGTCTGCCACTGCGACCGCACGGCGGAACCCTTCTATTATCGAGGAGATCTGCGCGCCCTCAGCGTGTTGATGAAACGACCAGTCGGGCCGGCGCAAAACGAAGATCGTAGCCTCTGCAATCTCCTCAGCTGTTGGCCGTGCGATACCCTCTCCCAGGCCCATGTTTTTGAAAAAAGGGCCCCCGACTCGACTCAGGTGCAAGCCCTCTCCAGGAATCTCGACGGGACCGATACAGTCCCTGGATGAAGCGAGTGGCGCAGCACTCAGAACGCCCCGTAAGGCATCAACTCCTGACCGCCGGGCAAGACCGGGCACGCCAGTATCGCCGGTAGGTCTGATTTGGTATCGGTTTCGAACTGTCAACTCGCCACGACGCGCGACTTCAATCAACGGGAAATAATCCTGAGTCTGGCGGAACCCGTTACCGCCGGCGTCTCCAACGCCAACAAGGCCCAAACTGTTCGACCAGCGCACAAGGTCGAGCGTGCTCCGCACCTGTTCCTCCAGGGGATTGTTCGCCCTGGTCCATTCGTAGACTTGCCGGCTCAACTCCTCATCCAACGCGCCGTCCGCGGGAATGACTTCGACAGGCGGTATCGCAGACGCCATGGCGTTAAAGAAGGAGATGGCGTTGCTGTTCATCTGGCCAGGACCACCGAAGCCAGCCCGGTTGAAATCGTCGCGGCCCGCTCCGACTGGCGCCGGTCTGAACCTCTGTGAGAATAGAACGCTGTGTTCGGGAACCCACTCGTCCAGCTCCTCACGAGTCGGATACCGCCCAGATTCCGGGTCGTCCGGATCTTCTAGGAACTGACGATGGTTATGGCGTCCAATCAATGTAATCCATTGACCGGCTGGCACATCCTCTGCTCGCTCTATCAGAACATCTTCGAGCACCTCCAACGTGAACGCATTTTCCCCTCGATGAAGCGCATAACCCCAGGTGACAGCGCTTCTATTCCAGTGTAGGTGCTGATCGATAATGCCTGGGATGACCATAGCTCCAGTCGCGTCTATCACCGTCACTTCGTCCGGATAATCGCTTGCTTCGCCGTCACTCAAGTCGACTGAAACGATCCGATTTTCACTGATCAACAACGTGTTCGCGCCGGGATTGTCATCGTCCATAGTGATGATTCGCGCGTTGATGATCGCGATCTCATCGGCATTTGCACCCGCCATCACCAAAGCGAGCAACCCCGCAGTTCGTAGAATCTTCATTAGGTTTGCTATGTCCATTGATCCCTGGATTTTAACCCGTCCACGCCACGGTTCCTGCCCTTCCGCCCCGGTTTCGATTCTGTATTATTCTGGGGCATGGAGATCTTGGAATCACTCCTGCTGGGCATTTTGCAGGGGTTCACCGAATTCTTGCCCGTGTCGAGCTCAGGCCACCTCGTGATTGCCCAATGGCTAATGGATTCGGAGCTCGGCAGGGGGATTCTGTTTGAAGTCGCCATGCATGTAGCAACCATGGTGGCGATCCTTCTCTTTTATCGCCACCGGGTCGCGGAGCTGGCAATAGGTGCGATCTCCGCAAGCACGGACTCGTTGCGTTACATCGGCAAACTGGCCGTTGGGACGCTACCCGCTGTAGCCGCCGCCCTGTTGGCACGGGGCTGGATCGAACAACAGTTCCAGTCGCCCGTTGTCGCCGGCACCTGCCTACTGGTGACCGGAGGGATCGTCTGGAGTACCCGCCGCACGCTGGGCAAGGGCGAATCGGCGGAACCGACCTGGACGGGTGCGCTCCTCATCGGTTGCGCTCAGGCCGTTGCTATCCTGCCCGGGATCTCGCGGAGCGGGTCCACCGTCGGCGCCGCGCTCGCGCTCGGACTTTCCCCGCTGGCCGCAGCGGAGTTTTCGTTCCTACTCGGAGTGATCGCAATCGCCGGCGCCGGCATGTTAGTGCTGCCTGAACTCACGACCGTCTCAGGACCGCTGCTACAGTCGATCGCCATCGGCGGCACCTCCGCACTGTTAAGCGGTCTGGTCGCGCTCTGGCTCTTTGTCTGGTTCTTGCGCGCGCAGCGTTTTTATCTGTTCGCCTGGTACGCGTGGCTCGTCGGCGCAGCCACACTCACCGCCTCTCTTTTAGCATGATCTCCATTTTCAGCTGCACGGACCCAAGTCACCGTCGCATGCTTACGCGGCGCTTGGCCGGAACCCGCTCGAGATCCGGCTAACTTCTCAGCGGCTCGCTACGAGGCGAGGTGTTGCCGGAAGAAACCGACGGTCCGGTTCCACGCAAGATCGGCGGCCGGCTTGTTGTAACGCGGCGTGGAATTGTTGTGGAAACCGTGAAGCGTGCCCTCGTAAATATGCCCTTGATGATCCACGTTATTCGCCTGAAGTGCCGCTTCGTAATCGGGCCACATCGCATTGATACGCGGATCGGTACTCGCCATATTGATCATCATAGCCGCTTCGATGCTGCTGACCTCCGATGCCGGTACTGCGGAACCGTAGAACGGTACGCCCGCTTGCAGATCACCGCCTAGCACGACTGCCAGGCGATTGGTCATGCCGCCACCCCAACAGAACCCCGTCGCCCCGAGCTGACCGCTAGATAGTTCTTGCCCTTTAAGGAAACGCGCACTGTTGATCATGTCCTGATCCAACTCGTCCGGGACCAAGTTGCGCTGCAGCTCGCGCCCGTCATCATCATTTCCAGGGTAACCGCCAACCGGCGACAAGCCGTCCGGAGCCAGCGCGAGGAATCCGGCTGCCGCCGCACGACGCGCCACGTCCTCGATATGAGGGTTCAGGCCGCGGTTCTCATGAATCACTAGTACCGTTGGGAACGGCCCAGCCCCGGTGGGCTGCACGAGATATCCACGCATCTCCCCGGAAGTGCCACCTGGCGACGGGTACTCGACGTACGTACCCTTGATACGGGGGTCGGTGAAGGAAATAGTCTGTGCCTCGGCGTAGCGGGGCAGCAGTGCCTGCGCCATCCACAATGCCGAAACGCCACCGATCATGATAGCCGCCGACTTATCGAGAAACTCCCGTCGATCCATCGTCCCATGACAATACTCGTCGTACAGATCGAATATGCGTCGGTCGATCTTCTTTTCAGTCGTCATCTTTGTTGCTCCTAATGATGCTCACGTAGCGCTTGCCCAGGATAAATATAGGCGTTCAGTGGTCTCGCCACAATCGCATCCCGCAGGCGGGAGCCTGCTAATTTGCCCCGTGTGATTTTTACGCTCGACATTAAACTAAAATCATAATCTTTTGATAAGTAATAAATTAGTCTCTCCACATTATAGTAAATTCACGAAACCGTGAGGAAAAATCCAGAATTTCGAAAGCTGGTGGCCGAAAAAAGTAAGGGGCAAAAACTCCCGATCATCCCCAAAAGAAAGCCAATCGAAAAAACGACCGCCATTTATGTAAAAATGTGTTCCGAATAGGAGGGGAGCCTATGATTACCAGACTGCACTGCAAGATCTTTTGGGCGTGCTTAATCCTGGCTACCAGCCATACCCCACTGGAAGCACATCATGCTAACTCAGCCTATGATAGATCGATGGATCTCACGGTCTCGGGAACCGTCACGAAATGGCAGTTCATAAACCCCCACGCAGGACTTTGGCTCGCTGTTATAAATAACAGGGGAGAATCCCAAGAGTGGTCAGTGGAATTTCAGGGGACACTTGATCTTTATCGGCATTACAGCTTTAACAAAGATACATTCCGCCCAGGGGACGAGATCACCCTGATTGGAAACCCGGCCAGAAATGGAGACCCCGATTTAAGCGCAAGAATTGTTATTTTCTCAGATGGCAAAGAAGTCGACGTTCGAAATGCTCCAGACTGACTCGAATGAGAGATAGCTTGATCACAAAGATATCCATCGTTGGGGCGATTTTTTTGATCCTGCCCAGCCTAGCCAGCACCCAATCACCACCCGATCTGTCCGGTGTATGGCAAAGAGATTTCCCTGGCAATTCTCCGTTGGTTCCCGAACCACCTCTGTCGGCATGGGGTCAGGAGCGGTTCGATCTGGCTAAACCGATTCATGGCCCAAGAACCACACCACCAACAGAAGCAAATGCATCCGAGCTAATGTGCCTTCCCATGGGGTTACCAGGAACGTATTACCGACCACGTCCCTTCGAATTAGTCCAGCTTCCCAACCGAATAGTTATGGTGTTTGAGGTCAACAATTTTTGGCGAATGATCTATATGGATGGACGAGAGTTTCCCGAGTTGCCATTACATAGCTGGAATGGCTATTCAATCGGTCACTACGAAGACGACACCCTAGTCATTGAGACTCGCCACATCATCGGGTGGGAGTCGGAAACACAACAACGCTGGATCGACCGCTTAGGTCACCCATTCAGTGACGAGCTACGACTTATCGAACGTATCCGAAAAACCGACGAAGGAACACTCGAAAACGAGGTAACCATCGATGATCCAATTGCTTACACTGAACCGTTCACGGGAATATTGCGCTTCAGAGAAACGGGCTATGAGCTTGCAGAATTCATCTGCCAGGAACTCATGCTCTCCGACCTCCCAGAGATGAGGCCCGGTCAGTAAACGCGTCAGTCCATCACTTACCTTTTATGAGCGCGGCCCCGGCTTCGATCCCTTGTGATCTCGAATCTGCACTACGTTGTCTGACCGGCTGAGAAAAGCGCTTCGACCGAATAGCTGTTCCTATGCTATTGCACCTGCCGCTCTTCCCCATCCGGCATGGTGATCTTCAGGAGCCTCATAAGAGGCCGACCGTCCCGAGTGGGATAACCATTCGCGGAAATCAGGTCACCGGGATTCAAGGTCGCCGGGGTCAAGCCCTTACGCATCAGCATACCCGGTGGGTAGGTCTCTATTTGCCAAGCCGTCTCTTCACCCGCTTCATCCGTCACACGAACTAGTATGTAGGCATGAGGAGCGGCGAACTCGAACTCGGTAACTTCGCCGGTAACATCTACGGTTTTCGACGTGTCGAAGAGCGCGGGTAGGGAATGATGTGCCGCAGCCATGCCTGCGGCGACGGCCAGCGCAGCGAATAGACAGGATCTCGCGAGAACCCGCATGGCCGAAACTCCTAGAATCGCCTATCAGCCGGGTCACAGACGGACTCGTAAATCATTCCGTCTGGATCTAGCTCCCAGGTGAAACGCTGCCGCCGGGGCTCGGCAAAGGTCTCAGGCGCGGTCGTGAGGACTTCGGCGACGAGACCGCGGCCCTCATCGACCAACCGGTAACGCTCCACGACAGAGACATCCCCGTATTGCCGCAGACCGGCACCGCTCATGAGACCGGGGGCGATATGAGTAGTATGCACCACCAACTCGCCACCCTCCCAGTGCCCGACCGAGAATCCCCTGCGGGCGGGCGGGAAATACTCCGGCGGCTGCCGACCGTCCATATAGATCCGCCGAACCATACCAAACGCCTCGTTTAGAAAAACAAGCAGCTTCCCGGTCACTACAATCTCGAAGGGATAGATCGCGAAGCCGCCTCGAGGAAAAATCGGCATCACACATCGAATAACCGGATCATCGAGCGGATCGAACATCTCGCGGTCCACCTGCGCTCTAGATGTCAATTCCGGCAAACCCGATCCGAGTGAATTGCGCGGGCTCGTTGCCAGCCAGACCCCCGCTAAGCTCGGCGGGCCGGGTTCCTGCGCAACCGTGGTGCCCGCCAGCCAGCCAGCCACTACCATCACAGCCAGAGTTGTGCTTACCAGGCAGTGCGTGTTCATCGACGCCGCCGAATCGTCACCAGCTGGCTAGTCCTCTGCAGCTGCGCGCCGTGCCGCCTCGATAATCTCAGGGCCAATCTCATCGGAGAATTGATCCCACACTGGCTGCACTGCGTTTCGCCAAACCAACAGCTCTTCATCGGTGAGTTCGATAATCTCGGAACGTCCGGTAGCCAACAATCTCTGCCGACTATCCTCGTTGATGGCAACGGCCCTTTCGTTACCCCAGTCGGTGACCTCCGCCATGATCTCCTCGAGCCCGCTGCGAATATCCTCTGGCAGTGAGTGCCAGAAGTCCGCGTTTACCGCGACAAAGTAACCGACGTAGCCGTGATTGCTTAGCATGAAATACGGCTGCACTTCGTGAAACTTCGAGGAAAAGATGTTGGACCAGGTGTTCTCCTGAGCATCAATCGCACCCGTCTGCAACGCCTGGTAAACCTCCCCAAAGGCCATTTTCTGTGGATTGCCCCCGATGGCCTCCATCTGAGCCTGCAGGACATCGGACTCCATGATCCGGAACCTGAGCCCTTGAGCATCGGTAGGCAAGTTTAGTGGGCGGTCCGCGCCGAAATGCTTCATACCGTTATGCCAGAAAGCGAGCCCGAAAAATCCACTATCGGCGAGCGAGTTCAACAGCGTCCGGCCTTCGGAACTCTCTTGGAAACGTTCCACAGCCTCCATATCTGAGAAAAGAAATGGCAGGTCGAAAACCTGGAACGCCCGAGTCAGCCGATCGAACTTCGAAAGCGATATCGCGATCATCTGAATCTCACCGAAGGCCAGCGCTTCGAGTGAGTCGTCGTCGGTTATCAATTGGCCAGAGGGATAAACCTCGACGTCCACACGTCCCGGAAAACGAGCTTCCACCAATTCCTCAAAACGGGCCGCTGTCTGGCCCTTGGGCGTACCCGGAGCCACGACATGCGGAAATTTGATGACGATGAGTTCGTCCGGGTCGAAAGCGGTCTCGCTAGGGGCTCCACAGCCCGCAAGCGCCCCCGCGAGTATCAAGACCAACGTCAGGCGGCATGTTCTATGCATCAGTCTGTAGCCCCTTTGAACTTTGAACCTTGAACAGAGTCCAGTGTCATACGATTGTCATATATCAAGCAATAATACCTCGGTGAGAAGCCGAATGGAGGACGGGATACTCAGGCGCTCAATATGAATAAATTATTCATATGGTTACAAGAAGGTATTGCGGCACAAGGGCCCAATACATATTATCAATCCACCTTGGAATCGCGATTCCACAGATTGCTATGAGATTGAGAAGATTCTGTAAACGCCAAGCCTTTGGAGTGCTGCTAACGGTTGCAGTAACCCTCCTGGCTGCACAAGGCATCGCGTTCCAGCACGACCTGGATCTGGACACTCATGCACCGGATCAGGTTTGCGAGGTTTGCATCACGGCCGCCGTTCTGGGCGGAGCCAACGTCGGACAGACTCTGGTTGACTTTCAACCCGCCGACACACCCGGGCTCAAAGTCGCTATATTGGTACTCCCCCTAGGGGGCCCCCAAAAAGGTCATTCTGCCAGAGGGCCACCCACCGCTTCCTGAACCCGCTGATCTCCTTGTTAACGCCGAGACCGCGAGGTCTTGTTTACTTGGGCTAATCAGGAAGCTATTCGTGAAATCTA
>Ga0315339_1001283_pt1 | contig 23219 bp, 18 predicted proteins | sample ASW17metaG_FD_204514 | JGI IMG/M metagenome (GOLD analysis project Ga0315339, IMG submission 204514) | Ammonia-oxidizing marine archaeal communities from Pacific Ocean, United States - ASW #17 | ecosystem: Environmental > Aquatic > Marine > Oceanic | place: USA: California | collected 2016-12-05
CGATGGTGAAGTCGATGCCCACTCGACCCCGGAACGACGGCATCCCGTTCTTGCGCAGCGGGCCGTGCGCCGAAAAGATTGCCCAGTCACCGGTTCGTACGCCGGTTACATAATTCCCGAGCGGTGAGACCGGGGACGGCAGTACCAAACCCTGGTCGGCCAGCCGCGTCGCGATCGTCCCCGACATGCCGACCAATTCAACGTTGCCACTGCAGCTATTCGACGCTTTCGTATCGATTAAGCACCGTGGACTCGAGCCATTCGAGGAGTTCGTAGTCGAACCCGGTCGGCCAGATGACGAAGTAGCGAACGCCTAGGTCCACAAGTTTATCGAGACGTGCCAGCGTTTCGGCTTTGGTGCCGATCATGTAGTCGGCCTCGACGTCCTCGAATGGCATATTCGAGATCTTGGACAGCCGCTCGCGCGCCTGTTTCTTTTCCGTGTCGTCTTCGGCAGTCAGCGAGACGATGTTGAGATGTGCGAAGGTGATCTCCTTCGGGTCGCGGCCGACTTCGACCGCGTACTCCTGCAGGTGCTCCCAGTCCTTTTTCATCAGCTCCGGGTTGGTCACGGCCCGCGAGATCCAGCCGTCGCCCTGCCGCGCGATACGGCGGAGCACGCGCTCGACCTGCGGGGAGTACACGGTGTCGGCGTGGCCGGCCGCGCTGCCGCCGGCGAACCACACGGGGATCTTCGGCTGCACCGGCAAGGGCTCAATGGTGATGTCCTTGAACTGCCAGAACTTGCCCTCGTAACTGATATTGGGACCGGACAGCAGCTTGCCCACGATGTCGACGGTCTCTTCCGTCCGTGCGCCGCGCTCCGATTTGGAAACGCCGCTGACCTCGAATTCCTGATCCCACCAACCCACACCGGCGCCGTAGATCATGCGGCCGTCGGATAGGTAATCCATGGTTCCCAATGTCTTCGCCAGGATCGACGGGGTGCGGATGGGCGTGACGAGAATGGAGGTGCCGAGCTTGATCCGCGTGGTCACCGCTGCGATGGCGGACAGCACGGTCAGCGGCTCCAGCCAGGCCGTCCGGTAGATCGGGGGCGCCACCACCAGATGATCGATGACCCACAGGCCATCGAAGCCCATCGCCTCGGACCGTTGCGCATACTCGGTGAGACGGGGCAGCGTGGGTTCATTGTCGTCATACGCGCCGCCGTAATACGTGGGCAGTACGATTCCAAGTTTGACGGGCATGTGACGTCCTCCAGTCCGCGGCGTGCAAAGCCGGTTTTTGCTTCGGGCACGCTTTCAAGAAAAGCTGCTTCGAAATGAAAGCCGGTTGATTTGACGAAATGCACGCGGCTTTGTCCATGCGGGCTTGAGGGTGCGTGCCATTACGACGTCGAAATGGCAACTGGCATTGTTGCCCTCACCCGTTCCCTCTCCCGATGACGGGAGAGGGAACGCTAGATGTAAATGCCTTTCTTTCGATCAATGAAGGTGACGCGTGGGTACCCTCTCCCAATTTTGGGAGAGGGACAGGGTGAGGGTAAGTGAAGCTACTGCGAACAATTTATCCTTTCCAGCAATGGGACACCGGTGCATGAAATGCGTATTAATGGCGACCGGAATTAGAATGGAGCCGTGATGAAACGCCTGCGCCTCAGTTCCAACCACGAGATGCTCAATCTGGATGCCAACAGCCGGCTCGCCGATTCGAGCAGCGCGACGCCGGTGTTGAAGATCGTCTGTCCGAGCCTCGTGCGTCTCGATGCCGAGATGCAGTTTCAGCCGGCGGTCGCCGCGTCGTGGACGATCGAGGACGATTACCGGGTCTTCACGTTCAAGCTGCAGGAGAACGCGCACTTCCACAGCGGCCGTTCGGTCACCGCCGACGCCGTCGCCTGGAACTACAACCGGTTGTTCGATTCGCGCGTGGGCTCGCTGCTGGCGGCGGACTATGCCGGGGTCGAGAGCATTCGCGCGATCGCCAAGGACACCGTCGAGTTCCGTTATCCCGAGCCGTTTCCGGCCTTGCTCTACCAACTGGCCGGGCGGACCCACATCGCCGATGACTGTCAGACACAGCCGGTCGGGGCGGGTTCGTTCCAGGTCACCGATTGGGTGCGCGGCAGTCACCTGACGATGAAACGCTTCGACAAATATTACGAGCCGGGCCTGCCGCTGGCCGACGAGATCGTCGTGACCTGGGCGCCCGACTCGGCGCACCGTCTCGACCTCATCGAGCGCGGCGAGGTCGACATTGTCGAATCTGTTCCCGCCAAGGCGGCCGACGACCTGCGCAAGCGGGGGCTGCTGGAGAGCGCCTCGACGGCCTCGCCCCGCAAATTGAGCTTCGCCTTCAACTGCGGCATCCCGCCGTTCGATGACGTGCGCATGCGTCACGCCGTGGCCCACGCGGTCGATCGTGAGGCCGTGGTCGAGACGTTCTTTGGCCCTTATGCCCACGTCTTCGACGCGGCCTATGCGGAGGGCAGCAAATGGGCGCCGGACCTGGAGCCCATACCCCTCGATCTGGAGAAGGCGCGCGCGCTCGTGAAAGAGGCCGGCTACGCCGATGGCGTCACCATCCGTACCGTCACGACCAACGTCGCGCCGATCCCCCGGGTCGCTCAGGCCGTGGCGGCGGACCTCGCGAAGATCGGCATAACGCTCGACATCCGGGGCTACGACGATCCGCCGTGGTGGCCGCTGATTTACCTCGATACCGACTGGCAGGCGGCGTTCCAGGGCATGGGGCCGCGGGCCCACCCGGACATCCTGTTCCGGCGCGAATTCATGACCAACGGGACTTTCAACCCGGTGAACTACAGCAATCCTGATCTCGACGAGTTGGTGATGCGGGCCCGTGTCGCCGTCGACGAGGCGGAACAGGCCCGGCTCTATCGCGAAGCCCAGGTCATCCTGCAGGCGGATCTGCCGTACCTGCCGCTGTATGCCACCGATGCGTTGGTGGGTTGGCGCCCCGTGGTCGAAGGTTTTCGTCCCCACCCGCTGGGCTACTGGGATGTGACCGGCGTCAGTGCGTCGGACTGGTCCTGAGGCGCGGCCTGGCGAGGAAATGAAGATATGACTGTCATCCGCGACCTGGTCGGCTATGGTCGTACGCCGCCCAACCCGAAGTGGCCGGGGGGCGCTCGGATCGCCGTGCAGATCGTACTCAATTACGAGGAGGGGTCGGAATATTCGATCGGCGACGGGGACGGGTTCTCCGAAGCCGAACTCGCCGAGAGCCCCGGTGCGGTGCCGCACGGGACGCGCGATCTCACGACCGAGTCGGTCTACGAGTTCGGCAGCCGCGTCGGATTCTGGCGCCTGATGCGGTTGTTTGCCGAGCGGGACATCCCGATCACCGTGTTCGGCTGCGCGCTCGCGCTCGAACGCAATCCCGAGGCCGCGGCGGCCATCGTCGAAGCCGGCTACGACATCTGTTCCCATGGCTGGCGCTGGGTGAAGCATTGGCTGCTAAGCGAGGAGGAAGAACGCGAGCACATCCGGCAGGCCGTGGAGTCATTGAAGAAGCTAACCGGCTCCCATCCGCTGGGCTGGTATTGCCGTACCGGTCCGAGCGCGAACACCCGCCGTCTGGTCGTCGAAGAGGGCGGATTTCTCTACGATTCGGATGCCTACAACGACGAGCTTCCCTATTGGACGACGATGGAAGGCAAGCCTCACCTGGTTGTCCCTTATACCAGCGATCTCAACGACGGAAAATTCGTCCGCGCCGGGGGGTTCGCCACCGGTGAAGATTTCGTCACCTACGCCAAGCACACTTTCGACATGCTCTACGAAGAAGGCGTGATCCAGCCGAAGATGATGTCGATCGGCCTGCACAACCGGCTGATCGGCCGGGCCGGCCGCGCCGGCGCACTGGCCCGCGTGCTCGACTACATCCAGGGGCACGACAAGGTGTGGTTTTGCCGCCGCGAGGACATCGCACGGCACTGGATCGAGCGTCACCCCTATGAAGATCGTGGCGCGGGAGCCTCATGACGAGCGCCGACATCGATCCGGTCACGATCGAGATCATCCAGAACGCGCTCAACAGCTTTATCGGCGAGATGCGGGTGACCATTATCCGCACCGCGTTCGGTCCGAACATCTGGGAGACCCACGATTTTTCGTGCGGGTTGCTGGCGCCGGGCGGCGACCTGGTGGCGCTGTCCGAGGACAATCCGGTTCACATCGTGCCGACGATGTACTGCATTCCCGCGGTGCAGGAGCGCTTCGGCGACGACATCACCCCCGGTGACATCTTCCTGTTGAACGATCCCTATAAGCTCGGCACCCACGTCAACGACGTGGCCCATATCGCGCCGTTCTTCATCGACGACCGGCTCGTGTTCTGGGTCGTGGTGCGCGTCCACTATCCGGACGTGGGCGGCATGGCGGCTGGCAGCATCACGCCGGACGCGCGGGAGGTCTATCAGGAAGGCCTGCGGATCCCGGCGGTCAAGGTCTACGACCGCGGCGAGCCGAACCAGTCGTTCATCAATCTGCTATTTGCCAATGTCCGCGTTCCCGAGGAGCGGCGCGGAGATTTCGCGGCCGTGATGGGTGCGCTGCGGACGGCCGACGTCCGGCTGCGGGAGATCCTCGCGAATTTCGGACTGGAAAACGTCGAGCGGGCGCACGAGGTCGCGCGCGAGCGCGCCGAGTCGCGGATGGAAGACGCCATTCGCGAACTCCCCGAAGGCGATTATTCCTACGAGCTGAACCTCGATTCAAACGGTGTGGAGCCGGGCTGGGTGCCGCTGCGGGCGACGATCACCATCGATCACCGCGCGGATACGCCGATGACCGTGGACTTTTCCGAAAGCGCCCCCGCGGTTCCGGGGCCGATGAACGGAGCGCCGGCGACGGCGGCGTGCGCCGCGGTGACAGCCATCAAGGCGTTTCTCGATCCACAATCCCAGATCAACGGCGGCACCTTCCGGCCCATCCGCATCGTGACCAAGCCGGGCACAATTTTCGAGGCGCCGCACCCCAGCGCCATGTGCGGATCGCTCGATCTCGGCTATCGCGTGATCGCGCTGGTGATGGGGGCCCTGGGCGCCATCCGGCCCGAGTCGGCCGTCGGCGATTATGTCTCGCCGTCGCATCAGTACATGCCCGTGTGGGACCCCATCCGGGAGCGCCTATACGTGTTTTACGACGTGCCAATCGGTGGCACCGGCGCGGTGTCGGACCACGACGGAGGGGACGCGGTGGCGGGCTTTGAGCGCGGCGACTTCCCGCGGGTGAGTTCGGCGGAGGTCTGGGAACATCAGGTACCGTTCATGGCCCAGGAGATCTCGTTGCGTCCCGACAGCGGCGGCGCGGGTGAATTCCGTGGCGGACTGGCGATGCGTCGGAGCTGGCGGGTCTTGACCGATAGTGGTTCCGTCAGCGACCTGTCCGAGCCGGGTCTCGTCTCCAACTACGGCGTCGCCGGCGGATATGGTGGGGTTCCCAGCACCTGCCGGATCGAACGAAATGGTGAGCCTTTATGGCCGGGCGGTGAGACGGGGACGGGGAAAGCGACCCGCTACGCCATCCGTGAGGGCGATATCGTGAGCTTCGACAAGTGGGGTGGGGGTGGGTACGGAGATCCCCTGGCCCGCGATCCAGTTCGTGTTCTCGCGGATCTCGAAGAGGGTTACATCAGCGCCGACAACGCCGAGAAATCTTACGGCGTAGTCATCGCCGACGGCGCGGTCGACGATAAGGCGACGCAGGACAAGCGACGCGCGCTGAAAGACGCGCGCGCGATCCTGACCGTCGCCGTCAAGGATACGGACCTCATGGAAAATGACGAGCGTCTGTGGGAGATCACGATGGAGGCCGCGACGTCGTTGCAGGTGAGCGATGGTCAGGTGCTGGAATGCCTCAGCCCCGGCCGGCCGCCGCTGCGGGGCCGGGCGCGGATCACGCCGGACGCCCAGCCGGGCCATATCGCCGCCGGCCCGATGGCGCGAAAGGTGCTCGCCGTCGAAGACGGTGACGAGGTGTGGCTACGGCATGTCCCAAGCTTCCTTGATAGCAATGGTCCTGACCGTAATGACTGACGCTGCCGCCGACGGCCTCTTAGGCGTGCGATACATTTCGGGCGGAGTGACACCGTGTTGATGTTCGGAGTCGATGTCGGCGGCACGTTCACGGATGTCATCGTGTTCGACGAGGACTCGGGTGAGATCAAGGCGGCCAAGGTGCCCTCCACGCCGGCCAATCAGGCCGACGGATTCGGCAACGGTCTCAAGGCGCTGGATGTAGATCTTGCCGCGGTCACCCGCGGTCTCCACGGCACGACGGTCGCAACCAACGCCGCCATCGAGCGGAATGGCGCCGCGACCATCGGCGTTTTCACGAAGGGATTTCGTGACGTCCTGGCCATCGGAACCGGTCAGCGTTTCACGGGCGGTCTTTTCGATCCGCGCTTTCGCAAAACGGCACCGCTGATCCAACGATCACTGCGTCTCGAAGTCGATGAGCGCATGTCCTATCTCGGTGAGGAACTGAAGGCGCCCACGGACGACGAATTGCGGGGTATCGCAAATCAAATCAAGGCGAGCGGCCCAGAGGCGGTCGCTGTCTGCTTTCTCCACGCCTATGGCAACGATGCGCACGAACGCCATGCGGTCGCATTCCTGAAGGACGCACTGCCAGGTGTGTTCATCTGCGGTTCGGCTGAGGTGTTGCCCCAAGTGCGGGAATTCGAGCGCTTTACCACGACGGCCTTCAATGCCTACCTCGGCCCGGTCATGGAGCGGTACCTCGATCGCCTCAGCGAGTCGTTGAACGAGAACGGGTTCAGACAAGACCTGCTCATCATGACCAACAACGGCGGCGTGGCGTCGGCCCCGCAAGTCGCGCGCTTTCCCGTGACCGCCGTGCTGTCGGGCCCGGCAGGCGGCGTGGCGGCCGGGTTGTTCCTCTCCGCCCAAATGGGCATTGATGATTTCATCACCTGCGACATGGGTGGGACCAGCACCGACGTCTGCCTGGTCAAGAAGCGCCAGCCGGCTTTGGCGTCGCAACGGATCGTCAGCGGGTTGCCGTTGCGAATTCCCCAGCTCGATATCAACACGGTGGGTGCCGGGGGTGGCAGCATCGCCTGGGTAGATACGGATGGACGTTTCGCCGTCGGCCCGCAGAGCGCCGGCGCCGTTCCGGGACCGGCCTGCTACGACAATGGCGGAACGGAGCCGACCGTGACCGATGCCAACGTGGTACTGAACCGACTCAGCCCCGAAACGCGCCTGGGCGGATTCATGTCATTGCGCCGGGACCTGGCGGAAGCAGCAGTCGGGTCTCTGGCCGAGAAACTTGGCTCAGCGGATCTCAATTTCGTGGCTGAGGGGATCGTCCGGATCGCCGAATCTAACATGAGCGCGGCGATCCGCGAGATATCCGTGGAACGGGGCGAGGACCCGCGCGCCTTTGCTTTGATCGCCTTCGGAGGCGCCGGACCGATGCATGGGTGCGCCGTCGCCCAGGAGGTCGGCATCCGCCGCGTCGTGTCCCCCAACTATCCCGGCAACCTGTCGGCGCTCGGTCTGCTGACTTCGGACCTACGCCATGAGCTCGTCCGGACGCATCTGGGCTTGCTTGCCGGGGTGGACTTGTCCGTGGTGGCGGAGCGACTGGACCAGATGGGCGAGGAGGGACACGCGCTGCTAGCAGCTGAGAAGGTATCAGAGGCCAATCGTGTGATCGAGTATTGCATCGGGTTGCGATTCGAGGGCCAGGCCCACGAACTCGACATCGCGGTCGCTCCGGACGGGCTCGACCGTCAGGCCCTGGATACGGCCTTCAGAGATGCCTACCTCGAGGCCTGGTCCTACCTGCCGACGGGACGTCCAGCGCAGATGGTGACGCTTCGGGTCACCGCGATCGGGCGGGCACCCAAGCTCAGTTTTCCCCGCCTCGATAATGCCGGCCGCAGTTTGGCCGGGGCGGAGATCGGCCGCCGGGAGGTGGTCTTCGCCGGCGCGGCGTGGGACACCCCCATCTATGTTCGGACATCGCTTTTCGCGGAGGCGCAATTCCGGGGACCTGCGATCATCGAGGAAGATGGGTCGACGACCGTTGTGTTGCCGGACTGGGATGTGCGGGTTGACGAGGTGGGAAACTTGATTATGGACGTGCGGTAGGGTGGGGGTGGGCTTTGGTTGGGTGGCGACAGGCCGTCAATTTTCGGGAGAGCCGTCTCCAAAGGTCGCATTCTCGGCAGTGAATCCGGCGGAGAAGTCGGGCGGAAGCGGGCAGGGTTCGGGGTCCAGGCGCGAGTAGACCGCAGGCTTGCCGCGTACGATTGTCCCGGTGTTGGCGCTGCGCTGGGCGAGGTTGCTGTAGGGCAGGGCATCCGCGGTGGTGTACACGTTAACGAGAATCGGCCGGCCGCGGTCGGAACGGTTGGCCGCCGACGCGTGAACGAGACGGGCGCTATGCGCCGTGACGGTTCCTGCAGGTCCCATCAGTTCCGGAGCGTTGTCGACGTCGAGGTCGGCGAGGTCCCGCTCGCGCAGGCAGGCGGCCCAGGTACCGTCTTCGGCGTAATGCGAGTAGATCTGTTTGCGATGACTGCCACGCACCACGCGAACGGGGCCTTGGTCGGGTCCAATGTCCTCAAGGAACGTGCTGAGCGAGAGGACCGCATAGTTGGTGTGCGGGTAGAACGGGATATCCTGATGCCACTTCACCGCCTGACCGATCCCGGCCCATTTGAAATTGAAGAGGGAGTGGCTGAACCGTACGTCGGGGCCAAGAAGATCAGCGGCGATGTCGGGCAGCGGCGATTCGGTGGCGAAGGCCCAGAAATCAGGGTGGTGGGTGTCGGGGCGATTGAGGCGCAGCAAACGGGGCTCAGCGGCCGAGTGACCTTGCTCCAACCAAATGTCCTCAGTTGACTCCGTCATCGACTGGCTTTGTTCGATCGTCTCAGAGATCGCCGCGCACAACCGAGACTGCCAATACGCGTTGATGTGTCCTGGCAACAGGAGGTAGCCGTCGGCGGAGTATAACTCCCGCTGCGCTTCGTTAAGAACGTGCGCCGGCAATGAGGCGCCCTCCCGGTTCGTCATGCTCCGACGCGTGCCTTTTCCCAAGCGAGATAGCGCGCGATGCCGTCTTCAATATCGATCTCAGGGGAGAAGTCGAAATCGCGGGCCGTGGCGGTCACGTCAAAGGGTTCGCGCTTGTACATCAGCTCGCTGCCGCCTGGCTCAAAGGTCACTTCAGTCCCGGGCATTTGCTCTTTCACGATTTCCGCGATGCGTGGCAACGCCACGAGATCGGGATGGGTGACATTGTAGATCGCCTGCGGCGACTGCTCCGGCGCTTGTGCGACCCGCAGGATCGCCTCGACGGTTTCATCGATATAGAGGTGGATGCGGGACTGGTCCGCTCCCCAATCGAAGTGAGTCGGCTCCCCCGCGACCGCGGTTTCCACCATCGTCTTGATCACGCACCAGGTTCTCCGCCCGGGTCCATACAGGCCGCCGATCCGCAAACTGACGATGTTCATCTCGAATTGGTTGCGGTAGGCCATGACGAGCAGGTCGCCGGCGCCCTTGGTGGCACTGTAGACCGAGCCCGGACGCATCGGCGCATCCACGTCGACGGGTCCGGGCGGGGTGTTGCCGTAGGCCGAAGACGACGAGATGTAGACGAACTTGGGAACACCGGACGCGCGGGCCGCCTCAATCAGGTGCGTGGTCCCGAACATATTCAGTTGCGCGATGCGATAAGGGTCGTCGCGCAACAGCATGCTCCCGGAGACCGCGCCCGAATGAATGATCGTGTCGATGTCGTAGTGATCGAGTAGGCGGTAGATCTGGTGCACGTCCTGGAGGTCGCCGCGGACCGTCTCGAACTCATGTCCATCCGGCGCCGGGACGGGGTCGTAACCGACGACCGCGTAGCCCTCGTCCACCAGCCGGTCGGCCAAAGGCAATCCGACGAAACCGGTCGATCCGGTAACAAGCACATTTTGCAAATTTGGCTCCTCTGATTCCGTATTCGAGCAAGCCCGATGATTTGGCTTTCCACTGGGAAACGGTACTATAGCAAGCTAAAGTTTTGTGCGTGGTTGCGCGGAACGTGAGCGGGGGTGTCCGTGCCCCCCAAAGTTCAACATTCGCGACACAAAGGAATTTTCCATGACAATTTTATCTCGAGAACCAACGAACAGTTGGGCGGGCCAGATTATGCGTTTTTCCGGTGCGGCACTAACTGCGATCCTGATCGGACTCGCGCCGGCATCCGGGTTCGCGGCGGAAGTGGAATTGAAGTTCAGCCACGTCAATCCGCCGACCCATTCATCGCACACCATGGCCCTGTTCTTTGCCGAGCAGGCCAAGAAGCTCTCCAACGGCCGCATCAACATCGAAGTCTCCCCCAGCGGGCAACTCGGCGGCCTCAAGGCGTCCATCGATTCGGCGAAGCTCGGGACACCCATCATCGCCTATGCGCCGGCGTCGATCGCACAGGACTATGCGAAGACGGCAAGCATCATGGACGCCGCGTACATGTTCGACACCGTCGAACACGCGGAGCGTTTTATCAATGGGGCCGGTGGCAAGGTCATTTGGGACGATATCGAGAAGGCCGGACTCGTACGCCTGTTCAGCTCCTTCTTCGGGACGCGGCAATTGTGGTTGCGTGAATGTGGCAAAAAGCCGGCAGACTTCGGCAAGCTGAAGATGCGGGTCCCGCCGGCACGCATCCAGGCGTTCAATGCCCGCGCCAACGGTTTATCGCCGACCCCGATTGATTTTCCGGAAACCTACGGCGCCTTGCAGTCAGGTGTGGTCGATGGCGTCGATGTCACACCGAGTAGCTTCGTGGCATCCAAGTTCGCCGAAACCGGGCTGAAGTGTGTCATGCTCTCGAGTCATAACTTCCTCATGCAGCCGGCCTTCATGAACAAGAAGCTGTTCGACGCAATGGCACCTGAACTGCAAAAAGCGTTGCTTGATGCCGGCAAGGCCGCGGCTGCGTACAACAAGAAACTGACCAATGAGGAAGAAGGCCAAATACTGAAGACGATTACCGCCGATCTTGGCGTCAAGATCGTCGGTCCGAAGGACGGTCTCGATCTCAAGGCGTTCCGCATGAACGCAGCCGAGACCATCTATCCCGAGTTCAAGAAGGATTGGGGTCAGGAGTTGCTCGACCAGGTCGAGAAGACGAGGTAGCTGGCACCTCATCTTTTACGAAGTTGCGCCGCCTTGATGCGAATCCAGGTGGCGTCATAGAAATAGGGGTCGGAGCCTAGGTCCGACCCCGACTTTTCATGGGGATCACAGCGTGATCCCTTTTGATGCGCGATCTGCTCTATGTGGAGATGAGTGCAGACATGGCGAATGTGGTGGTGGTTTGTCGGGCCATTCATGTCAACGAGGCTGTGCAATCCGGTCTCGGGGGCCAGCACACGGTTACGATTTTCGACAAGCCGGACAGAGTTGCGCTGCAAGAGAGCCTTGCGCCGGCCGACATCATCATCTGCAGCGGCATGGGACTCCCGCGGCAGTTTGTGGACGCCGACGCATTGGCGGCAGCGCCGAACCTCAAACTGATTCAGCAATTTGGTGTCGGCAAGGAGGTGATGGACCTCGCGGCAGCCCATGAACGAAAGGTGTGGGTCGCGACCCTGCCCGAGGCCAATTCGGTGGCCGTTGCCGAAACCGGACTGTTCCTGATCTTCGCGCTCGCCAAGCAACTCAAGGCGATGCAAAAGACACTCGCCGCTGGAAAGTTCGCCACGCCGCTGGGCGATGAAGTGTTCGGCAAGCGCTACTGCATCATTGGAGTGGGCAATATCGGCTCGGCGCTGTCTTCCAGGTTACGGGCGCTGGGGGGCGAGGTCGTGGCGGTGGATCATGCTTCCCGGTCCGGCGCCGCGAAATCCGTCGGTGTTTCGAAATTGTATGCGCCGGCGGAGCTGCACGCGGCGTTGACGGGCGCCGACACCGTCGTTCTTTGTGTGCCCTACACCAATGCCACGCACGACCTGATCGGAGAGCGGGAAATTCAGGTCATGGGCCCGGGCGCGCGCCTCGTCAATCTGGCGCGTGGCGAGATCGTGCATCGGGAGTCGCTGGAAACAGCGATCTTCTCCGGTACCTTGTCCGGATACGCGACCGATGTTGGCTGGGACGAACCCGTGGACCTCGATGAGCTGCTCTGGCAACAGGACAATGTCATCGTGACACCCCATATCGGTGCGACCACGCGCGAGACCATCGATCTCAACCTGCAGCTCGTCAAAGAAAACATCCGGCGCGTCGAAGATGGAGCCGAGCCCCTGTTCCTGGTCGCGGAAGACACAGGCGGGCGGGCATGACGGTGCATGCTGCCGACCTGCGCAAAGCGGCGGAGGGCATCCGCGGCGACCTCACCGATTTCTGCCAGCGCTTGATCCGCGCGCCCAGCGAGACCGGCAATGAAGGCGCGGCTGCAGAGGTATTCCGGATGGAATTGGAGAGACTTGGTTTCGATTCGGTAACGCATGACGCCTTCGGCAATGTCTGCGGCCGCATCCCCGGAGTGGCCGAGAGTGGTCATTTGCTGTTGGCCGGGCACCTGGATCAGGTCCGCGTCGAAGCGCACTTCCCAGGTCATGAAGGGGAATGGCGGTTCGAGCCGTTCGCCGCCGAGATCAGCGATGGCTACATCTGGGGCCGCGGCGCGAGCGACGTCAAAGGCGCGTTGGCGGCCCAGGTTCACGCCGCCAGCCTGCTAAAATCGCTGGCGCCCGACTTGCCCGGTGGTGTGATCATCGGCGGCGTCGTCCACGACGAGCAGTCTTTTCCCTTGGGCATCAGGTATCTCTGCGAGGAGACGCTGCCGCGCCTGGGCTGGACCGTCGACGTGGCTGTAACCGGGCCCGCCACGAGCCTGGATATATCGCTCGGGCACATGGGAAAGGTGGAGCTTGAGGTCACCGTGGAAGGTGTGTCCCGACACTTGCGGGAAGTCGAGGACTCCATCAACCCGATCTATGAGTCACGGACCCTGGTGGACGTTCTGCAGCAGATTATCGAGACCTTGCCGACGTCACCGGTGCTCGGCAAGGAGCGGATGGCGCCGACCCGCGTTACGACGACTTCCCCGCAATCCTCGATCACGCCGTCCGCGTACACGGCCAGCATCAATTGGCGCTTTCTGCCGGGGCGCACGAAGGAGGATGTCGCGGCGGAACTGGCGCAGGCCTGCCGTGATGCGGCCGAGGTGAACCCCAACTTTAAATTCCGGATCGAGGAGAAGCCCTTGACCGTGACCTCCTACACGGGGCTCGAGCAGACGGTTGGTGCGTCGTGCGGGGCATTCCTGATGTCGGAGGACGATCCCTTCGTCCGGCGCGTGAAACGGGCGCTTGAAGCCGTCGGCCAGTGTCCCGGCTTCACATCCTGGACGGTGCCGACGCACACCGGGTATCTCGGCGGAACACTGGGTCTGCCGACCGTCGGCTACTCACCGTGTGAATACGAATTCAATCACACAACCGAGGATCGCGTCGGCGTCGACGCTTTGTTCGAGTCGATGGTCGGTTACGCCGCCATCGCGCTGGGTCTTTGACTGTCGTGGGGGCTTAGTCGAATGCAGGGACAGATGCGGGTCGGCATCGACATCGGCGGCACCTTCACGGACGTCATCACGGTTTCCGATGACGGTGACGTCGGCACCTTCAAGATCCCGAGCACCCCGTCGGACCCGTCGGAAGCCGTGCTGCAGGCCCTCACCCTGCTGTCCGGAAAGACGGTTTCCGAAGTGATCCACGGCTCGACCGTGGCCACGAACACCGTCCTCGAACGCAAGGGTGCGAAGACGGCGCTGCTGACGACGGACGGCTTCCGGGACAACATCTATATCCAGCGTCAGAACAAAACCGACGTCTATTCGCCGCAGTACCAGAAGCCTGTTCCCGTGGTGACGCGCGATCTCGTGGTGGAAGTGCCCGAGCGTGTCACGCACACAGGTGAGGTCCTTATCCCACTGGATGTCACCGGCTTACAGGTAAATCTCGAACGCCTGATTGCAGCAAACGACATCCGCTCGATCGCCGTGTGCTTCCTGCACGCCTACAAGAACCCCGCGCACGAAATTGAGCTCGCGAAGTTCCTGGAGACCCATTTCCCCGACGTGGTGGTGACGATTTCCTCTGAAGTCCTGCCGGAGTTCCGGGAATACGAGCGCACCAGCACGACGATCCTGTCGGCCTATCTCAAGCCCATCGTTTCCAGTTACATCGACCGGATCGAATCCAATCTCGACGCGGCGGGCGGACGCTTCCTGGTCATGCAGTCGAGCGGCGGAACACTTCTGGGGGCGGGTGCCAAGCGTCATCCCGCCCAGATGTTCCTGTCGGGGCCTGCCGCCGGAGTCACCGGGGCCGTGCACATCGGGGCGCAATGCGGGTCCAACAACCTGTTCACGCTCGATATCGGCGGGACGAGCACGGACGTGGCGCTGATCACCGACGGGCGGCCCAGCGTCACGACTGAAATGCTCATCGACGGGCTGCCCATCGCGCTCCCCATGATCGATATCGGCACGATCGGCGCGGGCGGTGGTAGCATTGCCTGGCTCGACGACGGCGGGATGTTGCGGGTCGGTCCGCAAAGCGCGGGCGCCGAACCGGGGCCGGCCTGCTACAGGAAGGGCGGCCAGGAATTCACGGTCACCGACGCGCTGGTGACCATGGGGCTGATCCGGCCCGATATGTTCCTGGGCGGGGAGATGACGCTCGATATTCAGGCGTCACTGGATGCCGCCGGTGCGCTGTGCGCGAAGCTCGATCTTACGGTCGAAGAGCTCGCGGAAAGCGTGTTCCAGATCAACCTGTCGAGCGTGACCCGTGCCATGCGGCTGGTGTCGGTTGAGCGGGGTTACGATCCGCGCGACTACACGCTGTGCGCGTTCGGTGGGGGTGGGCCCCTTCACGCGGCCCTCGTCGCCGAGGACCTCGGCGTGGATGAGGTCATCGTGCCGCCGCACGCGGGTTTGTTCTCGGCCTACGGCCTGCTGGTCGCCGACTTCCGCCGCGACTATGTCCTGACCGAACCGACGCCGCTCCGCGGTGCGTCGCCGGACCGGATCCGCGAAATCCTTGATCAGTTGCGGCGGGACGCGGATGCAGAATTCGAGGGAATGGGCATCGACCCCGGCGGTCTGGCCATCAACTATTCGGCCGAGATGCGATACGTGGGCCAGGGCCACGATCTCAACGTACCCTTCACGGAGAGCGATCTGGAAACGGCGGAGCTTGGCGCACTGAAAGGTGGCTTTGATCAGGTGCACAAGGAGAAGTACGGCCACAGCTTTCCCGAGGACGCAGCCGAATTCGTTAGTTTTCGGGCTCGGGCGTTGAAGTATCGGGAGAAGCCGGAACTGCGGGAGCAGAAGGGGTCAAGCGGCTCTTTGATGCAGGAGACTCAAGGCACCGTCGTCTGGAAAGGGCAGACCTCGGAGATGCAGTTCCTCGACCGGCGAATTCTGGCGACCGATTCATCTATCGAGGGCCCGGCGGTGATCGTCGAGGGGACCTCCACGACGCTGGTTCCGCCGGGCTGGCGTGCTGGACCGGACGCGCTTGGAAACTTGTATATGAGGCGTGTGGGTACATGAGGCGTATGGGTAGATGAGGCGTGTGGGCGCGTGAAACGTGTAGAGGCTAAGTCATTGGGCGGATTCAAACAGGCGTGCTTTAGTGACCGACGCGACGATCAGGGGAGATCATGAAGCTCAACCCAGCCGCCTTCAATATTCTTGCCCATGCCTTCGTCTCCATCGTCGAGGAGATGGGGACGATCCTGAGCCGGAGTGCATTTTCGTTTCCCGTCCGCGAAGGGAAAGATGCCTCGACCTGTCTTCTCGATCACCAGGGACGGGTGATCAGTCAGGCGCCGCGCATTCCCATTCACATGAATTCGTTCGGCCCCGCATTCGAGCATTTCAAGAAGCGCGGCAATATCGATAGCCTGGAGGAAGACGAGGTCCTGATCACCAACGATCCCTTCCAGGGTGGTCAGCATTCGAACGACGTCATCATCTTCATGCCGATCTTCTGCGTGGGGCGGCATGTCGGATTCGCGGCAAGCCTTGCCCACCACCTGGATATCGGTGCCGGCACGCCGGAACCCTTCGCGGGCGCGATCGACGTGTTCGGTGAAGGCATGCGATTCTCACTGCTCAGGATCCGCGCCGAGGAATCACTCGACGGCGGACTGCTTGGGGAACTCATTCGATCGAATGTACGTACGCCGCGGGAATTCATCGGCGATATGAACGCGCAGATCGCAGCCAACCGGACGGGCGGGAGACGCCTGGCCGCGCTGATGGAGAAGCACGGCATGGAGACGGTGCTGGCGGCGATGGATCAGGTCATCGCGTACACCGAACGGCGCATGCGCCAGCGGATCGAGGCTTTGCCAGATGGTGTCTACGAAGCCGAGGACTTCATCGACGGCGACGTGTTCGACGACACACCCATCCGGGTGCACTGCCGTTTGGAGATCGCGGGCGACTGGCTGAAGGTAGATCTTTCGGGTACGGACGCGCAGGCCAAGGGGTCGATCAATTGCCCGCTCGCCTCCACCCGGTCGGCGATTTACACCTATTTGATTTCACACGTCCTGAAGGAACCGTTGTTTGCCAACGAAGGGGTATATGGGACGGTCGAGATCGTCGCGCCGGAAGGCACGCTCTATAACCCGCGTCCGCCGGCGCCCGTCAATGCGCGCATGATCCCGGCTTACCGTCTTTACGCCGTGATGAACCGCTGCTTTGCCCAGATCACACCAACCGAGGTCAAGGCGGCCAGTTTCGATTCCACGACGCAGCTCGGTTTGGCGCGTCTCGAAGGCGAGAATTACCACGTCTACCTGGAAGTGCCGTGGGGCGGAGACGGCGCCCTGGCGAATGCGGACGGGGCGGACGCGATCAGTGGACCCTTGTCCAATGCGACGAACATCCCGGTTGAAGCGCTCGAGTCGTTTCACCCCTTCATGCGGGTGTCGCGCTATGAGTTGCTGCCCGATTCGTGCGGGGAAGGCGAGCATCAGGGCGGCCTCGGGCTGCGCCGGGTGTTTGATGTGACCGAGGACGACGTTCTCTTTTCCGCCTATTCCGACCGCTTCAAGTTCCAGCCTTACGGGTTGAACGGTGGCGGCGCGTCGAAAACCGGAACCTTCACCGTGTTCCGCGACGGCGAGACTATTTCGCTGCCTGCACGCTGTAATTTCTCGCTGCGCAAGGGCGATCGCGTGGTCATCGAACTCGGTGGCGGTGGCGGATTCGGGTCGGCGGAAAAGCGACCGGTCAAAAGCATCGAACGGGACTTGCGGGAAGGACGTATCACTCCGCCGTTTGCCAGCGATCGTTACGGCTATAGCGGAACGGGTTCGTGATTAGCTGCCCCCGCAGCAGCTCGGATAGGACCGAATGAAGGCTTGGGATCGCGCCTTCGAGAAGTTCTCGGATGTCTGCGGGGCGGTTCTGCTGATCGCGATCGTTGTCGTCATCACTTTGCAGATTTTCGCCCGCAGCGTTCTGGGGGAAGCCTTTATCTGGCCCGAGGAACTCGCAGTCTTCCTCTCGATCTATCTGGTCTTCATGGGGGCCGCCTATAACGCGCGTCGGGACACCCACATCAAGGTGTCGTTTTTCGCCAATTGCATGCCCCGCCTCATGCGGTTCGGCATGACGCTCACCACCCATTTGCTTGTGTTGGGGCATCTCGGCGTTCTGCTCTGGTCGATGGTTCCCTTGTCCGAAGCGTTGTCGATTTCGCGCAGCCCGGCGATGGAAATTCCGATGCTGATCGTCTTTGCAGCGATCCCGCTGAGCGCGGCGTTGATGCTGGTGTTCTACGCGGTGATCACGGTAGGTCTCATCCGGGATTGGCGCGCCGGCAACGACATCGTCAAACCTGAATCCGGCGGGGCCGCGGTATGAGCGCGGGGGCAATGGCGTTGCTCATGATCGGGCTCCTGCTATTCGGGAACATTCCGGTCGCGTTCGCTTTCGGGATTGCATCGACGCTTTACATCTTCACCAACGACCTGCCGATCGCGCTGACCATCCAGCGGACGTTTTACGGCATCCACGATTTTACGCTTCTTGCCATCCCGCTTTTCGTGCTGGCCGGCAATGTCATGAACATCTCCGGTGTGACGAATCGGATCTTGAAGTTTGCCAACGCGCTGGTGGGCCACACGCGTGGCGGCCTGGCGAATGCGAACGTCGTGGCCAGCATCATTTTCTCGGGCATGTCCGGCTCGGCGCTCGCCGACGCCGGCGGCCTTGGGACCGTCGAGATCGAAGCCATGCGACGCGGTGGTTATCCGAAGAAGTTTGCCGTCGGCGTCACCGGGGCTTCGGCGACGATCGGGCCCATCATCCCGCCGAGTATCCCCCTGGTGATCTACGGCGCGATCGCGGAGGTGTCCGTCGGCGCGCTGTTCCTGGCCGGTTTTCTGCCCGGGCTCGTGATGGGCGTGTGTTTGATGATTTATGTGAGCTGGGAAGCGCGCAAACTGAATGTCGAACAGCAGCCGACGCCGACGCTGGTGATCCTGGTAAAAGCCGCCTGGGAAGCGCTGCCCGCGGTGTTTACGCCGGTCATCATCCTGGGCGGCATCGGGACGGGAATTTTCACACCGACGGAAGCCGCGGCCGTGACCGTTCTCTACGGCCTGGCGCTGGGTGTGATATACCGGGAATTGACGGCAAAGAAACTTGCTGCCGCGCTATCCGAGACGTTCAGGACGACGTCGTCAATTCTGTTCATTCTGGCCTCAGCTTCGATCTTTGCCTGGGCGCTGGCCCATTCAAACGTCTCGCAGGACGTCGGTGCGTTCCTGGTCTCCATGACCCGTGACCCGTTGGTTTTCCTGCTGCTGATGAATATCATCTTTTTGATCATGGGAATGATCCTCGACACGCTCTCCATTCAAATTATTACCCTGCCAATCCTCATTCCACTGCTGCCGGCCCTTGGAATCAACCCGGTCCATTTTGGTATAGTCATGACGCTTAATCTGATGATCGGGCTGTTCACGCCACCTGTCGGGACGGGGTTGTATATTTTGCGGGATGTCTCGGGATTGACCTTCGAGGAAGTGGTGGCGGCGGTCTTGCCGCCGCTGATCCCTCTGCTTTTCGCGCTTCTCGTGGTGACTTATGCGCCCGATATCAGCTTGTTCCTGCCGCGGCTGTTGGGCTACGCGGTTTGATCTGACGATGATAAAGGAGAACCCCAGATGAGCCGGACCATTGGAATTGCCGCGGCCCAGCTTGGACCCATTCATCTGGCGGATACCCGCGCCCAGGTAGTGAAGCGGCTGCTCGCGCTGCTCGAGGAAGCGCATGCGGCGGGTTGCCGGCTGGTTGTTTTTCCGGAGCTGGCACTGACCACATTCTTCCCGCGCTGGTGGACCGAAGACCAGGCGGCCGTCGATGCGTACTTCGAGGCTGAAATGCCCGGCCCCGAGACCCAGCCGTTGTTCGACCGGGCCAAGGAACTCGGCATGGGCTTTTACCTCGGCTACGCGGAACTGACCGAGGAAGCCGGCGTGGCCAAGCACTACAACACCTCGATCCTGGTGGCGCCGGACGGCAACCTGATCGGCAAGTACCGTAAGATCCACCTGCCCGGGCACAGCGAACACTTGCCGAAGGCGCCATTCCAGCACCTCGAGAAGAAGTATTTCGATGTGGGCGAGTTGGGCTTTCCGGTGTGGCGCGCCTTCGACGGCATCGTCGGCATGTGCATCTGCAATGACCGGCGCTGGCCGGAGACCTTCAGGGTCATGGGCCTGCAGGGCGTCGAGCTCGTCGTACTGGGCTACAACACGCCGACGGAGAACATCCATTACCCCGAGCCAGCGCATCTGCGCATGTTCCACAATCACGTGACGATGCAGGCGAACGCCTACCAGAACGGGACCTGGGTGGTGGCGACCGCGAAGTGCGGCGCCGAGGACGGATTCCCGATGATCGGTGGCTCGTGCATCATCGCGCCGACCGGCGAAATCGCGGCCCGGGCGCTGACCGAAGATGACGAAGTCATCGCCTTCAACTGTGATCTCGATCTTTGCAACTACATCAAGCGCACGGTGTTCAACTTCGATAAGCACCGGCGCATCGAACACTATGGGCTCATCACCGAGCGTACCGGCGCGGTCCTGCCGCCTGAGAATTGAGCCAAAGCGCCGCCCGGCAAAGATCCTTGATGGAAAAATTCGCCCACGAGCTTGTCCCTGGTGACGTCTACGATTCGCTCGAGATCGTCATCGAGCCCGACCTGAATCAGCAGATCCTGTTCGCACAAGAGACGTTTGATGCGCGCTACGTGCCTGACGACGGAGACCGGCCGGCGATGGTCAGTCCGGCTTTGCTGCTGCAATTGGCGGCCAATACCAAGTCGCCGAGTTTCAAGCTGGTCGAGGGCACGGGCTCGGTCCTGGCCGAGGCCAGCACCGAATTCCTCCATCCGGCTTATGTCGGCGAGCGGCTGCGTGTCTCCTGGCGGGTGACCGAGGCGTACGAAAAGCGGGAGCGCCAGTACTACGTCATGGAAGCCCTGATGGAGAACGCCGACGGCGCGGCGATCCTGCGCCGGGATCTTCATCTGACTTTTTTTGGTGCCTAGGCCTGCGGGCGTTTACAGATGCACGTATTTTTGAGGATGGATAAGAGGATGATTGAGCCGGGTTTGTGTGGCGAGGGATTTGGTTATCCCCTTTTCCGAAGGCGGGAGAGGGGACCCACACGGCGAACCATCGTTACTGCCGTCGATTGTCGGATCTTCAAGAAGTCAAAGGAGAATTCGTTGAGGAGTGAGAAAGTACGCACGACTTGCGTTCCCTCTCCCGTCCCACAAACCGTATCTGGGGAGGGAAGGACAGGGTGGGGGTAACGAATCTGTACATCTCACACAACGCACGGGAGTTGTGGGTGCGAGCATGACAGAGAGCATCTCAGCACAAACCGACATCGGTGCCGAGTTCGCCGGTCCAGAATATGAGCTCGCCCTCGTCAGGATGCTGGCATTTTCGGGCGGACCCATCGACATGCCGGGATGGCCAGCGAAGAATCTCCATACCGACGTCGAGAAGGCAGCCGAAGCGGGCCTGCCGGCGCCGATCGCGTCGGGGATCCAATACGAGGCTCACCTGGTGGAATTACTGGTGCAGCTTTTTGGTGACGCATGGTTTCGGGAGGGCGTGCTCCAGGCCAAATATCCCCGCACCGTGGCGGCGGGCGATCGCGTGCAGCCGATGGCGCGCGTCACCGGCCGGTCGGCAAAAGCCGGGAGAGTCACCTTTGAGCTGGAAGTCTGGTGCCAGCGGGCCGGCGCTGAAAAGGTCCTGGTCGGCACGGCGCGATGTGCGGTTCCCGCGGACGCTTGATCGCCGGGACACGAGGAGAAAAATGTGAGTGACGGCGCGATCCCAGGCTATGCCAACGTTTCGCAAACCGGTGGACCTCCACTTGCCGGCAAGCGGGTCCTCGATCTGACACAGGTCGTGGCCGGCCCATTCTGCACCACCATGCTGGCGGACCTCGGCGCCGAAATCGTCAAGCTGGAGCGCCCGGGTGTGGGTGACGATACGCGCCAGGTTCAACGCTACGAAGGACGGGAAGATCACGAGGATTACTTCAATGCCAGCAACCGCAGCAAGAAGAGTATCGAGCTGGACCTGAAGGACCCCGGGCACCGGGACGTCGGCCAGGCGCTGGCGGCGCGCGCGGATGTCGTGGTTGAGAATTTCGCGCCGGGCACGGCGGCGCGGCTGGGCATGTGCTGGGCGGACCTGCGGCCCCGCAACCCGCGATTGGTCTATTGTTCGATCTCCGGTTTTGGCCAGGAGGGTCCGAACCGTGACCGGCTGGCTCTGGACACCATGACCCAGGCCGTATCGGGCCTCATGGACGTCACCGGTTTTGCCGATGGCGATCCGGTCATCATGGGGGCGCCGCTGTGCGACGTGATCAGCGGCATGTTTGCCGCCTACGCGGTGCTCGGCGCACTTTATTCCGTCGCCGAGGACGGTCAGGGCCAGTACATCGACGTGAGCATGCAGGACAGCGTGATTGCGGCGCTCGGCCCGCGCATGGGGGAGGCCCTGCAGGCCGGCCGGTCATCGGGCCGCATGGGCAACCAGAATCCCATCCGAGTGCCGTCGGACACCCTGCGCACGCGTGACGGGCGCTTCATCAACATCACCGTGGTCAACGAACGCCACTGGGCGCCGTTTTGCGAGGCCATTGAGTGTGAAGACTTGATCGAGGATCCGAGATTCGCGGATATGCCGTCACGCATCCATAACCGCGCGGACCTCAAACCGCTGCTCGTGGCGCGTTTCGCGGAAGAGACGCTTGACCACTGGTTGGCCCAGCTCGATGCGGCGCGACTTCCCTACGCGCCGGTCAATGACTACACGCAAGCCCTTGCCGATCCGCAGGTGGCCCACCGTGGTCTGGTACACGACGTGGTGCACCCGCAATCGGGCAACATCAAGGTCATCGGTCCGCCGTGGACCACTACAGGCCAGGCTCCGTCGATCACGGCGCCCCCGTTGCTGGGTCAGCATACGGCGGAGGTGCTCGGGACCTGGCTGGAGTGGGACGCGGAGGCGATTGCCGAATTTGTCGGGTCCGGCGAGTCGGAAGCACGCAGCACAGCGGGGAACGTATGAAAGCCGTCGTCGTCACTGAATTTGGATCGCCGGAGGCGCTGGACAAGATCGGTGAGGTATCGCCGCCGACTGCCGGTGACGGAGAGGTAGTCGTTGATATCCACGCCGCGGGCCTGAATTTCGCAGACCTGCTCGTGGTCGAAGGCAAGTATCAGAGCCTGCCCGAACTGCCGTTCGTGCCGGGTAAGGAGGTCGCCGGTGAGGTGACATCCGTCGGGCCCGGCGTGTCCCAACTGAAGGCGGGGGACCGCGTTCTGGCCTTCGTCGAATCGGGTGCGTTCGCGGAGCAGACAGTGGCCGCGATGCAGGATTGCCATCACATCCCCGATGAGCTGGACTTCAGGGGTGCAGTCTCAATCGGCCTCAACTTCCAGACATCACATTTCGCCCTTGTCGATCGTGCAAATGTTAAACCGGGCGATACCGTGCTGGTAACCGGGGCGTCCGGCGGTGTTGGGTTGGCCGTCGTTCAGATTGCGAAAGCCTTGGGGGCCACCGTGCTCGCGGGTATCGCGAATCCGGACAAGGAGGCGCTGGTCATGGATGCCGGGGCCGA
>Ga0315339_1001284_pt1 | contig 23203 bp, 20 predicted proteins | sample ASW17metaG_FD_204514 | JGI IMG/M metagenome (GOLD analysis project Ga0315339, IMG submission 204514) | Ammonia-oxidizing marine archaeal communities from Pacific Ocean, United States - ASW #17 | ecosystem: Environmental > Aquatic > Marine > Oceanic | place: USA: California | collected 2016-12-05
TATAAAGAATAACGGTGAAAGCCCGTTAGTCGTAGAGAACATCGCTTGGGAGGACGCATCTCAGACACAGCCTTTTGCCCTGCTGAACATCAAGGATTTGCCTTTTGAGATTGAATCAGGTGGCCAGACTGAGGTGCAAATTCTTTTTGCCCCGCAAAGTCATCAGGCGTCTGAGAATGTGCTCTCCGTTGTCTATGGTCAAAATGAAACCGCGCATATTTATAGGCTTAAGGTCTATGGCAATCGCGGGAACGATGCCATAGATGTTGGCCGTCGAGGGGAATCTACCGGCGAAATGGGGGCCCTGCCGGTTGTGTTTTCCCATAGTGGTATTGGTTTCGGAAGTGCCGGACCTAATATCGTGACTAAAGTCAGCACAAAGGCATCAGAATTTCAACCTCTTTTTCAAGATTTCCTAGGTAACGATTTCAATCTGCCCGCTTTGGTTAAAGAACATGGAGAGCGTTTGACCGAGACCATGTTAGGGGGAACCACCGTTTTTCTCGGCGGGCTAGTATCTGGTTTAACCTTTGTGGTTATTGTGCCTTTTGTGGCTTTTTTCTATCTCAAGGAGGGCAGGCGCCTTACCCGTACCCTGATAGAATTGGTGCCCAATGCCCATTTCGAGTTATGTCTAAATCTGCTCCATCAGATAAATGGCCAAATTGGCGGGTATATTCGCGGTCAAATTTTGGCCACGAGTGTTGTTTCTATTCTGGCGATTGGCGGTTTGACCTTTATAGAGGTGGAACATGCACTGCCGCTGGGTTTGTTGGCGGGCTTAGCTAATATGATTCCCTTTCTCGGGCCTTTGATCGGTTTCTTTGCCGCTTCAATTGCTGCGCTCGCGACAGGGGGAGGATTAGGGGTCGTGGGCGAGATAGTGGTCGTATTTTTAATCATTCAAATTATCGATAATGTGGTTATTCAACCGACAGTGGTTGCTAAAAGTGTAGAGATGCATCCGCTGGTCATTCTGTTCGTAGTGATGGTGGGAAGTCAGTTGATGGGGATTGTCGGTATGTTGATCGCAGTGCCGTTAACGGGAATCCTAAAAGTGAGTTCCCAAACCGTTTATGAAGGGGTCAGGGGATACCGTTTAGAATAGGTTGACAAATCGTAATATATGTGCTACATAGTAGCATCTGTTTATGCAACTTAAGGCCCTGTTTGGGCAGGAGGGAATGGTCAATTGGGTAGTTCAATGCATTTGGAAAGCGCCTTGGTGGGCGAATTAGCCGAACGCATAGGCGACGCCCGGAAAGTCTACGGAACGGATAGCCCTTATGTAATAGGTATGATTTCCGTTATTGAATGGATCGCGAAGGGCGTTGATGGCGGCGAAGGTTTCAAGCGGGAGTTGTTTGCCCAGTTGGTAGATCACGGCGAGGGATCGTCGCCCGCGTGTTCGAATCGAGAAGGGGTAAATCACTCTAAGGGTGAGATGGTTAATTCCGGTGGCGACGCTGCTGGGGCAGAGCCGATTGACCTGGCTGCGAATACCTGGATAAAAGGCGCGGTTAAGTGGTTTAACAACGACAAGGGATATGGCTTTATTTCTACCGATAGCCATGTCGATGTTTTTGTTCACTGGCGTGATATTTCCTCATGGGATCGAAGTTTGACTCAAGGGGATGAAGTCGAATTTATGGTAACTCGTACGGCAAAGGGTTTTCAGGCGATTAATGTCATGAAAGCTGGCCAAGAAGAAAAGAGCAGTGAGGAAGATGTAAAAGAAAAACAAGCCTCTGAAGTAAGTGAAACAGATGCCCGGCACGAGGATCATGCGGCCGATAACAGCCTAACTGATGGTGTTGAAGGAGCCGGGAACGATGATGGAAATATCGCATCAGGCGAAAACGACGATAGGTTTTAAGTGAATATGCTCAAAAAACCACGTAATGTAGCATGCTCCTTCTGTGGTAAGGGAGTCGATCAGGTTGAGAAGATTATACAAGGGCCGTCGGTGCACATTTGCAATGAGTGTGTTGGGCTGTGCAATGAGGTGCTTGAAGAAGAAAACCAGCAGGAACCGAATCTAAACGGGAATCCCCTTCCTAAGCCGGCAGAAATAAAAGCTCATTTGGACGAGCACATAATCGGCCAGGAACGTGCAAAAAAAGCGCTTTCAGTTGCGGTCTATAATCACTACAAGCGCGTGTATTCAGGGGTAACCGACGTAGAACTGACAAAGAGCAATATTTTACTCATAGGTCCCACTGGCGTTGGTAAGACGCTGATGGCCGAGACGCTTGCTCGTGTATTGGAAGTACCTTTTGCGATTGTCGATGCTACTGTGTTAACCGAGGCTGGTTATGTCGGTGAGGATGTCGAAAATATTCTGGTGCGGATTCTGCAAGCTGCAGATTACGACGTTAGCCAGGCAGAACGGGGCATCCTATTCATCGACGAAGTCGATAAAATTGCTCGTAAATCCGGCAATCCCTCGATTACGCGTGATGTATCGGGCGAAGGTGTACAACAGGAATTGCTAAAGATCTTAGAGGGTACAGTATCAGGTGTCCCACCGAAGGGCGGACGGAAACACCCCGAACAGCCTTTAGTGCAGATAAACACCAAAAATATCCTCTTTATCTGTGGTGGGGCCTATGATGGTCTAGATAAAATCATTAGCCATCGCATCGGTACGCGTTCAATGGGTTTTGGTAGCAATACTGAAAACCAAGTCGAAATCGACGAAAATTGTTTGTTGCCCCGAGTGGAGCCGGAGGATTTGATTCAGTTCGGCCTTATTCCAGAATTGATAGGGCGCTTGCCCGTTGTCGGAACCTTGCACCCGTTGAGCGATACAGCGCTGTTGGATATTCTGGTCAAGCCGAAAAATGCATTGATAAAACAGTATCAAAAGTTGTTTGAGATCGATGGTGTCGATTTGAGGTTTGAGGATGGGGCCTTGGAGAAAGTTGTGGAGTTGACTCAAGAGAAGGAAATGGGTGCAAGGGGATTGAGGGCAGTGCTCGAAACGGTCATGTTCGAGATCATGTACGAACTCCCAGCCAGAAACGATGTAAATGAATGTGTGATCACGAAGGAGTTTATTGAGGATAAGGCACCTGCGACATTTATATACAACAAAAAAAGAGCGTGATGTCATAAGTTGAATTTTATGTTTGATATTGCCCTCCTCCTGTAGTGTTATGCTGCCGGAGGGGGCTTTTTTATGCGAGGTCAGATGAGCGAAGAAAGGTATCCGGCGAGAACGAAGTGGTCACATCAATCTGTGGCTGAGGTCGGGAGCGGTGAAGTGGCCATGCGGGGTCGGCTGTTGTGCCTAGAGGGTAGCAGGGGGATATTGAGAGACCAATCCGGAGAGATCGACATTGTATTTGGCATATCATATAATGGGATAAACACAGGGGACATCGCCGAATTGTTGGGGGTTGTTGAAGGCGGGGAGTTTCGGGTTGCAGAATTTCGAGTGTTGGCCCCTGCGGGCGATGCCTGGAATACAGGTGATTGGGCGCGGTTTAATTCAGATACGTCCGGACTACGGTACAACCTAACTCTGCGCGCGGCTATAGTAGATGCGGTCCGACAGTTTTTTTCCGCCCGAGGGTTTCTCGCAGTCGATACGCCCGTACTTATAAGTGGGTCGGCGCAAGAAGAAGAAATTCAGCTTTTTGCGACTGAGTACCGAGAGGGGAAAACGGTCGAGCCCGTTTTCCTCGCACCATCACCTGAGTTGCATATGAAGCGTTTGTTGGGTGTTGGTATGGAGCGCATTTACCAGATTACCCGTTCATTTCGCAATGGCGAAATTGGGCCGCTGCACAATCCAGAATTCACGCTTTTGGAATGGTATCGAGCTTATGGGAGTTATGAAGAAATAATGGACGATGTCGAGTGTTTGCTCGTATATGTTGCCGAAAAAACGACGGGAGAGTCGAGGATTTTCAGGCAGGGGAAGCAGATAGAGCTATCATCTTGGAAGCGGATAAGTGTGCACGAGGCCTTCTTGCGATGGGCCGATATTGACCTAGGACTTTGCAATGAGGTGGAACAGCTATTTCTTCGGGCGAATGAGCTTGGTTGTGGCAGCGCGAAGTCCGAAGATACTTGGGCGGATTTGTTCCATAAAATACTCGTGGAAGTGGTCGAACCCGAATTGGCATGTTTGGGGGCTGTGCACCTTGTGGATTACCCTAGGCAACTAGCCGCACTGGCAAAACAGAAAGAGGGGCAACCTGCTGTTGTTGAACGGGCGGAAGCGTATATCGGCGGGGTGGAGCTGACGAACGGATATACGGAATTAAATGATCCTGCTGAACAACGCAGGCGTTTTGCTCAAACCAATCAGCGCTCAGTGGCTGATTGGGTGCCGGCTGACGAAGACTTTCTCGTTGCTATGGAGCGTGGATTCCCCCCCGCAGGAGGAGTCGCACTCGGTATCGAACGTTTGCTTATGTTGATAGCAGGAGCAGATAGCTTGGATGAGGTGATTGCTTTCCCAGCGGTGGGCTAATTTTCTACATTTGCTGGCACGCGATCATGCTCTGAGAGCAATAGGGCGTCGATTAGGCCAAAGTCAATGGCTTCTTCGGGCGATAGAAAGTAGTCGCGTTCGGTCACTAGCTCTATGCGTTCGAGGGATTTACCAGTATCTCGCACGATGATCTGATTGAGCCGGTTGCGCCATTCCATGATCTCTCGGGCGTGTATTTCTATGTCCGAAGCCTGGCCACGCACTCCTCCCCAGGGTTGGTGCAGCATCAACCGGGAATGGGGAAGAGCATGACGTTTGCCCCTGGTGCCGCCAGCGAGGAGGATCGCGCTCATACTATAGGCTTGGCCTATGCAAAGGGTAGCCACATCGCATGGGATATATTTCATTGTGTCGTAGATCGCCAGCCCTGCGGTGAGACTACCGCCAGGGCTGTTGATGTAGAGTGAAATGTCTTTCTTGGGGTCTTCCGACGTCAGAAAGAGCAATTGCGCTACGATGAGGTTGGCTTCATGGTCGTCTATTGGAGTGCCAATAAAGATGATCCGCTCCTTGAGTAGGCGGGAGAAGATATCATAGGCGCGCTCTCCGCGGCCGGTTTGCTCGATAACTGTGGGTACGATTGCCATGGATTATTAGTAGCGTATAGCTGAGTTAGATTTTATAGAATTACTATACGCTATACCTACTTTAGTGTCAATGGGATGTGGACGATGATGGTCTAATCGTGTTTCGTTGACAGTGTAATTCAACCACTTTAGATTGTGGTTTGAACTCCGTTGTATCACTGTCTAACAATAGAAAAACCATGTGTAAAACCTTAACTTTGTCAGTGAGAATCCTACCATTGGTGGAGGTTATTTAGGCTTTATGCTGGTAGGTATTACAGGAGGGATCGGTTCGGGCAAATCCGCTTTCTCGGGATTGCTGGTTGATCGCGGCGCGCTCGGAGTCGATGCCGATCTAGTCGCCCGGGAAGTGGCGGACGATCCAGCGGTTATCCACCAGTTGAAAGAGGCTTTTGGCGAAGACCTGCTCGATAATGGGGGTAAGTTGGATAGGCGCGAGTTGGGCCGAAGGGCATTTGTATCTGATCAGGGTAGTCAGCGACTTGAGGATATCATGCGGCCTCCGTTGGCGCACGCGATATGGCGCAAACTTGAACGGGCCTTGCAGAGAGCTGGTAGTGGTGTCGTCGTATTTGATGCATCGCTGATTTACGAGTGGGGTTCCGAGGCGCGTTTTGATCGAGTCGTGGTAGTGGATGCCGATGAGGAAATACGCGTGGCGAGAGCGTTGGCGCGTGGCGGTTTGCAAGAGGCGGAGATACGGGAGCGTATGGCACGGCAGATGGACCCCTTAGATAAAAAAGCGCGTGCCGACTATGTCGTCGACAATAATGGGAACCTAGGTGATCTTAGGGTGCAAGCCAATCGATTGTGGGGGCAATTAACCCTCGCAGCAAAGGAGAACTAGCATATGGGGGTGGAGGCGGCACAGTTACGACGAACTCCCCTATATGAAGCCGCGATCGCAGCCAGTGGGCGAATGGTGCCATTTGGAGGGTGGGAAATGCCCGTGCAGTTCGAGGGCATTGGGGTTGAGCACAGGGCGGTTCGCGAGCAAGCTGGTTTGTTCGATATTTCGCATATGGGGCAATTTCTGCTCGCAGGGGAGAGTGCTGCGGAGTTTCTCGCTTATCTGCTCCCCGGAAGAATCAGCCGATTGCTTATTGGCCAAATGCTCTATGCGACGATGTGCAATGAAGAAGGAGGGTGCATTGACGATGTAGTGGTCTATCGGTTGGCTGAACGCCAGTTCCTATTGGTGGTCAATGCCAGTAGGATCTATGATGATTGGAATTGGATCGCCAGATGGGCGACGAGAAGAGCAAGGTTGCAAATTGATAATTTGAGCGATAAAAAGGCGATGTTGGCGCTACAGGGGCCCGAGGCTGGACGAATAGTAACAACAATAGCTGGAGCTGAAGTGGGCGATTTGCGCTATTATCATTACATGCAAGTCGAGATTGAAGGAGCTGGCATGCTGGTCAGCCGAAATGGCTATACGGGTGAGGACGGTTTTGAGATAATATGCGATGTAGGACGTGCCAATGATTTGTGGAGTAATTTTATCGCGACTGGAGCTCTCCCGTGCGGTTTAGGGGCACGGGATACTTTGCGCACGGAAATGGGTTTTTGCCTCTATGGCCGTGAGCTGACCGAAGAGGTCAGCCCCTTGCAGGCGGGACTGGGCTGGACGATAGATTGGGACAAAGATTTTATCGGAGCGAAGGCTTTGTACGATCAACTCAAAAAAGGTGACTATCGCAGGTTGAGGGGATTTCGCCTGTTGGAAAGAGGTATTCCCCGTCCCGATTACTTGGTAGTCGATGGACAAGGTAAAGCGATTGGACAGGTGACGAGTGGGACTCATTCGCCAACACTTGAGCAAGGGATTGGCCTAGCCTACTTAGACCGCGGGGCCGCAAAACTCGGTACCCAGATCCATATTGATATGCGGGGCAAAAAGAGATTGGCCGAAGTGGTGAGATTGCCGTTTGTGCCTTCTGGCGTTAAGAGGGTGAATTAAGGAGAAGGGCGATGTCAGACGGTTTGCACGATGAAGATTCGTTTGTCCGCCGGCATAATGGTCCGAGGGGGGACGATGTGACTGCGATGCTCGGGGCGGTTGGTGTAGACGATTTACATCAGCTTATCGCAGAGACTGTTCCGGGGTCGATCAGGATGGAAGGCGAGTTGGAACTCGGCGATGCGGTGGGGGAGTATGAGTTATTGCAGAAGTTGCGGGGCTTGGCGGCAAAGAACAGTGTCTGTCACAGTTATATCGGCATGGGCTATTCTCGCTGTATAACTCCACCGGTTATACAGCGCAATATTTTAGAGAATCCCGGCTGGTACACGCAATATACCCCATATCAATCCGAAATTGCTCAAGGTCGGCTCGAAGCGCTATTGAACTTCCAAAGCATGGTATGTGATCTGACGGGCTTTGAATTGAGCAATGCTTCCTTACTCGATGAAGCCACAGCTGCTGCCGAAGCTTTGTCGATGCTCAGGGCGGTGCAGAAGAAAAATCAAAGCAATCGCGTATTCGTTTCTGCTACTTGCCATCCGCAAACGATCGCCGTAGTCCAGGTCAGGGGGGCAGCCCGTGGGTGGGAGGTGGTTGTCGGCGATCATCGCGAATACGATTTCAACGACGGGGTATTTGCGGCTCTGCTTCAATATCCAGCAACAGATGGAGCTCTATGGGAATACGAAGATTTTTGTAATCGGGCCCATGAGCAGCAAACCTTGGTATGCGTGGCTACTGACCTGCTCGCCTTATGCTTGTTGCGACCACCGGGGGAATATGGGGCTGATGTAGCGGTGGGCAGTAGTCAGCGATTGGGAATGCCCATGGGGTATGGTGGCCCGCATGCGGCGTTCCTCGCGACCCGGCCGGAGTATCGCCGCCAAATACCAGGGCGCATAATTGGTGTCAGCGAAGATACCCAGGGTAAGCCGGCTTTGCGGATGGCGTTGCAAACTCGAGAGCAGCATATCAAGAGGGAAAAGGCGACCAGCAACATATGTACAGCGCAAGTCTTGCCTGCAGTTGTAGTAAGCATGTATGGGGTTTATCATGGTCCGGAGGGTTTGCAGGGGATCGCCAATAAGATACATGGGCTAACTGTGCAATTGGCCCAAGGACTTGAGCGGGCAGGTTGCCAAGTCGTACATGACCGGTTTTTCGATACGCTTAGAGTGGCCATTGGTACGCAAGCCGTCGAGATTATGCAGCAAGCTGGGGAGGTGGGGATCAACTTTCGCGATTTGGGGGAAGGGGATTTGCTCATTGCGCTTAACGAAGCGACGCAAGGCGCCGACGTGGTGCAAATCCTGAAATTATTCGGGGGCGAGGTTTTTGTAGGGGAAACTGAAGGAGCCGTTGCACTGGATTCGGCCCAGGTGCGCAAATCCAGTTTTATGCAGCACCCTGTTTTTGCCAAGTATCATTCCGAAACCGAAATATTGCGTTATATGCATCGGCTTGAATCGAAGGATTTATCCCTGGTCCATTCGATGATACCGCTTGGATCTTGTACAATGAAACTCAACGCAACGGCGGAAATGATGCCAATAACCTGGCCTGAATTCGCAGATGTGCATCCCTTCGCACCGGTAGACCAGGCTAGGGGTTATGCCGAGGTCTTCAATGAACTCGAGCACATGTTACGCGAAATTACCGGTTTTCAAGGTGTGTCCCTACAACCGAATGCGGGTTCGCAGGGTGAATATGCCGGTTTGCTCGTCGTGCGGAAATACCACCAGACCAAGGGGGAGGGCCAGCGCGATATCTGCCTTATCCCGGCTTCAGCCCACGGTACGAACCCTGCGAGCGCAGTAATGGCGGGGTTGCGGGTCGTCGTCGTTGCATGTGATGAGCAGGGAAATATCGACCTCGAGGACCTGCGGGCTAAAGCGGTTGAATATAGCGAGCACCTTGCGGTGTTGATGGTCACTTACCCTTCGACGCACGGTGTTTTTGAAGAGGAAATTCGCCAGATCTGCACCGCTGTACATGAAGGGGGAGGCCAGGTCTATATGGACGGAGCGAATATGAATGCTCTGGTGGGACTGTGTCGGCCGGCGGAAATCGGTGTCGACGTCTGCCATTTAAATTTGCATAAGACCTTTTGCATTCCACATGGCGGCGGGGGACCGGGTATGGGGCCTATAGGCGTTGCAGAACATCTCGTGGTTTTTTTACCGAATCACCCGGTGGTCGAAATGGGGGGGGAATCTTCGATAGGGCCTATTGCAGCAGCCCCATGGAGCAGTGCATCGATACTATTGATTTCATGGTCGTATTTGAAACTGATGGGCAATGGGGTAACTGAGGCGACTAAAATGGCTATTCTCAATGCCAATTATGTAAGCAGTCTTCTTGAGCCGTATTATCCGATTCTCTACAAGGGCCGCAAGGGCCGCGTCGCTCACGAATGTATACTGGATCTGCGTTGGGCGCGGGATGCGGCAGGAATCAGTGTTGAAGACGTGGCCAAAAGGTTAATCGATTATGGTTTTCACGCACCGACCGTTTCTTTCCCCGTCGCCGGTACGCTTATGGTCGAACCGACCGAAAGCGAATGCAAAGCCGAGATCGATCGTTTTTGCGAGGCGATGATATCTATCCGCGAGGAAATTCGGAAAATCGAGAATGGGGTGTATAGTCGGGATGACAATCCGATCGTACACGCCCCGCACCCCCTTGATGTCGTGCTGGCGGAGGACTGGAATAGGCCTTACTCCAGGGAGGTTGCTGCCCGGCCTGTCCCCTGGCTTTTTGAAAGCAAATTTTGGCCGGCGGTGGGACGTTTGGATAACGCTCGCGGGGATCGAAACCTAGTCTGTTCCTGCCCCGCCGTCGAAGATTATTGAAAATTAAAAGAGGAGTGATCGATGGCTAAGAAGCGCGCGGTGATAACTGGGATTACCGGCCAGGATGGATCATACCTGGCCGAATTCTTGTTGGAGAAGGATTATGAAGTTTTCGGGCTGATACGTCGCAGCAGCACGGTTAAATTCGAACGGATCAGTCACTTGCAAGACAAGGTCGAACTGATCTCGGGCGATCTATTGGACCAGAAATCCTTGGTTACGGCATTGCAGACCTCCAAGCCACATGAAGTATACAACCTTGGCGCGCAATCTTTTGTGCCGGCTTCGTGGGAGCAGCCGATGCTGACGGGGGAAATTACCGGTCTTGGCGTTACCCGTATGTTGGAAGCGATACGCATGACCGATGAGAAAATCCGCTTTTACCAGGCCAGCACGAGTGAGTTATTTGGCAAAGCACAAGAAACCCCGCAGAGCGAAACGACTCCTTTTTATCCCCGATCGCCTTATGGCGTGTCTAAACTCTACGCGCACTGGATCACGATAAACTATCGCGAGAGCTTTGATATGTTCGCATGTGCTGGGATCCTTTTTAATCACGAATCCCCTCGCCGTGGTTTGGAATTTGTCACTCGCAAAATCACCCACGCAGTAGCCCGTATCAAACACGGTAAAGACGAGGAATTGCGTTTGGGTAATCTCGACGCGCGCCGTGATTGGGGGTTTGCCGGCGATTTTGTTCAGGCGATGTGGTTAATGCTGCAACAGGACAAACCCGATGATTTTGTTATTGCCACCGGCGAAACTCGGACGATCCGCGAGTTCTGCCAAGTCGCCTTTGGCCGGGCGGGTTTGGATTGGGAAAAATACGTGGTTATCGACGAACGCTTTTTTCGCCCGGCTGAGGTCAATATCCTCTTGGGCGACGCGGCTAAAGCCAGTGAAACGCTAGGTTGGAAGCCGGAGACCAGTTTCGAGAAGATGGTCCAACTTATGGTGGACCACGATTTACAGATGGTAGCCAAGCAGAGTGAGTAGACTATCGGTCCGGTTATTTACCTATTGCATAGGGTTGGCCGGAGTATTTTGCAGTTGTAGTCAACAAAAGAAGCGGCCAGTGCTAGACGCGGAAACACTACGTCAAGTACTGGCCGTTCCGCATTTCCGCAATCCCCTTGCGGCGACCATTGTCGAGCGTTGGACCCAAAGGGATCTGGTCTTCGAAAAAGTCCGTTTCCAGGGCCGCTACGGCGATTGGATTCCCGCTTTGGTAGTTTATTCCCAAATGGCCTTGTCTATACCTCTACCCGTTATTTTATGTATGCCCGGCAGTCCAAATGTCAAAGAGGATTTGCTCCAGCCGATGGACCTGTTGCCGCGGTGGGCGGATAGGGGTTTTTTCGTCGTCAGCATTGATCGACCTTATCACGGGGGGCGGGAAGGTGATCTGAACCAGGCGCTAAAGGAAAAAGGCATCGTAAAGGTCTGGGGCGAATATGTCTACGACCTGATGCGGACGATCGACTATCTCGAAACCCGCCCAGAGGCCGATGTGGACCGCCTTGGTATGGTGGGTTTGTCGATGGGGGGCATGGAGGCGCTGTTGATGGGAGCTTTAGATGATCGGGTCGATGCAGTCGTTTCGATTGCAGGGCAGTTAGACTGGCAAGAGATTTTTGTCGCAGGGTCTTGGAAGACGATTTTTCGTGGGTTGGACCTGCGGCACCGCCTCGTGCGCCTGGAAGCCAGCGCCGAAGACGCATGGGCCGCATTTGAGCAAAAATATCCGGGCTTGGCCATTGTAGATGCGACGATCGTCGCACCACTATTGCATGGCAAGCCACTATTGTTGGTGGTCGGAGAGAATGATCCCTATATACCTCTCGCTGCGGCGCGGAACACATATTTGTCGGCCGAGCCAGTATATAAGCTACAAGATGTGGTCGACCATCTCGAACTCTGGGAAGTCCCCGCTGTGGGGCACAGCTTTACCAGGGTCATGCAAGAGCGGGCCTTGGCTTGGTTTATCCATTGGCTTTAGGGACTATTTGCATCTGCCGCGGTATCGACGGCTAAATTTGAGAATTTGACCGCAGATTGTTTGAATGGCCCTTATATCGCGGATTTCCATATCTATTTTATTAAAAAAACGCCGCAGGACTTTGTTAAAATGCTCAGGGTCCTCGTTGTAGGGTATAAAGTCGATATCATCCAGTGCATGTCGGATATTGGCGTACATCTGCTCGCGCTGAGCAGAACTGGCCAGTTGCAATTCGGTTTTGGCAGGGGGGCCGGTATTACGACTAGCGGCGTAGAGCGAGTAAGTTAATAAGAGAACCGCGTGTGAAAGATTGAGAGAGGGGTAGTCAACGGCGGTGGGAAATCGCAGTAGCTGATGGCATAACATAAGCTCGTCTTGCCAGAGGCCATCCTTTTCACGGCCGAATACGAGGGCTATTTGGTGATCGTGAGCGAGGTTCGCCAATTTGCTGACAACGGGGTCTGGGGAAGTGACAACATCGCGGAATTTTCCAATTCGATGGGTCGTGCCGACGACGGTATGGCATTCAGCGACCGCGGTGGCAAGATCGGGGCAAATTCGACAATTGTCGAGTATATCCCCCGAGCCATGGGCGAATCTTCGGGCTTCGATGGTGTCCCAGTTGCCGGGCTTGACCAATGTCAGTCGTTCGATTCCGGTTGTTTTTAACACTCTTGCAGTGGCGCCGATATTGCCGGGCGTGCCGGGTTCGACGAGGACGACTTGCACATTGTTCATTGGATTCATAGGGCAATAGTCATTTGCGGTTTCGGGTAAATGGGGCTGGGCTTCTAAGCGGTTGGCAGGGTGGTAATCACTTTTATGCCAAGACAGATAAAATGAAAGAAAATATAGGGATATTGCGAACCGTGATATAACGCGAATAAAACGATCTTGGCAAAGTGCGCATGGGTATAGCTTCTGTTAAATTTTATTTTTGACCAAAGTCCTTGTTTTCGCTTGCTCTTTCGGCACGACACTTGTAAATTTCCGGAAAGGGCTGATATAAGATATATCGGTTCTACTGTGGTGAACTTAGAGGAGCCCCCCCTGATCCTCTGATTATCTCCGGCCAATGGCCATTTTCTACTTCGAAGAACCGGGGCGTTCTTCAGGGAGACCGATTTTTCACCCTACCTGTTTCACTTCCTAAAAACCACATCCACTTATTGAGCTGATGCATCTTTGTGAAGGTGCGCCCTAACCGGTTAAAGCTCTGCGTCCGCTTGAGACGCGCTAAGTCTTCTTTATGGATTTGCGTGTATATTGTTGGGGCAGAGTCGGTTGTGCGACTATTTTAAATAGATGCGCTAGGCAAATTATCTCTGCGGAGTAGGTTCGTTCATGCGCGAGAATTTATGGGGCCGTGTATACCATATAGCTAGCCCCTACAAGATACGAATGGTCGTTTCGATGGCGACCTTGTTGTTGTTGACCGGCTTGGGGCTATTGTCGCCGATTTGGATGTCGATACTCATCGCTGAAGCTCTGCCGGGTGGTGACCGAGAATTGTTCATTCACTGTATTCTAATCCTCGCAGGAATCCACATAATTACGAGTTTATTCTCGTTCATTTATTCCTATCAAATGAGGATTTTGGGAGGGCGCCTGGTTTTCGATTTGCGTCGCAGGATGTATGACCATTTGCAGAAATTATCGTTGGGTTATTACGAGTCTAGAACCTCCGGCGAGATAATTTCTCGCATGATGAACGACGTCAACGCCGTAACGTCGCTATTGACTGGTACGGTGTTGAATACGGTGATATCCTCCTTTAAGGCCGTTGCACTTCTCGGGGTGCTGTTCTACTACAATGTTACGGTGGCTACGGTAGCCATCGCCGTATTGCCCCTGCATTTCCTCGGTTATTTTTTCTTTCGCGCCCGCATATCCCATCTGTCATGGAAATCTTCCGAAAAAATGTCGCAAATTTACGGCAAGGTCAGCGAAGTCCTTGGTGCGATTAAGATGGTCAAATCCCATTCGGGCGAAAGGCGCGAAAGCCGTTCGTTGATTTCGCAAATGCGCGAAAGCTACGAGATCGACTTGCATTCAGGTAACCTATCCAAGGTCTGGGGGCAGGCTACAGGAAATATCAGCTATGTGGGCGAGGTATTAGTTATGCTCGTCTGCGGTTTCGCTGTTTTGGGACAGGAATTGACGCTGCAAGAATATATCATGCTGATGAGTTATGTGGGGATGCTCTACGCGCCGATCTCAGAATTAATCGGCGTGGTGCAACAACTTCTTCCGGCCAAAGTGGGCATCCTCCGTGTTTTTGAGGTCTTGGATACCGCCCCGGAAGTTGTCGATCTACCCGATGGGCTGCGCGGGACTCTGCGCGGAGATATTGAATTTCGCAATGTTTCATTTGCCTATGCGCAGGGCGATCAGGTTTTGCGCAATATCAGTTTCGCAGCACAAAATGGCGAGGTTGTCGCCTTTGTCGGCCCGAGCGGCTCCGGCAAGACGACGATAGCCAATCTGATCGTCCGCTTTTACGATCGGAATGAAGGCCAGATACTGATTGACGGTCGCGATATCCAAAAATACCAGCTCCGGACCTTGCGGGACCAGACCAGTATGGTCTTGCAAGAGACGTACCTATTTCGCGGGACCTTACTCGATAATATTCGCTATGGCAAACCGGACGCGACGATAGAAGAGATTGAGGCGGCCGCCAGGCAAGCGAATGCCCACGAATTCATCTGCACGCTGCCCGATGGTTATCGGTCGATCCTCGGCTCCAATGGTACCCGGTTATCGGGCGGGCAGCGGCAACGGATTGCGATCGCCCGCGCGTTGATCCGCGATCCGAGGATTCTCATCTTAGATGAGGCGACCTCGGCCTTGGATACGGTCTCTGAAGCCAAGGTCCAAGAGGCACTTCAGTATCTGATGAAAGACCGGACCACCTTTATTATTGCGCATCGACTCTCCACCATAAAAAATGCGGACAAGATCGTTGTTCTCAATGAAGGCCGAGTCGAGCAAATTGGCTCGCATGAAGCCCTATTTGCCGAAGATGGCCTCTATCGCGAACTCTATGACCCAGAATGGGCTAAGAAGCGCGGTAAGCTCCGTGAGGAGCGGATTCGGCGGCTGGCAGAAGTCGCTTAGGAGAAATGTTATGATTACGGCTAAACACAATGCAATGCCTGTTATTTTCGATATCACCGCGTATTGTGAACCCAGTGCGCATTTCAAGTTCACGCGCCGCATTCGCAACGATTTTGATGTGCTCGCTGGTGAATACGCGCAATCCACTTGGATGCTCGGTTCCTATGGCGGCAAGGCACGCCTGCAGACCGACGTGCAGGGAATTGGAGTCGCCACAAGGATGGAGGTTGGGCGGCTTTCTTTGCGGGAAGGGCGACGTAAGGGGCTGGTGCAAAACGCGTTCGAGTTTTTTCGTGAAGCTTGCGACAAGGGGCTGGGCTCAGGGCCGGTAGAACGCATTTTAATGCGTTTCCCGAATGCCAGTGATAGGCCGCAAGAGCGCGAATTGATTCGGCAGGCGTATGTAGAAGCCTTTAAAGAGGAGTGTGCGTTTCTCAGTAGAGAACAGAATTTGCTCGAATTGGGACATTGCACTGTATTCCAAAGTGTGGTGCAATACCTGCGGGAAGATGGCCTCTACCACAGCGCTCATCGCGATAATATTGAACAGGTCCAACGCCATCTGAGCCAGGAAGTCGGGCGTTATGAAAACCACAAGTTCTACGTCCGCCCCGAAATAGCCGACGGGTCCGTGCCCAAACTGAATTTTTGTTATACTGGGGATAGTGCTGATCGGGGGGTCGAAGCTTATATCGAAGGCTATACCGACGTGTGTCCAGAATTTGTTGACCCCGTATATTTTCGTCGCGACCGAAGTCGGTATGTGCGTCTGAAGGACTACGAACGCGCGAGCCGTCGCTTTGGCGGGCTCTGGGTATTGCAGGGCGATCTAGTGCGGTTTCTTTCTCCGCCGCAAATCGGCGTATTATATCTATTCTTCAACGAGGATTTACAACCAGCGTTAGATGCGTACTTTAGTTGGGAAGAGTTGCGTGCTTTACAGGAGGGGTCACAGCACATCGATCCTTCTTTGCGCTATTCGCCGACATTCCTTGAGGTGGTGCTCGAGGGGATGACGCGGGGCGGTTTCCTAGTCGAGAGAGACGGGGCCTACAGGCTATCCCCCAATTTTGCCGATTTCCAGCACGTTTCATTTTACGAGTTGGGAGAATACGGGAAAGTAAACCAATAATGAGGTAGAAGTCTCAGATGCGGCCAGCTGGCGAATTAACCCATATCCCACTCGCCACTGGCGTTTTTTTACATTTGCATCGCGTCCCGTTATATAAAACCGTCAGAATAGATATCTGTATTGGGGAGCAACTCCGCCAGGGCCGCAATTCACATTTGGCTTTAATCAGTCGTCTATTGGAGCGGGGCACCCGTAATCTTCCCGATCTGCAAAGTCTTAATCGCTTTATCGATGAACTCTATGGGGCGCATTATTACGCCGCAGTGGATAAGCTGGGTGAATATCAGTTTATACATTTATGCCTTGAACTCATCGATGAGAAATACCTCGCCAATGCCGATAAGGGTGTTTTTTCGCGGGGACTGTTTTTTCTCCGCGAAATCCTGCTTGCTCCCGCAGGAGACGGCAGGCAATTCAAACCCGACTACCTAAGCCAGGAAAAATACTTTCTCGCCCGTCAGATTTTCGATTCCTTCAACGATAAGACCGAGTATGCACAGCAGCGGTGTATTGAGGAAATGTGCCGTGGGGAATCAATCGCCATGTCTGCTTTTGGGGACCCAGCATATTTTGATGCCGTAGATGCCGGGCAACTGCTCGATTTTCATCGAGGGTTGCTTGAGTCGAACCGCATCGACGTCTTTGTCAGCGGTGACTTCGATCCCGAATATATGCAAGCGATCTTCGGGGATTTTATAAACTGGGAACGCCGCAAGCCTGATTCTGTTTTACAACCACGGATAAAACCTTTTCTCGGGCCAGCACGGGAAATCTTCGAATTTCAAGAGTTGCAACAAGCGCAAATGGTGCTTGGATATCGCACCTCAATCCTCTATGGAATGGAGAATTATCCCGCTCTAGTTCTTTTGAACTTGGTCTTGGGCGGCGATGGCCAATCGCGCTTGTTCAAGCATCTTCGGGAGGAAGAGGGTTTATGTTATTATGCCGCTTCCCATGTCGAAGCGCTGAGCGGTTTACTCTTTGTTGTCGCGGCGATAGAATCTGCGACCTACCATCGGACTAAAACTATTATCGAGCGGCAAATAGAATCGCTGCGTCGGGGCTATATCGAGAATTATGAAATCGAATCAGCCCGGTCTTTGTTGCAGGCGCGGCTGTTGGGGCTCGCAGAGGACCGCGAAGCTTTTTTTCGCTTTCAACTTCGGGAGGAGTTGATCGGTGGCGGCCAATCACCTGAAAAGTTGTGGCGAAGCGTCGAGCGGGTCGGAATCGATGATCTAGTACGGGTCGCCAACCATCTCAAGGCCGATACGGCTTATCTGCTGCACGGCGGGGTAGGAGCGAAGATCGCGATATGAATAAAACGGTCGATCCGCGCATGGGGGAAGAAGTGTATAATGATCGTATCGGGGACGGATTCGATCTATGGGCTGTTCCGCGTTCGCTAGGCAGGCAGAAAGCGGCCGTGCTCTGTGTAGATTTTGGTTCGGTTGATGTGCAGTTGTCCGCCCTGTTGACAGGGCGGACAATGAATTTGCCGCCGGGGACCGCTCATTTTATAGAGCATCGTCTCTTTGAGAAGAACGATGGTGACATATCCGACCGCTTCAACGCGCTCGGCGGTGATGTCAACGCCAGCACCAGTTTTACCGCGACCATTTTCTCCCTGACTTGTGTTGATAATTTTTTAGCTAATCTCGATTTGCTGTTCGAATTAGTATTAGACTTCGAGATCTCAACCGTTGGAGTCGATCGCGAGCGCGAGGTCATTGCTCACGAGTTGTACTCTGCAAGTGACGATCCGGAATGGATGGGTTTTATGCATGGGCTAAGGGGGCTTTATGGTGAAGTGCCTATAGCGCTGGATATGGCCGGTACGGCCGAAACCATAGCCGCGATCGACATAGATATCTTGAGAGCGGCCTATGGTGCTTTTTATCGTCCCCAACACATGGGGCTATTTCTTTGCGGTGATTTCAATTACAGAGAAATCGCCGACTCGGTAGAGGGTAACCTGCGGAAGTATCTGTGTGGCGAGACGGTGTGGGAGCGCACGCCCAGGCAGTTTACTTTCCCGGCGCTGCAGACGTCTGCAGGTCTACAACTGCCTATTAACCGGCCTTACTCCCTTTTCTTTTTTGCCGAAGACCGTGCCGTGAGAACTGGGCGAGAATTGCTCCAGAGGGAACTGGCGTTCGAGTTGGCGCTAGATATTGCTTTTGGGCCGGCGAGTGATTTCTTTGCTGAGCACTATGGCGAAGGGCTAAATGTCGGTGATGATTTCGGTGCCAAAGTATATGCAGAGCCGAATTTTTTCTTTTGCGCCTTAGGGGGCTATACTGAGCACGGGAAGCGATCAGCCGAGGTGGTCGAAGCGACATTAAACCGGATCGAAGGCCAGGTCGAAGGGGATTTTCGTCGTGCCAAACACAAAGCCTACGGTCAATTGGTGCGCTCGTGTGAGCAAGTCGATGAAATTGCGGATTTGCTTTGTTCGGCGGTGGGCAACGGGGCCGAGCCTTGGGATTATTTCGATGTTTATGAAGAGATTGCCGTTGAGCATGTGCAGCAGGCCCTGCAGCGCTGCCTGTCTGTTGGGCCAATGGCGTCCGTGCATATTCAACCCAAGGGGCTTGTTGGATGACGGTGGACAAGATTTATCGATATATGTTAACGGTACCCAGCGGTTTGGAAGAGGTCGCTCTTGATGAGTTGCGCGAGATGGCAGTTCATCTGGATCGGGTCAATGTCGAGCCCGGTGGCCGTTTCGGCCAGATCTTCTTTACCTACCGCCGTAGTCCTTTGCATTTGTTGGATTTGCATTCTGCTTCGCATTTAGCAGGGTTGATTTGCGAGATGCATCGTGTAACCGTCGGACAACCTGGGCTTAAGAGTATCTGTGAGAGGGTGGAGCGTATTGATCTTGCGGCGGTGCAAAGCCTCGCGCGTGCGCGGCCCGGTGAGGTCGATACTGGTGCATTTGCGCTTAGCGTAACCTTGCAAGGCCGGTATCGGTTTAGCAATGCGGAAGTCAGGCACGCAGTCCGTGAGATACTGCGCGAAAAACACGGTTTGCGCGAAGGCAGTGGAAGCCGTCTGTTGCGCTTTCACCTGCAAATTACAGGCCACAGGGCCTTGTTGGTTTTGCGTTTGGGTGAGGGTAATACAGGCAGTCGTGCCGTAGCGTATTGTCTTTGTCGATTATTGGCGATGCAAAGGGATGCACGCGTTCTTTGGGCGCGGCGCGATTCCGACGAGTTGTCGGCTATAGACGAACTCTTCAGGCCTCGATTGCTTTTGGGGCTTTTGCCCGAGCAGAGGCACGGGGCGAAAGTACAAATTGGGGTAGTAGCGATTCGAGGTCAACTGCCTTTAAAAGCGGGTTTAATCGATTATGTACTCGGTTTTGCGGCAGGGGATCCGATTTCAGAGCTTGCCGAATTGGCACGTATATTGCGTTTTGGTGGGGTAGCGATTATGCAAGTTGAGTATTTTGATCGTTATATTGGCCTAATGGAGGAGATGGATTTCCCCTTTGTCGTTCTTGCGGTCCTAGGTTTACAGGAACAAGGTCGGAAATACCGCTTGTTAATTCTCGAACGCTTGGAAGAGATTGATCCCGATCTTTTACATGTTGGGTAGGATGTCTAAGGGTTTGATTTTTAAAATTCTATGTTGTATTTTGGTCCATGAGCCAGAACGTGAAATGAAGGCGAGAGCATGACGGAATCTGAAAGTTTATCCGAAGCCGAGAAATTATCCGCTGAAGATGCTGATAAGGAAATGGCGATGGGGGAAATTGAGGCTGAGACCGAGACCGAGGATGACGCATTCGGTAGTGCAGATCACCTAGCGACCCAGCTAGAGGAAGAAAATTCCCATATCGACGACGGCCTTGCCGGTGATAAGGGTGTTGAAGAGGCCCAGCAAGAGTGGGAAGAACGAGGGCATGTTCTTGAAGAAAGTGAGGATGCCGACCAGATTTCTGCCGTGCGTTTTTCCCAGTTGGAACAGGCCGTACCCAAAGTCAATAAAAAACCGGACCTGCTCAATAATGTGGTGGTACAAGTTTCGGTTGAACTGGGACGCAAAGAAATGTCGGTACACCAGCTTGCCGATCTAAATGAGCAAGATGTCATTGAATTGGAGAAACTCGCGGGTGAGGCCTTTGACATTCGTGTAAACGGCCGACTTTTTGCCACGGGCGAAGTCGTGGTGGTGTCAGATCTGATGGCTGTGCGCATCACCAGTTTGCATCTCAACCCGGATACCCAGTGAACTGAGTCGGAATAGACTAAATACTGGGTGGGACCCACTTTTGAGTTTGGCTGGAATTGCGTTTGAGGGCGGTGTTGATCAAGCGATTGAGTTCGGATGCCTCAATCGGGAATTCGACTAGTCCATCATGGGTTATCCGCCGCAGGCGGATTTGTGTGAGATCGTCGAGGGGGACGGCGGCGTGGATGATGATCGGAACATTGTGGGTGGCCGGATGATTGCGCAACGTTGTGAAGAGCTCGAATCCATCGGTGCCTGGCAGAAAGAGATCCAGAAAGAGCAAGTCTGGACGTTGCGCGACAATTTTCTCAATCCCCTCGGGCCCATCCCCGGCAAAAACCAATGCGTGGGATGTGCGATGGCGGATAATTCGACCTAGGTATTTCTGCGATTGCGGATTGTCGTCAATCATCAGCAGATTGGCCATGGCATCACGCTTCCAATATCTTATTGTTGATCAGCAACAACTAAACGCAGCATTTACGGGCTGAATGTCCGTTATTGGTGCGCAAGGAGAGGTGTGTGAAAGCTAGTTCAGTAGCGGCATTCGCGCAAGCACAACAAGTCATCCCTGGCGGAGTGAACAGCCCGGCCCGGGCTTATGGTGCAGTTGGGGGCGGTCCTCGGTTTATCGACCGAGGGGTCGGTTCGCGTTTGTACGATATCGACGGCCGTGAGTATATCGACTATGTCTGTTCCTGGGGGCCGCTTATATTTGGCCATGCCCACCCGTGTGTGGTCAGTGCTTTGCAGGAAGCCTGCGGCAAGGGGACTAGTTTTGGTGCTCCCACTCAGGCCGAAACGGAACTGGCCGAGCTCATCGTTGCCAGCGTGCCATCGATTGATATGGTACGGATGGTGAATTCGGGGACCGAGGCGACGATGTCGGCTGTGCGCTTGGCGCGTGGCTTTACCGGACGCGACAAGGTGCTGAAGTTTGAGGGATGCTGGCACGGGCACGGCGATAGTTTTTTAATTCGGGCGGGGTCTTCCGCTTTGACGCTCGGGGCACCCGATAGTCCCGGTATTCCGCAAGGGGTCGCCGATTCGACCCTGACAGTGGCCTATAATGACATCGAAGCGGTGCGGAAGGCGGCGAAGGAAAATAGCGCAGAAATTGCGTCGATTATCGTTGAACCGGTTGCGGGCAATATGGGCACGGTTTTACCGCACGATGGTTTTCTGGCAGGGTTGCGCCAGATCGCCGACGAAGAGGGAATTGTCCTTATTTTTGATGAGGTCATCACGGGGTTTCGTGTAGGGTTAGGTGGTGCGCAAGAGCGATTTGGCATAACGCCCGATTTGACTTGTCTCGGCAAAATTGTCGGAGGCGGGTTGCCTGCTGCGGCCTATGGAGGTCGGCGGGATATAATGGAGAATGTGTCCCCGTTGGGAATGAAGGTCTCTCAGGCGGGAACTTTGTCGGGCAACCCCCTCGCGGTGACTGCAGGTCTCGAGCAATTAAAGATGCTGTCGGAGCCGGGCGTATATGATCGCTTGGAACTGATATCGGCGAGCCTGGCGGACGGAATGGCGGAGAATTTGCGCAAGCTCGGTTTAGATTATGCGATCAATCGCGTTGGCGGTATGTTGTGCATGTTTTTCACCGAGGGTGCCGTCGGTGATTTTGCGGCGGTCGGCACTGTCGATTTAGGGCGATTTAATCGTTATTTTTGGGCCATGTTAGACCGAGGCGTATATCTGGCGCCCTCGCAATACGAGTGTATGTTTCCCTCGCTTGCACACACCGATCTGGACATTGACGAAACGCTCCGAGCGCATTTTGAGGCGCTAAAGGAAGTACATTGAAGCCTCGGGAAATCCTTACTAGTAGCGTTTTCTCCGCCTGCTTGGCGCTTGCGTTCAGTGGGTGTGCCGATGAGGGCATAGACCGAGAGGACGAGTTGGCGACCGAGGATAATGGCCGTTATGAGTTGGTCGTCCTAGGGCCGGCGAATGAAAGCGGGGATTTGACCCAGGTCGATCTTCCCGCTGATCTTAGTGGCGAGCCGGCGAATGCTGCGGTCTTTTTTGATCCCGATGGCCAATTCACTGTGCAGGTCGGCGTCTATCGGGAGATTAAACATGCCGAGCGAATCGTCCATGATCTAAAGAGTGAAGGGTATCCTGCGTATGGCAGTAAGAGTCCCGAAGGCTTGCGGGTAAGAATCGGTTATTTTACTAAACTTGCTCAAGCGGAGCGCTTTGGTCGTATTTTTGCGGCCGATCGCGGCGTTGAGTATTGGATCGATAAAAGGGCCGAAGAATAGATGCGCGTGTTATGCAGTGGCACATTCGATTATCTGCACCCCGGCCATGTTTCTTTTATTGAACAGGCTGCGGCTCTGGGGAACGAATTATTCGTGGTCGTTGCCCGCGATGAAAATGTGAAACGCATCAAAGGGCACTACCCAGACCAAACGGAAGAAGAGCGAAAGTTGGCCTTGCAGGAACTGCCGCAAATCGACGATGTCCGTCTGGGGTATGAAGGAAAAAATTTATTGAGGGTGGTCAACGATATCGCCCCGGATATTATCGCTCTCGGTTATGACCAAGGCCGTCCGCCCGGTTTGGCCGAGGCTTTTCCACAATGTCTGCTGGTTGTACTTGGCCCGCACCATCCCGAAAAATTCAAATCATCCCTATTCCGACGCAGCATAAGGCCGCAGTAGTCTCAATGCCATCCATTGTTGGAACACTCAAACGCATGATGGCTTCCCGCGGCAAAAACGAGCCTCCCCCTCAGTTGGTCATGTGGTATCTGCAAGCGGCCGCTCCAAGCATTCGTGAGGTTGACCGTTGCG
>Ga0315339_1001285_pt1 | contig 23192 bp, 19 predicted proteins | sample ASW17metaG_FD_204514 | JGI IMG/M metagenome (GOLD analysis project Ga0315339, IMG submission 204514) | Ammonia-oxidizing marine archaeal communities from Pacific Ocean, United States - ASW #17 | ecosystem: Environmental > Aquatic > Marine > Oceanic | place: USA: California | collected 2016-12-05
AGGCGGCCACCACCACGGCCACGGCCACACCGACGATGGCAGCGACGCCATCGCTGCGGGTGAACCCCCCGACTCCCGACCCCCGAGTCGGCCTGGCGGCGGGGCTCTTCGACGCCGAAGAGGTCGTCTGGAACTTGCGAGTGCTATCGAGCACACCTCCCCAGGGACCGTTCGTGGGATCCACGAACTCGGACTTGGCCTTCAAGGACGAGTACGCCATTCAGGGGAACTACAACGGCGTCCAGTTCTGGAACATCGAGGACCCGAGCAACCCGGCGTCCACGTCGACGTTCGTCTGCCCAGCGTCGCAGAGCGATGTGTCGGTCTACGGCGACCTGCTCTTCGTCTCCGGCGAAGGCATGGGCGGACGCATCGACTGCGGCACGCAAGGCGTGGATGAGGCCGTAAGCGCCGACCGCCTCAGAGGAATCCGAATTTTCGATATCACGGACATGCGTAGCCCGCAGTTCATTACCAACGTGCAGACCTGCCGCGGTTCACACACGCACACCGTCCTGGAAGCACCCAGCGATCCGGACAACGTCTACGTCTACATTTCGGGTTCCGCACCCGTCCGCCCCGCAGAGGAGCTGGCCGGCTGCTCGAGTGCCCCCCCGAGTGAAGACCCCAACTCGTCTCTGTTCCGGATCGAGGTGATCCGTGTTCCGATCGCCAATCCAGAGCAGGCCGCGATCGTGACGTCACCTCGGATCTTCGAGGAACTGGTCGCCCCGCCAACTCACGGGGAGGCACCTGAGGACGCGGCGGCACTCCAGGAAGCTCGTGACCGCGGTGCATTCATCGCCGAGTTCGGAGGCCAGTCCCAGGTCATTCCCGACGCGTTTGCCGAGCAGATGCTCGCGGACATGATGGCAGCGATGGGCCGATCTGGACCTCCAACGGCGGCCGACAGTACAGCGCTGCGGGAGTACCTACCGGAAATGGTGGCCCAAATGGCCGGGGCCCAGCCTGAAGAGGGTGACGGCCCCGCCCCGGGACCCACCCAGTGCCACGACATCACGGTGTACCCGGCGGCCGAATTGGCCGGCGGTGCGTGCGAAGGTTACGGCCTCCTTCTCGACATCAGCAATCCCACTAACCCGGTGCGGCTCGATGCCGTGGCGGACTCAAACTTCGCCTACTGGCACTCAGCCACGTTCAACAACGACGCGACCAAGATCCTCTTCTCGGACGAGTGGGGCGGCGGGGGCGGGCCCAAGTGCCGCGCGACAGATCCTGTGGAGTGGGGTGCGAACGCGATCTTCACCATCGAAGACGGCAAGATGGAGTTCGCGTCGTATTACAAGATGACCGCCGCGCAGACTTCACTCGAGAACTGTGTGGCCCACAACGGTTCGTTGATTCCGATCCCTGGTCGTGACGTGATGGTGCAGGCCTGGTATCAGGGCGGCATCTCCGTGTTCGACTGGACCGATGCCAGCAACCCGGTGGAGATCGCGTATCACGACCGCGGGCCCTCCGACCCGGACGCGATGGGCTCGGCCGGAAGCTGGTCGGTTTACTGGTACAACGGCGTCATGGTGAGTTCCGAGATCGGACGTGGACTCGACATCTTCGAGCTCACTCCCAGCGAAGCGATCTCACAGAACGAAATCGATGCGGCAAAGTCAGTCCGACTCGACCACTTGAACTCGCAGGGCCAACCGAGGTTCGAATGGCCGTTCACATACGCTCTGGCTGGCGCCTACATCGATCAACTCGAGCGGTCCCGCTCGATGCCGCAGGCACGGGTCACTGAAGTCCGTGCAACCTTAGCGGCAGCCGAGGGCTCCTCCGGTTCAGCTCGACGCTCGGCACTGAACTCCCTCGCCCGAGGGCTGGATAACGACGCAGCTGGGTCCATGGACAGCGACAAGATGAGCATGTTGGCGGACGCTGTGCGAGGTTTGGCGGGCAGCTAACTCTGCAGTTGGCCGACACTCGGCCGTTCGAGAGCAGGTAAGACGGCGGTGGGCGCTATGCGTCCGCCGCCGTTCTGCTTTGGCAGTCGCGGTCCCGTGCCCCGTGGACAACCTTCCAAGTCAGATCTACTCTGCTGATGCTATCGGTCGAAAGCGCCCAACTGAGCCTAAAGGACCACCCTAATGACACGTCTCGTATTCCCCCTCGGTGTGACGATCGCCCTGGTCGCGACCCTGATGGTTCAGCCCATCAGCGCCAATGCCCAGACGTTCAGCACTGACGACTCGGTCCTCGAACAGCTCTGGGCCGAGGGTATGGAGAACTCCCAGACCCACGCACTGGCGCAGGCCCTTTTCGACTCGATCGGACCTCGTCTGACTGGTAGTCCCGGTATCGAGGCCGGCAACGAATGGCTCGTACAGAAGTACCGGAGTTGGGGAATCGAGGTCGAGAACCAGCAGTACGGCACCTGGCAGCGGTGGAACCGGGGACGCACACACGCTGACCTGGTTGAGCCGCGTGTCCGAACACTCGAAGCGATGATGATGGCCTGGAGCCCGGGCACATTAGGCGAAACCGTCCGCGCCGAGGTGGTAAACATGCCGACGGTCGCCAACCAGGCAGAGTTCGATGCTTGGCTACCCAGCCTGCGTGGCAAGTTCGTCACGATCGCATTCCCTCAGCCAACCTGCCGACCAAACGCAGATTGGGAGCAGTGGGCCACAGATTCCTCACGAGACGAGGCAATGGCTGAGCGTGGCGCGGCAGAGCAGGCATGGCGCCAGAACATGGCCCGTTCCGGCTTCGAGATTCAGGGTCGCGGCTCGGAGACCGTGATCGCCCGGGGCCTCGAGGCCGCCGGGGCGGCCGGGGTGATCGCATCGCGCTGGTCAGGCGGCTGGGGCTCACATCAGATGTTTGCCGGTGGTACCGACCAGATCCCGGCGCTCTTGGTCGGCTGTGAGGACTATGGGCTCTTGAACCGGTTAGCCGAGAACGGACAGGGTCCCGTCATCGAACTCATGTCCGATGCGGAATCGTTAGGAGAAGGACCAGTGTTCAACACCATCGCCCACATCCCGGGTGTCGAGCTTCCCAACGAGTACGTCGTGTTCTCCGCCCACTTCGACTCGTGGGACGCGGCGTCTGGCGCCACCGACAATGGAACCGGCACGCTGGTCATGCTCGAGGCGATGCGGATTCTTCGAGAGGCTTATCCGAATCCGCGGCGTACCATCCTGGTGGGCCACTGGGGTGGCGAGGAACAGGGGCTGAACGGCTCGAGGGCTTATGCTGCCGACAACCCGGAGGTCGTCCGCAACCTCCAGGCGCTGTTCAATCAGGACAACGGAACCGGCCGTATCGTGAACGTGTCGAGTCAGGGCTATATCGGCGCGTCCGGATACCTGGCGAGTTGGTTGTCGGGGCTTCCGGTCGAACTCACGGACGAGATTGCCTTCGACTTCCCCGGAACCCCAGGGGGCGGCGGGAGCGACTACGCGTCCTTCGTTTGCTACGGAGCCCCGGCCTTCAGCTTGAGAGCGCTGAACTGGAGCTATAGCCCGTACACGTGGCACACCAACCGAGACACGTTCGACAAGGTCGTCTTCGCGGATCTTAAGAACAACGCGACGCTCTACGCCATGCTGGCGTACATGGCGTCTGAAGAGGAAGCCCGCACACCGCGTGATCGCCGGACCGAGTTCCCGATCAATCCGGCTACGGGACAGGAAGGGGCGTGGCCGGAATGCCAACCGTCGAGACGCGACTGGTCGCAGCGTAGGTAGCACCATGGTTAGAGGCTGAAGGCGTCCGCACCGACAAGCACCCGGAACGGAGGGACAGCCACAGCGGTACACCGAGGGGAGCGGCGGTCTTCCCTCTCTAGGTCACGGACTATGCGCAACACATCTACGGTGCTCCCGATAGCGGCTCTCGCCCTGCTGGTCACCGGATGCGGGGAAACCAGCCAACCCTGGGGTGAGCTCAGAAGCATCATCGTGGGTACTTCGGATGCGCAGTGGGAAGCTGTATCCGATATGGTCGAATCGGCTCTGGAAACCAGAATCGTGACGGTTCGGCGGGAAAAGACGTTCGTGGTCACACACCAGATCCCCGCCGGGGAGGAATGGGGCATGCTGCGGCGTTTCAAGCAACTCTTGCTGATCGGTACCGAACAGGACGCCTGGATGACTGAAGCGTTGGAGCGGGCGGACCAGGAGTCCTTTAATCCCCCGGAGGTCTTCCAAGTACACGACATCTGGGCACGGGATCAGGTGGTCACCGTCATGCTGCTGGCGTCCGCCGGCGCCGCCGAAGTGGAGCCCCTTCTGGACCCGCTCCATGATCTCTTGGACGGCCAATACCGTGATTGGGTGAAAAATCTCATGTTCATGACAGGGGTGAACGAAGCACTGGCAGACTCCCTCTGGGAATCGGCCCAGTTTAGCCTTCTCCTACCTCAGTTGTATAAGCGCCGGACCGAAGACTCGGTCTACATGTTCCGCAACGACAACCCAGATCCGTCCGAACTGATTCGTCAGATCACGGTGACCTGGCGAACGCATTCACCCGAAAGGGTTTCCGAGGACGAACTCCTGGCGTGGCGCCAAGAGGTGGTCGACGAACACTTCGGTTATCCCCAAGTCTTGGACCTTGATCTCGCGGAGAGCCGACGTTTGCAACAGGGCGAGGTCATCATGGATGAGATTCGGGCCGTCTGGGCCAACCCACCCGAAGACGCCTTTCCGGCGGGCGGGCCCTCGATCACCCGATCGATCCCCTGCCCCCAGCAGGGACGGGACTACTTGGTGGATGCTTGGCTTTACGCCCCCGGCAGAGACAAGTACCAGTACATCCTGCAACTCGAGACCATTTTGGACACTTTCCGTTGTACGACCGGGACCACGATGGCTTCAGCTATCCAGTAACATCGCAACGGAGGGTGCCCCCCAGCCCCTTGCATCCCCACGGTCATTGATACATCATTGTATCCGGATTTATGGATACTATGATCAAAGAACCACGAGTCTTCGACCGAATGAGCGCGCTGAGTGACCTGGCGCGTACCCGTATTCTTGTGCTCCTCGAGCAAGGCGACTTCACCGTCTCGGAACTGGTGCAGGTCTTCCAGTTTCCGCAGTCGACCGTCAGCCGTCATCTCAAGGTGCTCTCAGACGACGGCTGGGTCACTTCAAGATCCAGTGGAACAAGTCGCCACTACCGCGTTGCGGCAGACCTGGACGCATCTGCTAGAGACTTGTGGGGGCTGGTACGACCCGGAGTCGTAGCGGCCGGTTATACCGAAGAGGACATTGAACGGGCGCGGGCGGTTCTCTCTGAGCGGCGCGAACGGTCCAAGAAGTTCTTCGCCTCTGCTGCACACCGATGGGACTCTCTGAGAGACGACCTGTTCGGCGCGGACTCCGAGCTATTACCCCTCTTCGGAATGCTCGACCCTACGTGGACCGTCGCTGATCTCGGCGCCGGAACCGGACACTTCAGTGCTCGAGTCGCGCCCTTCGTGGGGGGGGTGATCGCCGTGGACGGTTCCAACGAGATGCTCGACGCAGCTCGACTGCGCCTCGATGGGGTGGCGAACGTGGAGCTACGACGGGGTGAACTGGAACAGCTTCCGCTGGGTGACGGTGAAGCCGATCTGGCCGTGCTGCTCTTGGCCCTCCACTACGTCGTGGACCTCCCGGTCGTGCTCCGCGAGGCTTTTCGGGCGTTGGCCTCGGGCGGGCGGCTCCTGATCGTGGACATGAGACTCCATTCGCGGGAAGCGTATCGAGAAGACATGGGCCACGTATGGTCCGGATTCGACGAGGACACCCTGTGCGGGCTGAGTGACACTGCTGGGTTCTGTGGCTTTACGTACCAACCGATCCCGGCCCGCGCCGAAGCCTCCGGCCCACTTCTCTTCGTCGCTTCGGCGACCAAAAATTGACCACACAGACACAGACCGATCGACGGACACATTGATGCCCTACACGAACGAGGACTCGACAATGGACACCGCAGTGATAAACGATGACGCCGGAACAACGACGGGTGAGGCACGCCCCCTCTTCAAGGTTGCGGACCTCTCGTTGGCCGAGTGGGGCCGCAAGGAGATCAGGCTGGCGGAGCAGGAGATGCCGGGTCTCATCTCGGCACGGGAAGAGTATGGACCGGCACAGCCCCTCGCAGGAATGAAGGTTATGGGGTCACTCCATATGACCGTGCAGACGGCCGTGCTGATCGAGACTCTGATCGATCTCGGGGCTGACGTGCGTTGGGTATCCTGCAACATCTTCTCCACGCAGGATCATGCGGCAGCAGCGGTTGCGGTGGGACGCGACGGCACGGCTGACGACCCGAACGGAATTCCCGTTTTCGCGTGGAAAGGCGAGACCCTTGAAGAGTACTGGTGGTGTACCGATCAGGCCTTGGTCTGGCCCGATGGGAGCGGCCCTGATCTAATCGTGGACGACGGGGGCGACGCCACGCTACTACTCCACAAGGGAGTCGAGTACGAGGACACCGGCCAGGTCCCTGACTTCGACGCGGACAGCGAGTCCGAGGAATGGGGTGTGATCCTCGATCTACTGCGCACTTCTCTCGCGAGCGAGCCGGGCAAGTGGCACCGCGTCGTGGAGAACATCCTAGGCGTGTCCGAGGAGACCACCACCGGTGTCCATCGACTGTATGAGATGGAGAAGGCAGGTGAACTCCTGTTTCCCGCCATCAACGTCAACGACTCGGTGACCAAGTCGAAGTTCGACAACATCTACGGATGCCGTCACTCGGTGATCGACGGGCTCAATCGAGCGACCGACGTCATGATCTCGGGCAAGATGGCGGTGGTCTGCGGTTATGGAGAGGTCGGCAAGGGCTGCGCGCAGGCTCTCAAGAGTCAGGGGGCGCGAGTGGTCGTCACCGAGATCGACCCCATCTGCGCGCTTCAGGCATCGATGGAGGGCTTCACGGTGCGTCGCATCGAAGAGGTACTCGGCGAAGCCGACATCTTCATCACGACCACCGGCAACAAGGACATCATCACGGCGCAGCATATGGCCGGCATGAAGGACAAGGCCATCGTCGGAAACATCGGCCACTTCGACAACGAGATCGACATGGCCGGTCTAGGCAAAATTCCCGGCATCGAGCGGGAGAACATCAAGCCGCAGTACGACGCCTGGAAATTCCCTGACGGACACAGCGTGATGATCCTGGCCGAGGGGCGCCTGCTCAACCTGGGGTGCGCCACCGGCCACCCGAGCTTCGTGATGTCGGCGAGCTTTACCAATCAGGTTCTTGCTCAGATCGAGCTGGCCTTGAACACGGACCAGTACGAGAAGAAGGTCTATGTACTGCCCAAGTCGCTGGACGAGAAGGTCGCTCGGCTGCACCTAGAGAAGCTCGACGTACGACTCACCGAGCTGACGGACGAGCAGGCCGACTACATCGGTGTGGCCAAAGAAGGCCCGTACAAGCCGGAGATGTACCGCTACTAAGCGGACATCCAACGAGTAGAGTGTTCGCGGTCCGGCGGAGGCCCCTTCATTGGGCTACCGCCGGACCGCTGTTGCTTACGCCACCGATACGACCGCGTCCAACACGGTATCGACGTCGGCCAGAGTGTTGTAGATGTGTGGACAGAGGCGGATACCACCGCTCATTCCGGCACCCGCGATAGCGTGCTCTTCGTACAGCGCCGTCAATGCCGGGCGCGGATCGAAGTCAGGCGGAACGAAAACGACCACACCGGCACTCAGTGCCGGGTCGCGTGGCGTGAGGAACGTGGTCCCCGGAAGCCGTTCCGCGATGGAAGTCTTCAACACGGCCGCCAACTCTCTGACCCGTGCCTCGACCCTCGCGGTGCCCACGGTCTCGTGGAATTCGACGGTCGTCCCCACTGCAGCCACCGCGGCATCGTCGCGCTGGCCGAGATTCTCGAACTTGCGAGCCCCACCCTCGACAGCACCGGCCCACCCAGTCCCTACGTGCGTGGGCCAGAGATCAGCATGCAGCTCCGACCGGACGTACAGAACACCCGCCTCTTTCGGCCCCATGAACCACTTGTGGGCGCTTCCCGTGTAGAAGTCGCAGCCCAAGTCGTGGAGATCGACTTCCAGGCACCCGAAGCTTTGTGCTCCGTCCACCAACGCCAGGGCACCAGCAGCATGCGCCGCCGCCACGAGTTCCTTAGCGGGCAGCATGACGCCGGAGATGTTCGAGGCGTGACTGAATGAGACGACCCGAGTGCGGGGTGTCATCGCCGCGAGGAACGGATCTAGGAGCTCTTGCTTGGAGGTGGGCTGGCTGGGTGTACTCACTCGCTTGACCGTGTAACCATACCTCTCAGCGCGGACATCCCAGGCCGTACTGTTGGTCGGGTGGTTCTGGTCCCACAGCAACACCTCGTCGCCGGGACCGAGATCCAGTCCGTTCACAACCGTCGCGTTGGCGGAGCTGGTATTACGGACGATGGCGATCTCGTCATCTGATGCGCCGAGGAAACACGCTAACGCCGTCCGCGACCTCTCTCTCAGTTCGCCGAACTTCCGGCGATTGTTGGACGACGCATCCTGATCGATGTCCCGGGTGAGCTCGAACACCCTCTGCTGAACCGAGATGGGTGAGGGGCACAGGTTGGCCGCGTGCATGAAGATGAGTCCTTCACGGAGCGGGAACGCTCCCTTGACCAAACGCCAGAAGTCCTCGTCGGCGGCCTGGGTCGAGGGTAGTGCGGCGGCCGCGATCTGCAGCAGATCCATCCGGCGCAGGTCCTGCGGCCCGAGAAGGCCGACACCGGACGAGCCTTCCAGGGCACCGATGTCCTCCGCACACAACAATGCCGGAACCGAAGCCGAGGCGGCCGCGCCCCCGGCAAGTCGGCCGATGAAACTCCTGCGACTCTGACTCATCGTTCCCCTCCGGTACAGGCAGCTAAGCTGGCTCGGACAAGGTAGATCCGTCACCCACCGGAGGACAATTCGCGTTCTACATATCCTCCGATCTGAAGTATTCGGGAGGGCCGCCTTCGCATTCAGTGGCGGAGCGGCGGGGTAAGAAATCGCATGGGTAAGCCAATACCGAGAGCGTGTTTTTGTCGCCTCAACCTCGGGGGTGTACAATGGAAAAAACGTCGATGGATTTTGTCATCCGAGCGTGTAGCGGGCTGCCCCTCAACCTGACCGATTGAACCCCACACCGTGAGCTTCGTACACCTCCACACCCACTCCGAGTACTCCCTGCTCGACGGAGCCAATCGTCTAACCGACCTGGTTCACAAGGCCAAGGAATTCGAAATGCCCGGGCTCGCGCTCACCGACCACGGGTGCATGTTCGGTGCTTGGGAGTTCCACAAGCTGGCCCTCAAGGAAGGTATCCGACCGATCATCGGGATGGAGGCCTACGTCGCCCCCGGTGATCGACGCGACCGCTCAAGGGCCGGCCCGGGGGAGCGCGCCTATTACCACCTGGTGCTGCTGGCCCGTGACATGGAGGGCTACCGCAACCTGGTCAAGCTGTCCTCCCTCGGCTACACAGAGGGCTTCTATCATCGCCCGCGGATAGACCGGGAAGCGCTGACAGCCCACTCGGGCGGGCTCATCGTGAATTCCGCCTGTATGGCCGGTGAGGTGGCCCGCCACCTCGAGGTCGACAATTGGGAGGGGGCAAAGGAAACGGCAGACTGGTACGCGAACCTGTTCCCCGATCGCTACTACCTGGAGGTCCAGGCGCACGACTCCCAGGGCCAAGCCGAACTCAATACCAAGATCTTCAAGCTAGCCGATGAGACCGGGCTTCCCGTTGTTGCCACCAACGACGCGCATTTCCTACAAGCGGATGACCATGAGGCCCATGACGTGCTGTTGTGCATCGGCCTTGGGAAGGACCGAAGTGACCCGAGCCGCATGCGGTACGACGGCGGGCTCTACTTCAAGAGCGCTCCGGAGATGGCCGAGCGTTTCCCCGATCGGCCCGACGTCATCGAGAACACGCTTAAGATCGCCGACCAGGTAAACCTCGGGTTCGAGAAGAGCTACCACCTGCCAGCGTTCCCTCTACCAGACACCCACACCGACGAGAACGAATACCTCGTATACCTCACCACTGAAGGCGCGAAGAAGCGGTACGGCGATCCCCTTCCCGAGGCGGTCCAGAAGCGGCTCGACTACGAGCTCGGTGTCATTACCGAGACCGGGTACGCCGGCTACTTCCTCATCACCTGGGACTTCATCGACTGGGCCAGACGGCACGGCATCCCCGTGGGTCCAGGACGTGGCTCGGCCGCCGGCTCGATCGTTGCGTACTCGTTGTGGATCACCAATCTCGATCCGCTCGAGTTCGGTCTCCTCTTCGAGCGCTTCCTGAATCCAGAGCGGATCTCGATGCCGGACATCGACATCGACTTCTGCTACGAGCGCCGTGGCGAGGTCATCGAGTACGTGAAGGACAAGTACGGCCAGAACGCGGTCGGACAGATCATCACCTTCGGAACCATGAAGTCCAGGGCCGTGATCCGAGATGTAGGCCGTACTCTCGGATTCGAGCCGTCGGAGACGGACCGGATCGCCAAGATGATCCCCAACGCCCCCGGCCAGGCCTTTACGGTCGAAGAAGCGGTGAAGGGGCTCAAGGAAGTGAGGGAGCTCTACGCCGAGGGCGGGCGATACCAGCAGCTCTTCGACTACTCGATGACCCTGGAGGGACTTTCCCGGCATTCGTCCGTGCATGCCGCAGGCGTGGTCATCGCCCCTGGCCCGTTGGACGACTACGTGCCGGTGTGCATCCAGACGGGAAAGAGCGCGTCCAACGGTGACACCTCCGAGGCGATGTATGTCACCCAGTACGACATGAACTGCCTCGAAGACGCCGGCATGCTGAAGATGGACTTCCTCGGCCTCAAGACCCTCACGGTCATTCATGACGCGGTGGAGGCCGTGAGGAGTCGGCTGGGAGATCTCAAGCACCCCGAGACCGGCGACGTCTATGGGTCGATGGACGACGTTCCTCTCGATGACCCGGCTGTGTATCGGATGTTGTCCCGAGGAGGGACCGCCGGCGTATTCCAGTTCGAGTCACGGCTCGCGATGGACAAGCTGCGCGCGATGCGTTGCGACCGATTCGACGACCTGGTGGCCACCAACGCGCTCATCCGGCCGGGTCCGCTCGACTCGGGCATGACCGACGCATACATACGACGGAAGCTCGGTCAGGATAAGGTGCGCTACGACCACCCGGACCTCGAGCCGGTCCTCGAGTCCACGTACGGCATCATCGTCTACCAGGAACAGGTGATGCGCATCGCCAATATCCTGGCAGGCTACAACCTTGCCGAAGCCGACGTACTCCGGAAGGCGATGGGTAAAAAGATAGCCAAACTGATCCGCAAGGAACTCGAGCAGTTCATCGAGAAATCCATGGCACGAGGCGTAGAGAAGCGAGTCGCGCAGAACCTGGCGGAGCAGATCGAGACGTTCGGGCGGTATGGCTTCAACCTCTCGCACTCCGCCGCGTACTCACTACTCTCGTACCACACTGCGTGGCTGAAGGCACATTTCCCCGCCGAGTTCATGGCGGCAATGCTCTCCGCCGTGTTGTCCAACACCGACGACGTGGTGAAGTACATCGGCGAGTGCCGTGACCTGCCGCGCCATCTGCCCCAACTGAGCGATGGCATCGAAGTATTACCCCCGGATGTGAACGAGTCTGGGTGGAAGTTCACGGCCGTAGGTGAGACCCAGATTCGTTTCGGTCTGGGAGCGGTTCGCGGTGTCGGCTCCAGCGCGGTGAAGTCGATCCTAGCGGCGCGAGGTGACGGGACATTCGAGACCCTGTTCGACTTTCTCGAGAAGGTGGACCTGCGCGCCCTCAACAAGCGCGCCGCAGAGGCCCTCATCGCCGCCGGAGCCCTCGATTCGTTCGGACATCGTTCGCAGTTACTCGCCGGTCTCGACACGGCCTATTCCGAAATCAGCGCCCGGAAAACTGAAGAGGAAGCAGGCCAAGCATCCCTTTTCGAGGACAGCGAAGACGGTGTGGCCCGCACCGATCCTGGACTTCCAAGTGTACCTGATTGGCCCGAGCAGGAACGTCTTAAGCGAGAGAAGGAGGCGCTGGGCTTCTTCATCTCCGGGCATCCGCTCGATCGCCACTACGACGTGGTCCGTGCCTTCGACTGTGTGAACTCGGGCAACCTAAAGGAAACCGCGGGGCAGTCTGTTCAGTTGGCGTGCGTCGTGACCAGGGTGGCCCGTCAAATCTCACGCCGAGATAATTCCGAGTGGGGTAAAATCACCGTCGAGGATTTTCACGGCACGGCCACCATTCTCGCGTTCAAGGACAACTGGCAGAACTACAAGGAGATCCTTCACCAGGACACCGTGGTTCTCATCTCAGGCAAAGTCAGCGGACGCGAGCGAGACGAAGAAGATCCGCCCATCTTCCTCGACGAAGCAGTGGTGCTCGAAGGCCTCGCGAACAGCGGTCAGCTCGCACTCCAGATCGAGTTTCCGATCGGGACGGATCTGACCGGCGACGTGTTCGCTCGAGCCAAGGAGGTCCTGGCATCACATCCCGGGACGGCACCTGTGCATCTATCACTCGGGAGCAATAACGGTGTGTCCGAAACGAGCTTCCGGTCACGCTCCCTCAGAGTGGACCCCGGCCGGGAAACCGTGGACGAGCTTCAGGAGATGTTCGGCAAAGCCCGGGTGCGGCTGATAAGGGTCGGAAACGGAGGTTGAGAGGGCCGACATCTAGTGGCGAAGGCGCTTGCGGTGCCTCCGTACTGGCACGTTCGTTTACCAAGAGCTTGGTCGATCCGCACAGTTCGCGTGAGCCTCAACACAGATTTTTCTTCAGGGAGTTGCACTATGAGGACTCGGTCCGCGGAACCGTTACACGGCGGCTTTATACTCATAGAACTCCTTATTGTGGTGGTTATAATTGGGCTACTCGCGTCCATCGCCATCCCGAAATTTTCTTCGGTTCGGGAAAAACCGTACGTCGCAGCGGTAACGTCGGACCTCAAGCTCTTGGCGAATCAGATGGAGATCTATCAGTCGCAGAACCAAAGCTATCCGAACAACGTCTCACTCCTGGTCGACTTCACAGCCAGCGATGGTGTCACTCTGACCATCAACGAAGCCAACCTCGGCCAAGGGTGGGCGGCAACGGGCTTCCACAGCGCCGTGCTGGGAAGGCAATGTGGCATCTACTACGGAAACGGGACCTCCGCCAACGCGACGCCCGCTACCTCTCCGGGCGTGGTCACTTGTAACTAGGGCCAGCAACGCACACGGACCTCTAGCGCCCCTCCAGCAACTCGAGAAGCATTTCGTTTCCGTCCACGTTCAAGAACGTGTCCCACTCGAGGAAGTAGCCCTCCGGGTCGTACCCGACGAAGGTACTCACCCGCCCACTCTCTTCGGACAACTCCTCCGTTCGGAATTCCAGTCCCTCAATCCCATGCATGTAGTCGAACCAGCCCTCCACATCAGCTGTGAAGAATGACACGGTCACGCTCTTTTCGTCGGTCGCTTGGTGCAGGCCCCGTTCTCCATCCACGAGGCCTAGATAGCCCGCCGTCGATACAGGAAAGACTTTTGCCCAGCCCTGATCCACGATGATCGAACTACCGAACGTCTCCTCGTAGAAACGCTCCATGCGCACGAGGTCTCGGTAGTACAGCCAAAGCACCGTCGCTTGGAGGCCCAGTTCCGCGGGGCGATTCGTCTCGACACCTGGCGCGGGGTATAACACCTCTACCTCAGCCAACGCCGGCATCAGACGTTCATTTTCGGCGTGCGGATTGAAGCGCTCGAACTCGAGCAGGTAACCCTCGGGGTCCACTGCTACGAAGCCGTCGTGCGGGCTCCCTTCGGCCGGCCGAAGCTCGGATCGCATGGTCACACCCTGCGCACTCAGGTAGTCGTACCAGCCCTCCACTTGCTCCGTCACGAAAGCGAGGGTGGAGGTCCGGGGCTCGTCCGTGGAGTGCATCCCGTCAGCCGCATTCACGAGCGTGAGATAGGAGGTCTCTGCGACTCGCAGGATTTTGGCAAAACCGTAGTCGACCACGGTGCGAAGACCCAGCGTCTCGGTATAGAAGGCCCACGCCGCCTCGACGTCGTCGTAGTAGTAAAAAACGTTGGTCGCGAGGATGGGTGGCGGGCTGGTCATGGACGACTCCCCTCTCGCCGCTGCAGCCTCGGCGGCGGCACCGTCTTCGGACGGTTGGTCACCGGACTGGCAGCCCAGAACAAGAAGGGACACGAAGGCCGCCGAGAACGGCATCGCACGATAAGCAGTCATGAAAGATCCTAGTGCTCCTGGGGAACAGGGCCGAATACTCAGGCTACCGACACAGCCGGGTACACACGATAGGCGGGAAGCTGCTCTGGTGAAAGCCACAATCGGACCGCAGACTGTCTCCAGAAGCCAAGTCTGAGGGACGAAGCCATGACACGTTCGGGACCTGTTGCAATGAAGACGTCGACATCCGCTCGCGCGGCCGACCTTCCGCTCGAGTACAACGCGATCGACATCACGGCCGAGACGCTGGTGCGCCACTGCACGGACTCGATGTCCGCTTATAAACGGCCTCGCTGGATCGAATTCCTGGACGAACTTCCCAAGACCGCCACCGGGAAGATTCAGAGATTCAGGCTGCGTTGACGCCGCTCTTGTGGTCGTCAGAGTCGCCGGATAGGCTTCGCTCCTATCCGCTAACGAGACGATTTCACCAAGCAACACCGAGAGCCCTCCTTTGATCACCATCACCCCTGTTTCTCGCGCACTCGTGCCCGTCGACTCAGAGGCTGCTGCCCGCATCAGCGCGCCCAACTACGACGAATTCCAAGGAGACGGAGAGATCTGGAGCCTGCTCCAGTCGAACCCTATGAGTGTGCTGCGGGTGACGATGGCTCACTGCGATACAGCCTCGCGTGACGACATCGAGTCAGGGGATACAGATACTTCGCTCGCCCGAGCCAAGGGCAACATGGAAGAGCTGGTGGCTAGTGCGCTCACACGCGAAGTCCGTAACGTCCTCTGGGTCTACGAGATTCGGGACCCCAGGAGACCCAACCTACCACAAATCGGGTTGGGCGGGATGGCACGTACTGCCCAAATTCGGACGGAAGCGACGCCGCAAGGCACGATCATCCGAAATGAAGGCATCCGCGAACCCAAGTCCCGCGGGAGAGCTGATCTGATCGAAGCAACCTCAGCGATTGTCGGCACCGTGAACAACGCGGTCGACGATGCCTCCGGTGCGATTCAGACTGCGCTCCGATCGCACGCCGATTCCGCGGCCCCCGACTTCGAGGTCACCGACCACCACGGCAACCTCCACAGGGTATGGATCGTGGACGACGCCGGTGCCATCGCAGGCTTTCGAAAACTCTTCGCCGAAGAGCCGCACGCCTATGTGGCAGACGGGAATCACCGAAGCGCCGCCGCGGCCATGCTGGGGTACGAGACCTTTCTCGCGGTGTTCTTCCCCGCCGCAGCCATGGGCATCTACCCGTACAATCGCCTGGTCACGAACGTCGATGATCCGGCGGGCGGGCTGTCGGCCGCTGTGGCAAAGAATTTCGAGATCGGTGGCACCCTCGAAGCCGAAGCGTATCAACCCACAGCCACGCACAGCATCGGGCTCTACTCGCCTGAACAGGGGTGGATGCAGCTACGTCCCCTTCCGGGCACCTTCGACCCCGACAACGCGGTAGAGGCGATCGATGCGGACATTGTTCAGCGCAAACTCTTCGCCGAGGTCTTTGGCATCGAGAACGCCGGCGATCCCCACCTGACCTTCGTTGGGAGCAACAAGGACGCGACCTGGCTTCAGGCGGCCGTCGACGAGGGGTGCGCAGCCTACGCCGTCACGCTTCCCGCTGTCACCATGGATCAGTTTATAGCAGTGTGTACACAGAACCGCCACATGCCGCCCAAGTCGACGTGGTTCGAGCCAAAGATTCGTAGTGGGCTCATAATGGCACTCCTTTAGGGTTGTAGATCTACCCCACTGTCGCCCAACACTCGATCTCGACCGCAGCACCCAAGGCGAGACCATCGGCACCGAACGCTGAGCGAACGGGCTTGGGTCCCGGGAAGAACTCCGCGTAGACCTCGTTCATCTCCGGCCATTCGGCCATGTCGTCGATCATGATGGTGCACTTCACGATGCGGTCCATCGACAAGCCATAACGCTCCAGTACGGACTTGATGTTCTCGAGCGCCTGGCGGGTCTCCGGCTGAATCCCGCCCGAGATCCGTTCCCCAGTGCCGGGCACCGTCCCCAGCTGTCCCGATAGATAGAGCATCGAGCCGACTCTCACCGCCTCGGAGAAGGGCAAACCTCTGGCCGCGAACTCGGGACTGGCCAGATACTCGGCGTCCGGTCCGGCCTGAGTGGCAGCTGATGGGTCGGGGGTCGAGGGTTGGCACGCCATCAGTCCAAGCGCGACTGCTGCGGCACCCATCAACCGGGACGAATTCACCATTTTGTTCTCCTCTGGAAGACAGCCCTTCGGCGGGCGGAACGCCTATGGGGACGGTGCGTATAGTTCACCGCCGCCCAATGTATCAGCCCCATGGCGACTAACGCTCGTAGGACTTGGATGGCACGCGGCTCACTCGTCGCCTTCGCGCTCTGACGAGTCGGTTCTTTACGCTCCCCCCGCCCCGATACGAGTGGGCGAGGTACACGTATGGTTGATTCGCAAAGTCGGGATGGAACTCTATACCCATCAGTCCGCTCTCGCCTTGCTCCAAGACCTCGATCTCGCCCACCAGGGTTACGCCGCCAGTGTTCAGGTCTACCCGAGACAGGCGACCCGACCGCTCGGTCACCCAGATCGATCCGTCGGGCCCCCAGGCCAGATCCCAGGGGTATCCAAGTCAGTCACCAGGGCCTCGACGCGCAGGGTCGGCGGCGTGACGACCGAGGTGGTGGGTGGCTCAGCCGGAGTGGTACACAGTGCCAGGGTCACACCCGCCAGTGCGATTACCGCCACGGTCCGGCCCACCCTCGTAGCTAGTGCTGGTCCGTTGCTTGGGGCTCGAGACCCCGTCATGACTCAATCCTCTCGTCTCACTCTGCGGAGTCTAGAGTGGCGACACGGTCGTTGGTCCTATCCTTCCAGAGTAGGCTACGTCGCGTCGATTGGTTCCTTGCCGCTCCGCTCCACCGGGTCACCGTGCCGTGGTTCCGGCACTCCGATTCTTGCGCCGGGCGGGGGCGGCGTCTGATGTTGCCCTGATGATCCCCGACCCCACTGCGGACACCGCTCGCGCGCGAGCCACCTACTGGCGTCGCAATCTAACCTACGTTGCTTCGCTACTGGCCGTTTGGTTCGTTGTCTCGTACGGAGCGGGAATCCTGTTTGTCGAGCAACTCAACACGATCCGCATTCCAGGCACCGGATTCCCGCTCGGTTTCTGGTTCGCCCAGCAGGGCTCCATCTACGTCTTCGTCGTCCTGATCTTCGTGTACGTCGTATTGATGAATCGCCTCGACCGGAAACACGGGCTCGATAAGGACGGCGACCGATGAACGTCCAAGCGTGGACCTCCGTTCTGGTGGGCCTCTCCTTCACGCTCTACATCGGCGTGGCCGTCTGGTCGCGAGCACGCTCGACAAATGAGTTCTACGTGGCCGGCACAGGCGTATCCCCCTTAGCGAATGGTATGGCCACCGCTGCGGACTGGATGTCCGCGGCTTCGTTCCTGGGGATGGCCGGCAGTATCTCATTCCTCGGCTACGACGGCTCCGTGTATCTAATGGGATGGACGGGTGGCTACGTACTTCTAGCTCTCCTGTTGGCACCTTATCTGCGCAAGTTCGGCGCGTACACCGTGCCCGACTTCGTGGGAGACCGCTACTACTCCCAGACGGCCCGCATGGTGGCGGTGGTATGCGCCATCTTCGTGTCCTTCACCTACGTGGCCGGGCAGATGCGAGGCGTTGGGATCGTATTCGGGCGGTTCCTCGAGGTCCCCGTGGAGATCGGTGTGTTCATCGGCATGGGCATCGTGCTGTTCTATGCCGTCCTCGGAGGGATGAAGGGCATTACGTACACCCAGGTGGCCCAATACTGTGTCTTGATCTTCGCATACTTGGTCCCGGCGATCTTCCTTTCGCTCCTCATCACGGGTAACGCCATCCCGCAGTTGGGCTTCGGCGGAGTGGACCAAGCGAGCGGGACGTTCTTGTTGGATCGCCTGAACGGCCTTCATGACGAATTGGGGTTCGCCCCCTATACGTCGGGCGCCAAAGCCACGATCGATGTATTCGCTATCACGGCCGCGCTCATGGTGGGAACAGCGGGCCTTCCCCACGTCATGGTCCGTTTCTACACGGTGCCACGGGTGCGCGATGCACGGCTCAGTGTGGGTTGGGCGTTGGTTTTCATCGCACTCCTCTACACCGCGGCGCCCGCCGTCGCGGTATTCGCACGCACCAATCTGGTGAACACCGTGTCCGAGCAGCCGTACGCAGCGATGCCGGAGTGGTTCTCGAAGTGGGAGGACGTCGGGCTGATCTCCTTCGACGATAAGAACGGAGATGGACTCGTCCAGTTCGTGGGCCCCGATGCGCGCGGAGCAACCGGGGCACCCATCGAAAACGAACTCACCATTGATCAGGACATCATCGTCCTGGCGAACCCGGAGATCTCGGGCCTTCCGAACTGGGTGATCGGGCTCGTGGCTGCTGGAGGGCTGGCCGCAGCCCTTTCCACCGCAGCGGGGCTTCTCCTGGTGGTCTCATCGGCGGTGAGCCACGACCTGCTAAAACGAGGTTTCAAGCCGGACATCACGGAACGCGGGGAACTCATAGCTGCTCGCCTGAGCGCCGCCGGGGCCGTGGTCGTGGCCGGGTATCTGGGTATCAATCCGCCGGGCTTCGTCACGGAGGTTGTAGCGTTCGCTTTCGGACTCGCAGCCGCCTCGTTCTTTCCGGCGATCATTCTTGGGATCTTCTCCAAGCGCATGAACCGGGAGGGGGCCGTGCTCGGAATGATCTGTGGGATTTCGTTGACGGCGGCGTACATCGTCTACTTCAAGTTCGTGAACCCCACAGCGAACTCCTCCGAGCACTGGTGGTTCGGGATCTCTCCCGAAGGGATCGGTACGGTGGGGATGCTCACAAATTTCGTGGTTGCACTGACGGTTTCACGCTTTACGCCGCCGCCGCCGGCTGAAATCGCCGATCTCGTCGACATGATCCGGGTCCCGTGATAGCGAGCCCCTTCGGACGGTCGACGACCCTTCATCGTTGAAAAGGCTGGTGCAAACATCCAACTTTATATTTGCGATTATTCTGCTGCGGTGGCGGGCCACTTAATGAGGACACGACCAGGAGAAGAGGGAATGGACGACGAGACCGCAGGAACCGACCGTCAAATCGGTGGAGACGCCGAGGGGGCGACCAAAGAGGAGCACCGGGTCAGCGGTGACAAGGTTATCGGCAAGATCAAGGAGCTCATCCATCAGGGGAACGTCCGACGCATCATCATTAAGAACGACGAAGGCCGATCGCTGATCGAGATACCACTGTCAGTCGGGGTTGTGGGGGCAGTATTGGCCCCGATGTGGGCTGCGATTGGAGCCGTCGCGGCTCTGGTCACGAGCTGCTCCATCGAAGTCGAGCGTGGGCCAGACACCGAAGAAGACGAGGAGTAGGACCCTCCCGTTGATGATGATCCGCCGGATCGTCCTAGCCACAACCATGGTGGGCACGGTCGCATGCGGAGGTGTGGAGGCCGGGTCGACAGGGCCCGATGCGACCGGGCCGCCGTCGGTCGAGGCTCCGACCCCTGTCGAAACACCACCGGACACCCTTCCGCCGTTCGAACTCGCTCTGCCCGTATCAGCCGCAGCCTTCGTCGAAGGAGCGATCGTGAACCCGTACGGCATACCCGAGGCAGAGACCGCCCGGCTCCAGACCCAACTCACGGAGCTGGCCGACCGCATGTTCAGTTGACATACGGCGGCCCGTGCGGCATACCCACGGGATGTCAGAGCCTACTACAAACCACGTGACGTTCGACTTCGCCCCTCAAGATTTCTCGAGGCTGGGAAAGCAGCTCACCGAGTTGATGCTCGAGGCGTTCGAGGCAGAACGATCCGAGCCAGTGCTCACGACAATCTCAGGGCCGGAGTTGCGGGCTCTGTTCGATGAACCGCTGCCCGAGAAAGGATGTGAACCTGACGACATTCTTTCTCAGTGGCGGGACCACGTTCTCCCTCACTGCCGCCGCAACGGTCATCCCCGTTTTTTCGGCTACGTCTGCACCACGGCCGACCCGCTGGGGGTCCTCGCCGACGCCATGTCTTCGGCCCTCAACCAGCCCGTTACTGCTTGGCGCTCGGCGCCGGCCGCCACCGAGATCGAGTGCCTCGCGGTACGCTGGCTCGACACCTTGGTCGGCTTTGGAGGGGAGGGCAACGGGGTTCTGGTCAGCGGCGGGTCGTCCGCCAACTTCCAAGGGATGGCTTGCGCGGTGTCCCGAGCCGAGGAACGGGCGGGTCTGCCTCCCGGATCGAGGCATCGACTCTCGATCTACCTGTCCAAAGAGGGGCACGTGTCGATGCGGAAGGCCGCCCAGCTCCTTGGTGTACCACCAGGCCAGGTGCGACTGCTGGATATCGACGAGCACCGACGGCTGCGGCCCTCGGAGCTGCAGCGCGTGCTGGAAGAAGATCGCGAGGCCGGACTGGTGCCGGCCATGATCGGAGTTTCCGCGGGCACGGCCAACACCGGTGCCATCGACCCGCTCGACGAGGTGGCAGAGATCGCCGCCGAGAACGGCGTCTGGCTGCACGTCGATGGAAGCTACGGAGCCCCTGCGGTCATCACCGAGGAATATTCCTGGATGACCCGCGCCTTCTCAAAGGCCGATTCCCTATCGCTCGACCCACACAAATGGTTGTTTGCCCCGGTAGACGCCGGATGCATTCTGATCCGAGATGACCGCGACGCCGAAAGGGCCTTTACGCTCTTCAGCGAGTATACGGAGATCACCCAAACGGACCCCATCGAGCGGTACGCGCTCTTTGACCGAGGTCTCGAAATGTCGCGTCGTTTTCGAGGGCTGAAGGTGTGGACAATCCTGAAGGGTCGCGGCGTGGAGGGACTACGCGGCGCCATCTCCCACGATATCGCGCTACGCAAACACCTCGACCAGAGGGTCGCCGACGATCCCCGCCTAGAGCCTCTCGGCTCGGAGTTGAGCATCGCGTGCTTCCGGTATGTTCCCGAGCAGAATCAGGGTGGCACCGCCGAAGACGAGGAGGCCATCGCGGCGGTCAACCGTAGAATCCTGGAAACACTCGTCAGCGAAGGCCGTTGCTACATGTCGCCTACCACCCTGGAGGGGCGTTACTCTCTGCGTGCCTGCATTGTCAGCTTCCGGACCCAGATAAGCGACGTGGACTTCCTGGTGGATGAAGTACTGCGGGTAGGGGGTGGTTGAACCGATGGAATTCCTGCTCAGATATCTGCGCTTCGACGGGGCCGTGTTCCTCTTCACGCTGGGTAGCACACTGATCACGGGGCTGCTGTTCGGACTGGCGCCGGTACTCCGGCTCGCGGGCACGGATATTCAGAAGGCGCTCCCGCAGGGGAGCAAGAGTTCTACGTCCGGATGGGGACGAGAGCGACTTCGCGGGCTTCTTGTGGTGACTGAAATCGGGCTGGCGGTGATGCCCGTCGTGGGCGCGGGGCTGGTGGCGATGGTGGCGACCTACATTCCGGCCTTGCGAGCGGCCCGAATCGACCCTGTGCTGACGCTGCAAGGTGGGGGCCGGTAGGGAACGTGACAGATGCGGCCATGCCCGGAACCGGTTGGTGGGCCAAGGGCCTCCTCTTCGAGAACTGCAACTGTCAGGTGGTGTGCCCCGGGCACATGCACTTCTCGAACAACTGCACCCACGAACATTGTATCGGCTATTGGGCACTCCGGGTCGATGAGGGCGCATATGGAGACATCGACCTCGGGGGCGTGTCTGCGGTAATCGCTTACGACAGTCCACAGCACATGATCTCCGGCGGCTGGACCGAGGTGCTGATCGTGGATTCGTCCGCATCGGATGAGCAACTCGCGGCAGCGGTGACCATTCTCACGGGTCAGGCCGGCGGACCCTGGGAGGTCCTCGATCGTTTCGTGGAGCGCCGGCTACCGACTCGCACGCTCCCCATCGACATCTCAGATGAAGGTGCGATCAAGCGTGTTGTGATCGAGGGACTCTTGGAAGGCACGGTCGAGAACATCCGAGGACGCGACCGAGATCAGCCTGTCACCTTCGAGAACATCTTCAATCAGATCCATGCGTCCACTCAGGTGATCGCTTCGGGGAGTACCAACTACGACGATGGCGAGATCGTGATGGCCACCGAGGCTTCCCACGCGCTCTACTCGGACTTCGACTGGGCAGTGGACGGATCGTGAGGGGCCTGGCGACGGGTACGGCCGTTTGGATGCTGATGATGATCGTCATGATGCTCCCGGCTGTGTTTCCATGGCTGACCGGGTTCGCGGCCCTCACGCGGACTCGCAGCTCTGCGGAGGACGCCCGATCTGGCCCAAGCTCTGGACCTGGCCCAAACTCTGGTTCTGGCTCCGTTCGAGGAAGTTGGGTAGCACTCTTCGCCCTCGGCTACCTCACCGCGTGGCTGGCCTTCAGCGTTGGAGGTGCATCGCTCCAGATCCTACTCCGCTCCTGGGGGGTTCTTGCAGCCTCGGCGCTGGGTGCGTCGGCCTCGCTCACCACACCATTGGCAGGGATGGTCCTGGTCGGAGCGGGGGTCTACCAAGTGACACCGGCCAAGTCCGCTTGCCTCGAACACTGCCGAACTCCGGTGAGCTTTTTCTTGTCACGCTGGAGGAACGGCCCGGTGGGAGCACTCCGCATGGGCGCTACACATGGAGCCTTCTGCGTTGGATGCTGTTGGGCGCTGATGTTGACCGGCTTCGCCCTCGGAGTCATGAACCTGGCATGGATGGTGGTGCTGACCGTTGTGATCGCGGCGGAAGCCCTCGCTCCACAGGGCGTCCGAATCAGCCGACTCGCGGGGGCGGGACTCGTGGTTTGGGGACTGGTCCTGTTAACCACCCCTTGGACGTAGCGATTCGAATCGTCGCCTAGGCAGGCAGACGCTATCTTACTCTCTGCCGGATCCCGCCGACTCTGGCGGAAGCAGCGGAGGGTCGCCTCCCTGAGCACCAGCGCACTCACATCGATCCCCAGCCATGTCAAAGAAGCCAAAG
>Ga0315339_1001286_pt1 | contig 23183 bp, 21 predicted proteins | sample ASW17metaG_FD_204514 | JGI IMG/M metagenome (GOLD analysis project Ga0315339, IMG submission 204514) | Ammonia-oxidizing marine archaeal communities from Pacific Ocean, United States - ASW #17 | ecosystem: Environmental > Aquatic > Marine > Oceanic | place: USA: California | collected 2016-12-05
CGGCCTCAATCAAATGGCCCTCGGGCGCGGGCCAGGCCGCGCCGATCAGCATCCCTTCATCCGCACTCCCGAAATGCGCCCATAGCGTCTCGGTGATGAACGGCATGATCGGGTGTAAAAGCCTCAGCACCGTGTTCAGCACCCAGGCGGCGGTGGCCTGAGTCTCCAGCTTGGCTGGGCCGTCCGGTCCCTGGAGAACAGGCTTGGCGAACTCTATGTACCAATCGCAGAAGGTGCCCCATACGAAGTGATAAAGTGCCCCCGCGGCCTCATTGAAGCGATAGGCCTCGATCGCCTGGTCGACCTGGCCGACGGTGCGGGCTGCGGAACTGGCGATCCACCGGTTGACCGTCTCCTCGCACGTGCCGGGGTCGAAACCGCCGACAGGCGCGCAGCCGTTCAAGAGGCAAAAGCGCGCTGCGTTCCAAAGCTTAGTGGCGAAGTTGCGATAGCCCTCGACCCGACCTTGGGAGAGCTTGATATCGCGACCTTGCGCCGCCATCGCGCACAGAGTGAAGCGCAGCGCATCAGCCCCATAACTGTCGATCATCTCCAAAGGGTCCATGACGTTGCCCTTCGACTTCGACATCTTCTGGCCACTGGCGTCGCGCACCAGGGCATGGACATAGACGGTGTGAAACGGCACTTCGCCCATGAAATGGATGCCGGCCATGATCATTCGCGCGACCCAGAAGAAGATGATATCGAAGCCGGTGACCAGGACATCGGTCGGGTAGTAGCGCGCTACCTCCGGCATCTGTTCAGGCCAGCCGAGCGTCGAGAACGGCCATAGCTGACTGGAGAACCAGGTATCGAGCACGTCTTCGTCGCGCGTGAGTTCAGTCGGGCGGCCGTAGTGCGCGTCGGCGGCAACTTGCGCCTCGGCCTCGCTCATCGCCACGAAGATCTCGCTGTCGGGGCCGTACCAGGCGGGAATGCGATGCCCCCACCAGAGCTGGCGCGAGATGCACCACGGCTGGATGTTGCGCATCCACTCGAAGTAGGTGTTCTCCCATTGGTGCGGCACGAACACCACTTCGCCCCGCTCCACCGCCTCGATCGCTGGCTTCGCAAGAGTCCCGGCATCGACGTACCACTGGTCGGTTAGCCACGGCTCGATGACGACGCCAGAACGATCGCCATAGGGCACCATGTGGGTGATGTCCTCGACCTTCTCGATCAGCCCGGCTGTCTCGAGATCGGCTAGAATCGCCGCGCGGGCCGCCAATCTGTCGAGCCCCCGATAGGCCTCGGGCACCTCGTCCGAGTCGAGGACGCAGGCGTGCTGGTCGAAGATATTGACCACGTCGAGGCTGTGGCGGCGGCCGACCTCGAAGTCGTTGAAGTCGTGGCCGGGAGTGATCTTGACGGCGCCCGATCCTTGCTCGGGGTCGGCATGTTCGTCGCCGACGATTGGTAGCAGGCGGTCGACCAGCGGCAAACACGCGGCCTTGCCGATCAGGTCGCAATAACGCGGGTCATCGGGATGAACCGCGACGCTGGTATCGCCGAGCATGGTCTCGGGCCGTGTCGTCGCGACGATGATGAAGCGCCCATCCTCACCTTCGATCGGGTAGCGAATGTGCCAGGCGTTGCCCTGGACCTCGCGGTTCTCGACCTCGAGGTCGGAGATCGCCGTCAGGAGCTTGGGGTCCCAGTTGACCAGCCGCTTGTCCTTGTAGATCAACCCTTCCTTGTGGAGATCAACGAACACCTTGGTGACGGCGCTGCTCAAGCCCTCGTCCATGGTGAAACGTTCGCGCGACCAGTCGCAGGAAGCGCCGAGGCGCTTGAGCTGATGCAGGATCGTGCCGCCCGATTCGGCTTTCCACGCCCACACCCGTTCGAGAAAGGCCTCGCGACCGAGGTCGTGCCGGCTCGATCCCTCCTGGTCGAGCTGGCGCTCGACCACCATCTGTGTGGCTATACCGGCGTGGTCGGTGCCGGGTTGCCACAGCGCGTCGCGCCCGCGCATGCGCTCGCGGCGAATCAGGATGTCTTGCAGGGTGTTGTTGAGGGCGTGGCCGATGTGCAGGTTGCCGGTGACGTTCGGCGGCGGAATGACGATGGTATAGGGACGCTCCGCGTCGCGACCGCCACAGGCGAAGGCGTCCGCTCGCTCCCAGCGCTCGTACACCTCAGTCTCGACCTCGGCGGGTCGATAGGTCTTTTCCAACATGGTCGGCAGGGTACCGGACGAGCCGCTGGACGCTAGCGCTTTTCGTCCTCCGTCCGCCCCACGAGCTTCGATATCTCGCGCGAGACGATCCGTTCGACGATCACCGACAGATTCCGATCCAGCCACTGCTTGAGCATCGGCCGCAGCAGTTCCTTGACTATATCCTCAAGCGTGCGTCTTGGATGGCCCATGGGCACGCCACGTGTGGCCGCGACCGTATGATGCAGGCCGGTCAGCGATACCGACGCCTCGGCCGCCGCCTCCGTCGACACCAAACTCTCGAACTCCGCCATGGTCGGCGCCGCATCGCCGATCGAGAGCGGCGGCAACTCTGGTTCAACTTCGATTGCCTCGGGCTCGAACGCCTCTAGCTCCGGTTCAGTCACCGGCGTCGGCGTGGGCTCCGCCTCAAGGGCCGGCGCTTCATCGCGCAATTGAACGACGGTGTCATCATCGTCTTCGATAACGTCGGTCAACTCGAGGACGTCACGGTCGTCCTCCGCGCCAGGCGATGTGGGCAGCGGTGGTGGTGGTGCCGGCGGGGTCGGCTCTGGCAGCAGGTCGTCGTCCATATCCGCGAGATCAAAGATGTCGTCATCCGCACCGAGCCCGGCCGGCGGCGGTTCAACGGCGGCCACCTCGCTGGCCCCGGCCTTCGGCCCATCATTAGGTGGCGCCGCCTCGGTATCACCGTCCTCGGAGATGATCCTGCGAATCGACGACAAGATCTCCTCCATCGTCGGTTCTTGTGGCGACCGCGCGTCACTCATGTTCCGGCTCTTGCCTTCCGTCCATGCGCCCCGTGCGGCGGCCCACGGCCGCCGCCAACCCTAAGTCAGGCTTGTGCAAAATACCAGCGGTCAGCCTTCGATCCGTCGCGCGGCCGGGGCGCCACCGGGGCGGCATGGCCGCTCATTCCGCGTCCACACCCCACCATCTATCACGCGCACGATCGTAGTGAACGGCCGGATCGTAGACCTCGACCGGCAAGCCGATTTGGACGGCGCTCAAACGCCCGATCGCCGCCCGCACCTGGTAGATACCGACGTACTCATCGCGCTCGGCCAGAACCACGGCGACGCGCGCGTCCAATAACTCTTGCTCGGCGTCGAGGACATCGAGGGTGGTCCGCAGACCGACGTCGACCTCTTGGCGCACCCCATCGAGCGCGATCTCGGCGGCCTTGACCTGATCGCGCGCCGCCCGGACGCTGTCGCTGGCCGTGGTTAACCGTTGCCATGCCTGGGTCACGTCTTCCTGCACGTCACGCTCGATCTGCAGCAATTCGAGGCGGCGCTGGGAATTAGTTTGTCGGTCTTGCCGTATTTGCGAGTAGACGGCGCCGGCCTGATATAGCGGGATACGGACCTGCGCCCTGATTTGGGCGCTATCGGTCGCCGATCCTGCGACGACAGAGTCCTCGGTCCGGCTGAGCGAGCCATCGAGCGAGACCTCGGGCAGCAAACTGCCAGTTGCCGCTTTGATCGCATGCCCCGATGCCCGCTCATCGTACCGCGCCGCCAGCAACGCCGGATTCTCGTCGGCGGCTATCGCCGCTGCCGTCGCGAGGTCAGGGGGCTGATCGGTGACCCGTGGGACCCTGGCGAGTCGTTGCGGCGCGTGCCCGACCACCTGACCGTAGGTGGCTCGGCTCGCCGCGAGACCGCCGCGCGAAGCAATGCGATCGGCGATGGCCCGCGACAAGCGCGCCTCGGCCTGGGCAACATCGGTCCGCGTGACCTCGCCCACCTCGAAGCGATCGCGGGTGGCCTGGAGTTGCCGACGCAGCACCGCCTCGTTGCCCTGTTTGAGCCGCAGCACGGCCTGGTCGCGCAAGACGTCCATGTAGGCAGTGACGGTCTCCAGCAACACCGCCTGCTCAACCAAGCGAAGCCGCTCGCGGGCAGCCCAAACGCTGGCTTCAGCCTCGCGCGTGGCGGCGGTCGTGCGGCCGCCACGATAGAGGGGCTGGGTGACGCTGATCTGGGCGCTGAACGGGCTTAGAATAGTATTGCCGCCCGATCCCAGGGCGCCGCCCGAGTTCTCGTTGCGCCGTCGGCCGTAGGAAGAGTCAATTTGCGTGGTGGGCCGCCAACCCGCGCGCGCCTGGGGCACAAATTCGTCGACGGCCCGCACGGCCGCGCGCTCGGCAGCCAGCCCCGGATTGTTCGCATAGGCGGAGACCAGAGCCTCCTCCAAGGTCTCGGCGGTAGCGCGCCCCACTAGCAGAACGGCGAGCAAACTTAGCGCTATCGCGGGGTGCGTACCGCCACGCCGCCTCAAAATACGAACTCGGCCCGACGGGCGAATCCCGGCAGCGGCGAGATCGCCGCGTCATGAGTAATCCGCGCGCTCAAGAGACCGCCGATCCGCCTAACCACGACGCAGCGCCCGATGTCGGCGTTGCCGACCACCGCCACCAGACGGCCGCCTTCACGGAGCTGGTCGGCGATGCCGTCGGGGACGGCTGGCACGGCGCCCTCGATCACGATCACATCGTAGGGACCCTGCTCGATGTATCCGCCGGCGAGGGGGCGGCGTATGATGGCGGCGTTGTCGACTCCCAAAGCCGCCAGTGTGGAGTCGGCTCGATCAGCCAGCCCCTCATCCTCCTCGAGCGCCACCACGGTGCCGGCGAGCCGCGCCAGCACCGCCGCCGAGTAGCCGCTGGCACAGCCAACGTCAAGCACGACATCGTCGGGACCAACCTCAGCCGCGACCAACAGTCGGCCAAACACCAGCGGTTCCATCAGATAACGACCCGCACCCAACGGCAGATCTTCATCGACGTAGGCTATGGCCTTCTGGTGCGGCGCGACGAATGCCTCTCGCGGGACCGCCGCCATGGCGGCGATGGCGCGCTCATCGCGCACGCCGCTGGGCCGAAGCTGGCTCAGAACCATGTTATGACGCGCGTGCGCGAAATCGACCATGTCGCTGCAATCGAGCTCCGCAGGTTGGCGGCGTATATAGGACGCCGGCCGGCCCGGCGCAACCGCGCGCCTATCACCCTCCCCCACCGGCTCTGGCCCAGGGTGTGGATGCTCGGGTAGCCTGACCTACCTCGACCGAGTACATATATCAGCCGGAGTGCCTCCCCCTCGGGGACGGTCGGGCTAGGGACCGCGGCCAGGTGGCGGAGTGGTTACGCAGCGGACTGCAAATCCGTGTACACCGGTTCGAATCCGGTCCTGGCCTCCATTCCCTCTGGTTGGTCGACAGCGGCTTTTGGCGCCGTTGGAACAGGTGTGGTGTGGACATTTGATACACTCGACGCCATGGACCAAATCGCCGCTGTGGGGGCCGCTGTGCGTCTGAGCGATGCGACCGTCGCGGAGTTCCACCGCGAGGGCTTCGTGTTCTTTCCCAATGTCTTCGCCACTGACGAAGTCGAACTGTTGCGCCGCGAGGCGCACGCCATCTTCGAACTCGACCGCGAAGAGGTGTGGCGCGAGTCGACCGGCGTCGCCCGCACAGCATTCGCCGCCCAGACCTACAACGAGGCCTATCGCCGGCTAGGCACGCACCCCCGCCTGATCGCACCGGTCGAGCAGCTTTTGGGCGGCCGGCTCTACATGCATCAGTTCAAGATCAACGCCAAAGCGGCCTTCGACGGCGAGGTCTGGCAGTGGCACCAGGACTACGGCACCTGGCAGCGCGACGATGCCATGCCCGAGCCGCTGGCCATGAACATCGCCATCTTTCTCGACGACGTGACGGCAGTCAACGGGCCGCTCTTCCTCATTCCGGGGAGCCACGCGGCCGGCGTCCAGGCGGCGAGCCAAGATCTCGCGACGACTAGCTATCCGTTGTGGACGCTCGATCGCAACACGGTGCGCACCCTAGCCGAGGCCGGCGGCGTCGTGGCGCCCCTCGGCAAGGCCGGCTCGATGCTCATGTTTCACTCGAATCTGGTGCACGCGAGCCCGCCCAATATCAGCCCGTTTGGGCGCACCATCGTCTACCTCTCACTGTGCCGTACCGACAACCATATCCGCAAGTTCGTGCGCAAGGCGTGGATCGCGCATCGCGACTTCACGCCGATCGAGGCACTCGCGGACGATTGTTTGCGAGAACTCGCCCAAACGACGGCGCCCCCGCCGGCCTAGCGCGCGTGGCCCGCCACGAGCGCGGAGTGTTATGCTAGCGGTAGGCAAGGACGGGCGGATCGCGATACGCCCGTCCTTGCCCCCTCACTTGCCTCATAACTACCGTGACCGTGCACTGTGAACAGGTGGTGATCTTCGGTGGTGTAGACGGATGCGAACGATGCGCTGGGGTCGCACGGTTGCCCGTGAGATTTGGCGGACATACATGTTGGCCGATATGTTTCGGCTGCCTCCACGGTGGCGATCAGGAGCCGAGGCCATGACCAGCACTCAAGCCACCCTTCCCGCTGCGGTCGTCGAGGTCCCCCTCACCTACTCGATCGCGACTGGCGAGAAGCCGGTCTCCGGCTCCGACCAGGTGGGTGGGCAGCTGCGCTACCGCACCGGCGCCCAGGATGAGCGGATGGTGGCGATCGCCAACGGACGGTTGGCGATCGCCTCGTTCAAGCTCGACCGGCACGGCTTCGAGCTAGCCGAGCACGCGACCGCCGTCGGCGATTTCGACGGCGAGGACGAGGTGCGCTCGGTCTACTACCCGGAGGTCGAACAGCTGGTGAAGGTGCGGACCGGCGCCACACGCGTACTCGTCTTCGATCACACGCTCAGGACCGGCGATGAAGTGGCGCGGGCGGCGCGCCAGATCCGCGAAACGGTCAAGCTCGTCCACAATGACTACACCGAGTGGTCGGGGCCCCAGCGCGTTCGCGACCTGCTGCCCGCCGAGGCCAATGCCCTGCTGCACCATAGGGTCGCGGTGATCCAGGTGTGGCGGCCGATTCGCGCGCCGGTTGAACAGGATCCGCTGGCGATCTGCGATGCGCGCACGATCGCGCCCGGTGACCTGATCGCGGCCGAGCGCCGCCACCCTGATCGGGTCGGCGAGATCTATCACCTCACCCACAATCCCGACCACCGTTGGTACTATTTCCCGCGCATGCAGCGCGACGAAGCACTGGTGTTCAAGTGCTACGACTCGGAGACCGACGGACGCTCGCGCTTCACCGCCCACGCTTCGTTCGACGACCCCACCGCGCCAGCTGACGCGCCGCCGCGCGAGAGCATCGAGGCACGGACCCTAGCGTTCTTCGAACCGGCTTGAGCCTTTCTGCCCACACATCGGGCTTCTGCCTATGTCTTGGGCAGCGGACTCGCGCCGAATAGGCGCCGACAGCCCGAATTTCCGCGGGTCATGCGGTGTTGACCGGCGGCACGCAGTTTGCTCTGTCTGTTGGGACGAGACATCGAGGGGGCCACAAAATGAAGAAGATCGAGGCCATCATCAAGCCGTTCAAGCTCGATGAGGTGAAGGACGCGCTGAACGAGATCGGTTTGCAGGGCATGACGGTGACCGAGACCAAGGGGTTTGGCCGCCAAAAAGGCCACACCGAGCTCTATCGCGGGGCCGAATACGTGGTCGATTTCCTGCCCAAGGTGAAGATCGAGATCGCGGTCGAGGATCGCCTGGTTGAGCGCGCCATTGAGACCATCCAACAGGCCGCACACACCGGCCGGATCGGCGACGGTAAGATTTTCGTCACCCCGATTGAGGAAACCATACGTATCCGCACCGGCGAGCGCGGACCCGACGCCATCTAGCGCCCGGCGCCTCGGACTGCCGCACCGACTTCCATCGACAACCCAGCTTTCCAAAGGACTGAGCCATGGCCGACGACATCACGAGCGTCTTGAAAACCATCAAGGACAACGAGGTCCCGTACGTCGACCTCCGCTTCAGCGACCCGCGTGGCAAGTGGCAGCACCTGGCGATCGCCGTCGACCTGCTCGACGAGGCGGCGTTCGCCGACGGCATCATGTTCGACGGCTCCTCGATCGCCGGCTGGAAGTCGATCCACGAATCCGATATGGCGCTGATGCCGGACCCGACCACGGCGGTGATGGACCCGTTCTCCGCCCAACCCTCGTTGGTCATCGTGTGCGACGTGCACGAGCCCTCGACTGGCGAGGAATACAGCCGCGATCCGCGTTCGGCCGGCCGCCGCGCCGAGGCCTATCTCAAGTATTCCGGCATCGGCGACACCGCCTACTTTGGCCCCGAGGCCGAGTTCTTCATCTTCGACGACGTGCGTTTCAACGTCAGCATGAACAACACGTTCTACGCCATCGATCAGGAAGAGGGTCCCTACAACGCTGGGCGCAAGTTCGATTCCGGCAACTACGGCCACCGCCCCGGCGTTAAGGGTGGCTATTTTCCGGTTCCGCCGGTCGATTCGATGAGCGATCTGCGCGCCGAGATGCTGTCGGTGATGGCCGACATGGGCGTATCAATCGAGAAGCATCACCACGAGGTGGCGCCGAGCCAGAACGAGCTTGGCATCCGCATGAACACACTGGTGCGCTCCGCCGACGAGATGCAGATCTACAAATACGTCGTCCACAACGTCGCCCATGCCTACGGCAAGTCGGCGACCTTCATGCCCAAGCCGGTGATCGACGACAATGGCTCAGGCATGCACGTCCACCAATCGATCTGGAAGGACGGCAAGCCACTTTTCGCCGGCAGCGCCTACGCCGATCTGTCCGAGACGGCGCTGTTCTACATCGGCGGCATCATGCGCCACGCCAAGGCGCTCAATGCCTTCACCAACCCCTCCACCAACAGCTACAAGCGCCTGCTCCCGGGTTTCGAGGCGCCGGTGCTGCTCGCCTACTCAGCGCGAAACCGCTCGGCCTCCTGCCGTATCCCGTTCTCGGCCAGTCCCAGCGGCAAACGCGTCGAGGTGCGCTTCCCCGACGCCACCTCCAACCCCTATCTCGGCTTCGCGGCCATGCTAATGGCCGGCATCGACGGCATCGAGAACAAGATTCACCCCGGCGATCCGATGGATAAGAACCTCTACGACCTGCCGCCCGAGGAACTCAAGGACGTGCCGACGGTGTGCGGCAGCCTGCGCGAGGCCCTCGATTCGCTCGACGGCGATCGCTACTTCCTTAAAAAGGGCGACGTGCTGAGCGATGACCTCATCGACAGCTACCTCCAGCTCAAGTGGGAGGAGGTCCACAACCTCGAACACACACCCCATCCGATCGAGTTCTCGATGTACTACAGCTCCTGAGCCACGCGCCGCGCTTGCCAAGGAAGCGCTGGCGGCGACCTCGGCCTTGACTTGAGCACGAACCTCCGAGGATCGCGCGTCAGTCCACTCGATTGACGGCGCGGGGGTCGCCGTTCTCGTCGACCGCGACATAGGTGAACAGGCCCTCGGTTACGGTCACTTCCTCGGGCATATGGCGGCGCCGGGCCACGGTCTCGACATCGATCGTGATTGAGCTGCGCCCAGTCCGCACGATCTGCGCGTAACAGCTCACCGTGTCGCCGACGAAGACCGGGCGGTGGAATTTCATGCCTTCCACCGCCACGGTGACCGTGCGGCCCCCCGCCCTCTCGGCCGCGACGATGCCGCCAGCCAGGTCCATCTGCGACAGGATCCAGCCACCAAAGATATCGCCGCTCGCGTTAGCGTCGCGCGGCAGCGGCATGGTACGGATGGCTGGCTCCCCCCGGCCCTCGGTCACATCCTTGGCGCTCATCGACCTAAACCACTATATGTTGTTGGTGACACTCTCTCTTATACCCTATAGTCCGCCGTCAGAGTCACGTTTCCCGCACCCGGCCCGACATCGGGCTCGATCGGGCGGGGCCATTTTGTCGCCGCCATGACCGATCTGTTCGCGCACCCGCGCAAACCCACCAAGGACTACACCGCCGCCGACATCGAGGTGCTCGAGGGCATCGAGCCAGTGCGCCGGCGGCCCGGCATGTTCATCGGCAGTACCGACGAACACGGCCTCCATCATTTGGCGGCGGAGGTTCTCGACAACGCGATGGACGAGGTGGTAACCGGCGCCGCCAGTCGCATCGAGATCGACCTGACGGTCGACGGCGCGATGACCGTGCGCGACAACGGCCGCGGCATCCCGGTCGACCACCACCCCAAGTTCAAGGGCCGCTCGGCCCTCGAAGTGATCCTGACGACGCTCCACTCGGGCGGCAAGTTTAACGCCAAGGTCTATCAGACGGCGGGTGGGCTACACGGCGTCGGCCTGTCGGTGGTCAACGCGCTGTCGGACTGGCTTGAGGTGGAAGTTCGGCGCGATGGGAAGCTCTGGACCCAGCGCTACGAGAAGGGCCGCGCCAAGACCAAGCTCACCTCAAAAAAACTCGTCAACCGGCACGGCACGAGCATCTGCTTCCACCCCGACCCCGGCGTGTTCGGCAACAGCGCGGCGCTCAGGCCGGTTCGGGTTTATCGAATGGCGCGTGCCAAAGCCTATCTGTTCGCCGGCGCGGAAGTCCGCTGGCACTGCGATTCGGAGCTTCTCCACGATGCTTCGGTGCCCCAGCAGGAGGTGTTGCGGTTTCCCGGCGGCCTCGGGGAGTATCTAGCAGATATAGTCTCGGACCACGAAACGGTGACGCAAAGCCCATTTGCGGGAGGCGCGAGCATCGACAACGGCGATGGTGGGCGCCTCGAATGGGCTATCCATTGGACAACCGCCGGCGCACCCTTGCTGTCGTCGTACTGCAACACCGTGCCGACGCCGCTGGGCGGCACTCACGAGATCGGCTTGCGCGCCGCCCTCACCAAAGGCCTCAAGGCCTACGGTGAGCGAGTCGGCAATCGCCGCGCCGGCCAGATCACGGCCGACGATGTGCTCGGCGGCGCCGTCGGGATTCTGTCGTTGTTCATGCGCGATCCGCAGTTTTCCGGCCAGACCAAAGAGAAGCTCGGCAACCCCCAAGCGGCGCGGTTGGTCGAGAGAATGGTGCGCGACCATTTCGATCACTGGCTTTCCGGTGCGCCCGCCGTGGCGACCCGGCTTCTCGACACGATCCTTCTGCGCGCCGAGGAGCGGTTGCGTCGGCGCCAAGAGAAAGATGTCGCCCGGCGCAGCGCCACGCGCAAGCTGCGGCTCCCCGGTAAGCTGACCGATTGCACGCGCAATGAAGCGGCCGGCACCGAGATTTTCCTGGTCGAGGGCGATTCGGCCGGCGGCTCGGCCAAACAAGCGCGCGACCGCGCGACCCAAGCGGTGCTGCCGCTGCGGGGGAAGATTCTGAACGTGGTCAGTGCCCCGCGGGCCAAGGTGCAGGGCAACCAAGAGATCGCGGACCTGATCCAGGCGCTAGGATGCGGCACTGGTGAGAAGTTCCTAGCTGCCGACCTGCGCTACGAGAAGGTGATCATTATGACCGACGCCGATGTCGATGGAGCTCACATCGCGGCGCTGTTGATGAGCTTTTTCTATCGCGAGCTTCCGGGGCTGATCGCATCGGGCCACCTCTATCTCGCCCAGCCGCCGCTCTATCGACTGAGCCGTGGCGGCACGACGGTGTTCGCGCGCGACGCTGCCGACAAGGAGGCTCTCCTCCAAACGACCTTCGCCGGTGCGGGGGCGACCGAGGTCAGTCACTTCAAGGGGCTTGGCGAGATGCCAGCGTCGCAGCTCCGCGAAACCACCATGAGCAGGGAGGGCCGCACGCTCCTCCAAGTGGTCGTCGCCGAGGACCGGAAAGCCGACACCGAGCGGCAGCTTGAGCGGCTGATGGGACGCAAGCCCGAGCTTCGCCTTGCCTTCATCCAGGAGCGTGCCGATTCGGTCGTGGATTTGGACATCTAAGTGTGCCGGGCGGCCGCCACCGCAGCCGTTCGACTACTGGCGTTGGTATGGCACACTGCCGAGCGCGCGAGCGTGGCAACGCACCGACGCTAAGAGACGTGAGGCGAGTCGGTTTGTGGGGGCGTTCCTATTTGTGCTCGGTGGCTGCGCTGAGGGCGATCCAGCCTCGATGTTGGCACTCTGAGCACTCAAGATTGAGCGCTGCGAAGCCCGCTCTATGGCCCTCATCTAATTCAGTACGTGCCCCGCGACGGCAGCTTCTCAGTGGTTATTCAAGGCAATCCCCTAGCGCTGCCGAAGTCAGAATCCGATCAAGTGATCGCGTGGCGCCTGCGCTTGCCGGCGTGGACCTTCGGCGCGCGGTTCGTGCCCGTCGACGACGCCGCGAGCCGGCGTGTCCTGCGTCTCGTCCTGGTCTTCGACCCTGCAAGCCGGCGGCTTGGCGGCAACGCGGCATGCGCCGACGCCGGGGCAGTGCCGACCGCGTCGGAGGCGAGTTCGCTGGCCTTGCTGGCTGTGTTCTGCAACGCCAACACGGCCCTGAGTCAGACCATCGTGAGTGGACGGAGGTCGACCGGCGCCGACAACCCTCAACTTGTGCAGCTTCTCAACCGCGCCACCCGCGCCGTCTTCGCCTATGATCAGCCGGGTCCTCGGCGGGGCGGTAACTAGTCGCCGCTCAAACTAGATAAACCGTTAATTGTCAATGCTTGGAGTGTTCCACCTTGCCCTGGGGCGAAAGAACGCCCATATAGTGCCCAAGGAACACAGAGATACCATGACGCGATTCGCCAAGACGCTATATGCGTGGGGCGTCGCGGTGACGGCCGGGGTGGTGCTTGCGGCGTGCGCCACTGGTGGCGTGCGCATTGGCAACGTCTACCACGTGGCCCCCTACAGCCAGAACCTGGTGCAATACACGGCCGCGCCGGGCGAGGTTGCGGTTGACATTCATGGCGAGGCATTCATCGATCAGCTCCCCAAAGACGCGGAAGAAATCGCACGGCGACTCAGGCTGCCGGCGTGGGTCCAAGCGGCGCGTTTCACGACGCGACCGAGCGAGGTCGCTCGGGGGCGACAACGGTTGGTACTGGCTTTCAACGCCACCGCGCAGGGCCCGATCGGATATGGGCTTTGCCTTGATCCGGGCGCCGTCGAATATGCCGCGCCCGGGCGCCGCACCAAACTGGAAGCGGCGTTCTGTTCGGGTGATCGGCTGGTGGCCAACGCCGTCGCCGAAACGGCCCCCCTGTCGGGCCCCGATGATCCCCTCCTGACAGCCCTGACGGCGCAGTTGATAGCCAACTTATTGCCACTTCGAGCCTATCAGCCGAATCCAGCGTGTTCGGACGGATCTTGCTGAGTCCACGTGCCGAGTAATTCACGCCTACGGCGGCCCTGCATATGGGCCGGTCGCCTTCCAGAGGCGGCAGCCGCCGGGTCGCATGGAGTCGCGATTGACTGAGCCCCTGCTACGCGCCCAACATCAAACTCAACAACGGAAATACGGAACATAATGCCATTTCGACAACTGGGGCTGAGCCCCGAAGTCCTGCACGCTATCGCCGAAACCGGTTATGAGACGCCGACCCCGATCCAGGAACGGTCGATTCCGAGCATCCTGTCGGGTCGCGACATCCTCGGCTCGGCGCAGACCGGTACCGGCAAGACGGCGTCATTCACGCTGCCGATGATCGACATTCTGAGCGCCGGCCGGGTTCGAGCGCGAATGCCACGCTCACTTATTCTTGAGCCGACCCGCGAACTGGCGGCCCAAGTGGCCGAGAACTTCGATGCCTACGGCAAGTATTCGAAACTCACCAAGGCACTTTTGGTGGGTGGCGTATCGTTCTCCGATCAGGATCAAAAGGTGGATCGCGGCGTCGATGTCTTGATCGCGACCCCAGGTCGCCTGCTTGACCACGTCGAACGCGGCAAGCTGATGCTCTCGGGCGTCAGCATGCTGGTCATCGACGAGGCCGACCGCATGCTCGACATGGGTTTTATCCCCGATGTTGAGCGCATCGTTGGCCTGACCCCGCGCACGCGTCAGACGCTAATGTTTTCGGCGACACTGCTGCCGGAGATCCGACGTTTCGCCACCATCTTCCTGAACAATCCCAAAGAGATCAGCGTCGACCCGCCCGCCTCGACGGTCGATCGCGTGACCCAAGGCTTGGCCGTCACGCATCCGGACGACAAGGTCAAGGCCCTGCGCCAGCTACTGAGCCAACGCGGAATCGTCAGCGCGCTTATCTTCTGCAACCGCAAGCGTGACGTCGATATGTTGGCGACCTCGCTGCGCCGGAATGGCGTCGAGGCGAGTGGTCTACACGGCGACATGAGCCAGGCGATTCGCACCCAGACCCTAGGCCGCTTTCGCGCCGGCGAAATCGGCATCCTGGTCGCCAGCGATGTCGCGGCGCGCGGCCTCGATATCGAAGCGCTGCCGAATGTGGTCAATTTTGACGTGCCGATACATGCGGAAGACTACATCCATCGAATCGGCCGCACCGCTCGCGCCGGCATGGAGGGGGCCGCCTACACCCTGGCGAGCCCGGAGGATGCGCCCTATCTTGAGGCGATCGCCACGCTGACTGGGTCCCAAATTCCCCGAATCGAGATCGATGGCGTCACGCAAGTGGAGCTTGACGCCGATGCCCGCCCGGCCCGCCGCGGACGCGGGGGACGTCGCTCTGCCGGAAACGGCCCGGCCAAGCGACGCCCGGCACGGCCCGCACGCGGCCGCGCGGCAGCCACGCCTGAGCCCCAACCAGAGCACCGGGCCGAGACCGAGCCCGTCGCCGGCAAAACGCTGAAAACCGCTGACACTCCACAGGTGGAGCCGATCGCGGCCAACGGCGGCAGCGTCACCGCCACGCGGCCGCGCCGCCGCGCCGCAGCCAAGCCGAAGCCCGGCCCAACCGAGCTTATCGCGAGCGAAACGGCCAGCCCCGCTAGCGACCACGGCGCAGAGCTGCTCGACACCAACGGCGGCAGCATCGCGCCCGTGCAGCCGCGCGGACGCTCGGCCACCGCCACGAAACGGGGCGGCCAAAGCGCCAGCGCGTGGGGCGCCAACAGTCCGGTCCCGGCTTTCCTGCTCAAGCCGACGGCCACTGGCGGCCGATCGAAAAGCTGAGAAGCGATGCAGACCATATTTGTGATGGTGAAGTGCGATCTCGGCAAGGCCTACACTGTCGCCGATGCCGCTATCCAAGGCGTCGAGCAGATCTCGGAGGTCCATTCGATCTCTGGGCAATACGATTTGATGATGAAGTGCTACCTCAATGACGCTGTCGACATCGGCCACTTCGTCACTAACGCGGTGCAACCCTGCCCGGTATCAAGGACACCTTCACCATCATCACCTTCAAGGCCTTTACCTGAAGGCCCGGCCGCCCCTCAATAGTCGTGCGTGAGAAGGTCCAGCAGATGCTGGCCGTAGTCCAACTTGAGGAGCGGTTGTACCAAGCGCTTGAGCTGCTCCGCGCCGACGTGGCCCATGCGCCAAGCCACCTCCTCGACGCAGGCGATCTTCTAGCCTTGGCGGGTTCCGATCGTCTCGACGAAGTTGACGGCATCAAGCATCGATTGGTGGGTGCCGATGTCGAACCAGGCCGAGCCCCGACCGAACCGTTCCACGCGTAAGTCGCCCCTTCGCAGATAGGCCAGATTCACCGACGTTATTTCGCGCTCGCCGCGTACTAACGGCTGAACGCTTTTGGTGATCTCGATGACGTCGTTGTCGCAGAAGTAGAGGCCGGTGACGGCATCGTTGGATTTCGGCCGCGTGGGTTTCTCTTCAATGTACACGGCCCGTCCCGGTTCTTCGAATGTCACCATGCCGAAGTGGCTTGGATCGCGAACCAGGTAGGCGAACACCGTGCCCCTTTTGGTGCGCCGCGATCCTTCGCAACCACGCGCTCAGGCCGGTGGCGAAGAAGATGTTATCGCCGAGCGCCGAAAACCGCGCGCGGGCTAGCGGGCTCAGGCTCAAGCTAGTTGGCGAGGCGCCGCGGTCGCCTGGCCACGGGTATATGACGTGCCGGTGCGCCGGACCTGTTCGAGTTGATTTGCGGCGGCTAAATCTATAGCCCGCCATCGCCAACAGCTCCAAGCCGATCTAGTCTGTCGATGCAGATAAGGCAGGTGTTTTGCCCTCTGCCACAAATGGGACTGGACCAGCGACGTCTCGCAACGACCATAGATTTCAATGGGAGAAGTTCATGTCTTCTGACATCGAAACGCGGCTAAAACGCCTAGAAGATATCGAGGAAATCAAACAGTTGATCGCGCGCTACGCCAAGGCATGTGATCACAATGGAGATCCGGTCATGATGGCGCCCTGCTTTACCGAGGATGCAGGGTGGAACTGCGAGGGAATCGGTGGCTGGAAAGGGCGCGATGCGGTTGTCCAGGCACTGCGCGAAACCAGCACCATAAAATTACCCTGGGCGCTTCACTACATGACCCAGCCCACTATTGTCGTGGCCGAGGACGGCAAGACAGCGGCGGGCGAATATTACCTTTGGGAATTGGCCAAGGCCACGAAGGAAGGCGGCGGCGCGACCGAGGACACGTGGATCGGTGGCTGGTACGAATCCCAGTTCCGCAAGGAAAACGACGTCTGGCTATTTAGCCATGTCGAACTGATCTTAAAACTTCTGAGCGCGACGGCTAAATCGGATTGGGAAACGCCTATTCCGCCGTGGCGGGGATAGAAGCTGACACCAGTTAATTTCATGACCGCGCGCACAAGGTCTAATCTGGCAAGAAACGCGGTAGTCAGCGATCCTCCCGAACCTGTCCGAATTCAATTGACAGCAACAAGAGGCATGGAATGGAACTCCGAGATCAAGTTGCATTAATTACAGGCGGCTCGCAGGGCATCGGCGAGGCTATTGCCCACAAGTTCGCGAGCGCCGGTGCCCGGTGTGCTGTCGTCGCGAGTTCGGACCTAAAGAAAGCCCGCAAGGTCGCGAGATCCGTGAAACACGGCGCGAAGGCTTATGTCGCCAACGTCGCCAAACCGACCGAGGTCAACAAGCTGGTGGCGCAGATGATCGAAAATTTCGGTCGCATCGACATCGTCGTCAACAGTGCCGGTGTGTTCTATCCGACCCCCGCGGGCGAGACCACGACGGCCGAGATGAACCGCATGATTGACGTCAACCTTAAGGGTACATGGAACGTCGTGAACGCGGTGGTGCCGCACATGAAGGCGCGCGGGTATGGCAACATCATCAATCTCGCCTCGGCCGCCGGCGAGCGTGGATTCTCAAATTATTCGATCTACTGCGCGACCAAAGCCGGCATTATCATGATGACTAGATCGCTGGCGACGGAGCTGTCGCGCAGCGGAATCCATGTCAACGCGATCGCGCCCGGCAACACGACAACGCCGATGAATGAGGATATTCGCACCAATCCAGAGTTGAAACCGATGCTGGACTTCATCACCATGATAACTCCGTCGGGCCGCACCTATTCGACGGCCGAGGAGATGGCTAATATCGCTATATTTCTCGCCTCCCCGGTCACTGGCAAGCCGATCTACGGCGCCGTGATCACCGCCGACGAAGGACTGTCTGCGGGCCTGTTCGTGGCGAGTTAGTACTTCGCCAAGTCCCGGTAGCCGGCCTGTTTGCGTTCATGCTTTCCTATTCCGAGTTCTTGTTCGCGCAAGTTCTGTCGGGGTCCGCCGACAACCGCCAGCTGTCGGTTGTCCTGGCGGCACTCATTCGCAATACCGACGTCTCGTGAGGTTTGCTGAACTTCAGCATGTTCCTCGCGTTGATTCCCTCCGTTATGCTCGTGGCGAGCATGTGGTACTTCGTCGTTGAGAGTGTCGTCGAGAGCACGGTTCAGGGCTGACGACGCCTCGGGAACGCGGCGTAGCGTAGGTATGTTGTTGGCACGCGGCGCCGTTACATAGGCGGGGGCGGAAATAGGGGGAGAGCTGAAATGGCAAGGAAGCCAAACCGAGCCGTCAAGACGGCCCCGCCGCGACGTTACGCGATTCGCGAGAAGGCGGTGGTAGCGCACAAGTTGACCATGGAACTCGCCGAGGCGCTCGCCGAGGAGACATTGCGCCTCGCTTGGGATATGGGGCTTAACACCGTCTCGGCGGTGGTCGATGAAGGTGGAGCGCTTAAGGCCTTCCGGCGGCCCGACCGCTCCAACCTCGGCTGCGTCGACTTCGCCATCCTGAAGGCCCGCTGCGCAGCACACTTCAACACCGCCACCCATGCCCACTATCCCGCCTGGAGCCACCAGCCAGAGACCGTCGCCGCGTTGGCGGCGCTGCCGGGCTTCACCATCGAGGGCGGCGGTGTGCCGATCCGTCTGAACGGAGAGCTCATCGGGGGCATCGGCGTCAGCGGCGCGCGCAATTGGCGCGAGGACGTCGAGGTCATCGCCAAGGCCTTCATGAAATTCGGCCTCGACCCGATCGCGGAGTCCGCCGCCACGCCGGCGCCAACGTCGTGACGTGAGTCGCGGCAGCTGAGGCTCCGCTTGAAGCGAAGCAGCGCGGTCCTGGGCTAGGCTGGCAGCCGCCACTCGTTGGCGGCGCTTTCGCCGGCGATGGTGGTTCGAACCATGTGGCGCGGCTGGTCGCCCGGGTAGTCATGGCCACGGTGTAGGACGCAGCGGTTGTCCCACATGACCATGTCACCGGCACGCCAACGGTGCTTGTAGACGCGCGGCGGCCGACAGGCTTGCTCACACAGGCGCCGGAGCAGGCCGCGACTTTCTTCCACATTTTCGCCGGCGATGTAGCTGGCGTGCCGGCCAATGTAGAGGCTGCGCCGTCCGGTCGCCGGGTGGGTGCGAATCAGCGGATGCTCAACCGGCGGCACCGCGTCCCACTCGTCCTGGCTTAGCGCGCCCATGCCGCCGATCAGGCCCTGACTGTAGGCGTAGCTGTGAACGGCGGCCTTACCGCGCAAGAATTTCTGCATTCCTGGGACGAGCGCATCGTAGGCCGCCCGCATGTCGGCGTATTCGGTCTCGCCGCCTACGCTGGACACAATTCTCGCCGCCAGGATCGAGCCCTTGGCGGGCACGCGCTTGAACGAGCTGTCAGTATGCCAGTAGCAATTGCCCTTCAGAAACAGGCCGTGGTCACTGTCGGGTGCCCAGAGGCCGCCGCCGTCCTTGACATTGGACAAGACGACGACTTCGGGGTTATCGCCGACATCGTTCGCAGTGACATTGCGTTCGAGGATGCCGAAGCGACGACTGAAGGCGACGTGCGCCGCCTCGGACAGGTTCTGTTCGGGAAAGATCAGGATTCCGAAGTCGTGCCACGCGGCCTCGATAGCGGCGAATGTCTCGTCGTCTAGCCTAGCGAGATCAATACCGTGAACCAGCGCCCCCAGCGTCGCTTTGGTCGGCGTGATCCTAAGTGCCATGGCGCCCCTCCCAGCCGCGAGCTTCATTCTCGCCCATTTCGGTGACAATCCGAACCACATCGAAAATGGCCTCTCTCGGGACGTGAGGGACGGCACCTGCGGGCTTTGTCAGACTAACGCCAATCAGGTTGCGATAGTGATTTTGGACCGCCCATGACTCGCGCAGAATACTTGTGATTTTCCACAATTATTAAACGATTGAAAAATGGCTAAAATTTTAGTCTGACAATGCCGGCTCAGGCCCTCGGGGTGGTCAAGCCAATCGCAAATCCGGACTTCGCCACGGCGCTCGGACAATGCTACGACATGCTCCTCCGCGATATTGGACTCGAACTCGAGCTTAGGGGCGACGGCATGGGGCCGGACGAAGCCGCGCGTCTGGCCGCAGCGGCGATGGCGCCCGAGAACCGCCCCATGGTAGCGGGATGGTGGCGGCCAATTCGCGCTCGCTGGAACCGGGCGACGCGCGCCAACTCGCCGAGGCGATATTGCCACGCTCGGCGTCGCCATGGAGGCGTTGGCCGGCGAACGCGACGGGCGATAACCTTGCGGGCACTGGTCGCACACGGGATAGCACACCGTGGGGTCTACAGAGAGGGCAACGTTATGTTCACACCGATACGTGGAAAGTCGGTCATCGTCACGGGGGGCAGCAAGGGCATCGGCAAAGGCATCGCCAGCGTCTTCGCCAAGCAAGGCGCCCGGATCCTGGTCGTGGCGCGAGGCTTGGAGACAGCACAGGCGACCGTCCGCAAGATCGCCGCCATTGGGGGCACGGCGTCGGCGTTCCAAGCCGATGTCGCGAAGTGGGAGGACATGGAGGCGATGGCGGACGCGGCGGTCGAGCGACATGGCGGCATCGACATTTTGTGCGCCAACGCCGGCGTATTTCCCGACGCCAAGATGCGGGACATGACCGCCGAACAGTGGGACGAGGTCCTGGGCACTAACCTCAAGGGCTGCTTTCTGTCGATCAAGGCGTGCATGGCACACCTCGGCGCATCGGGCGCGGGTCGGATCATCCTAACATCATCGATCACCGGCCCGCTTACCGGGTTCCCCGGATGGACGCACTATGGCGCCAGCAAGTCAGGCCAACTCGGCTTCATGCGCACCGCCGCGATCGAGCTTGCAGGCGATGGGATCACGATCAACGCGGTTCTGCCCGGCAACATCAAGACTGAGGGCCTCATCGAACTCGGCGAGGAATACCTCGCCACGATGGCCTCCTCGATCCCGCTAAAAAGACTCGGCGTCGTGGAAGACATTGGTAACGCCGCGCTGTTCTTCGCCTCGAAAGAAGCGGCCTTTATTACCGGCCAAACAATCGTTGTCGACGGCGGCCAGACGCTACCCGAATCCCTAGAGGCTGTGCAGGCGGCCTAGCGTTGTGTCTACCCGAAGCGGCCAAGGTAGTCCTCCGCCAGCACACATGTGCCCTGGGTGAAGGGGCCGCCCATCTCCTTGGCGAGGTCGGTGGCGGAATGCGATCCGATCCAGGCGACAAGGAGCAGCCGCCGCATCATCACGAAGGTCGGGATCTCCGCCTCGTCGGCTGCCGGCAGGTCGAGCGCCTTGCGGTATCCGCCAACCCACGCCGCCAGCAGATCTGGCACGTCGGGTCGGTGCTCGATAAAGCTCACGGCGGTGGCGAAGTCGTACATGTACCAGCCGTAGCCGGAGTCATCGAAATCGATGACCCGGGTTCCGTACTCGTCGACCAAGAGATTGGCGAGCCGCAGATCGGCGTGAATGACGCCGAAGCGCGACGGCGCCTTGCCAAAGGCGTCGAGGCGCCGCTCGATGGTTGTGGCGAGACGCTCCAATAGCGTGATCCGCTCACGGTCAAGATCCATGCCGTCGCGCCAGCGCCCCCAATTGGGCTGGTCGCCAAGGCTCCGTGCGAAATCCCAGGTCAGCCGTTCAAAACTGTCAGGAACCCGCCAGCTTTTGGAGTGGCGGTGAAGCTGCGCGGTGACTTCGCCAAGTTCCGCGAAAGGCCGAAGAAGATCGGCGTTCTCGTCCGGCTCGTCGCCAGGAAGCCATTCGAACAACACGCAGTGGCGCCGGCGGGGAACCCCCTCGGCGATCGCCGTCTGGATCAACTCGCCGTCGCGGCCTGCCACCGCGATCGGCGTGGGCACGCCCGCCTCATCGCGCAGCGCCTTTATCCAGATCAGCTCGGAGGCGATGCCTTGCCGGGTGTGATAGCCCTCGCGGTGAACGCGGAGCGCCCATTTCCGTTCGCTCGACGGGGCGTCAACGCAATAGGTGACGTTCTCCGAATAGTTGATTCTGGCCACTCTAGCGTCAGCCGGCAGGTCGTAGGCCGCGAGGGCGTTCCCGGCGAGCGCCTCGATCCGCTTGAGTTGTTCCGCCGAGGTTAGTTCATCGAACCGCCGCATGCCCCAATCCCCTGGATCGGCCGTATCTCGTCACAGTATTGGTGATTTGCCGGCCCCGCTTTCCCGGCTCGCGCCGTCCGGAAGACGGGCGCGGCGGCATCGGACGCGCCGCCCGGCGATCTCAGGACCGGCGAGTCGCGGCTGAAGTCGACTTCGGCGTCCGCATGCCGTGCCGAGCATACGGACGCCGAGGCGCTTATGCGGGTGGGCGGTGGCCGACCGCTCTCCCGCCGTGGTTCCGCAGCGAAGGGCTAGCGGACGATCGACAGATTTTCGGCCGACGTCTTGCCGTTGGTGCCGTTCTGCAGTTCGTACTCCACGACCTGGCCCTCGGCGAGGTTTGTGAGTCCGGCGCGCTCCACAGCGCTGATATGAACAAATGCGTCCTTTGAGCCGTCCTCAGGCGCGATAAAGCCATAGCCCTTCGCGACGTTGAACCACTTAACGGTTCCCGTAGTCATAGATATTTCCAATCAGTATGTGTTGTGCCCGCGTTCAGCGATTCAGGAGCAGCGTTGGCGCCCACATCGGCGAGGCTCGACGTCGGCGCTGGACAATGCTCGGTCCCTGTTGGTCCTGATCCTCCGAGGAAAAATCGTCTCCCCTCCCCAATACTTACCAGAATAGCCAAAACATAGAAATAACCATCTGAAGCCCGACGAGACCATTGGTTGTCCGCCGCGTCATCGCCCTGACGGCAGCCGAAGACGCCTCCGCACCCTCCGAGCCCGATAGGGGTGAGTTAGCGCTGCCCTGAGAGTAGGCGTGAGATGGTGGATCAATGCGTTGGAGCCGTGGTAATGTCAGCGGCTCCAGGCGTGAGCTCGACGGGAAGGCGGCCATGTCCTTAAACACGTTGCCTTGAGCACGTTGGTTGCGAGCCCGCTGATCAGCTGATCAAATGTGGATGCTGACTGAGGTAGGAGAGACACCATGACCATTCGCGGCGCGTACAAGCCCCACATCTTGCGTGTGGACATGACCGAGCAGACCGTCACTCGAGAGGCGCTCCCCGATGAGAAGGTGTTGCGCAAGTATGTCGGTGGCATTGGTTTGGGTCTTTGGTATCTGCTGCGCGAAGCGCCGCCGCTAGGTAAGAACACCGATCCGGACGTACCGCTCATCTTCATGAACGGTCCGCTGACCGGGACGCCCGCTGTCAACTCCTCCGACGTCACGATCGTCAGTTACCACCAGATCACGCCGTACTCCGCGGCGGTCGGGCACACCCACGGGTTCTGGGCGGCTCGACTCAGCCATGCCGGACACCAGGGCATCATCTTCACCGGCCGCGCCGCAAGACCCACATATCTTTGGATCGACGACGACAAGGTAGAGTTCCGCGACGCCAGCCAGATCTGGGGTCAGGACACTCGCGAAACCGAACGGCGCGTCAAGATTGAGCTCGGCGACGACCAGGAAATCAGCATCG
>Ga0315339_1001287_pt1 | contig 23179 bp, 24 predicted proteins | sample ASW17metaG_FD_204514 | JGI IMG/M metagenome (GOLD analysis project Ga0315339, IMG submission 204514) | Ammonia-oxidizing marine archaeal communities from Pacific Ocean, United States - ASW #17 | ecosystem: Environmental > Aquatic > Marine > Oceanic | place: USA: California | collected 2016-12-05
AAGAGTGAGATTAACCGCGTTGGCTTGTGCGAACGGGAGGACCTGGATGGTTAGATCCTCTGTCTCCACGAACTGGGTAGGTCCCGGCGCAAGGTTGAATGCGGCATAGACGACATCGGGCTCGTCGGAGATCGAGTTCGACGTGCGGAGCCACGCCGGCTCCTCCCAACGACTCACTTAGAGGCCGATTGCCTCATTGGGTGGAAGCCTGGCGCTTAGGGTGTCATGAAGCCCTTAAGCTTGCCAATGGCGGTTGCCTCAATTTGCCGGATGCGCTCCGCAGAGACGTCATACTCCGCAGCTAATTCGTGCAGAGTCGTTTTCTTTTCGGCTAACCACCGGCGCGCGACAATATCCCGACTCCGGTCGTCCAACTCCGCCAACGCTTGACCCAAACGGTCATGCGTATCGGATTTCCAATCTGCCTGCTCGATCATCTCAGCAGGATCGCTGTTGAGACTGGGTAGGTAAGCGACGGGCGCGTAGTCCTCATCGTCAGTCGGGCTCGCGTCATAGGAGATATCACGACCGGCAAGTCGCTGCTCCATTCGGCTGACCTCAGCCGTACTCACACCGAGGTCTGCTGCAACTGCTTGGGTTTCGGCCTTTGATAACCAGCCAAGATTTTTTTTCGCCTTCCTGAGATTGAAGAACAGTTTTCTCTGGGCCTTCGTGGTGGCGACTTTGACCAGGCGCCAGTTTTTCAATACGTACTCGTGAATCTCGGCTCGAATCCAATGAACCGCGAAAGATACGAGCCTGACGCCTACCTCTGGGTCGAAACGCTTGACCGCTTTCATCAAGCCGATGTTGCCTTCCTGGATCAGGTCGCCGAGCGGGAGCCCATAGCCGGAGTAGCCCCGCGCAATGTGGACGACAAATCGCAGATGGGACAGGATCAGCTGCTGGGCCGCTTCGAGGTCATCGTTCTCGCGCAGTCGGGCGGCAAGCTCGAACTCCTCTTCTTTCGTCAGAATAGAAACGCCACGCAGGGCCTGGATGTAATGATCCAGGCTTCCGATCGGCCCACCGAGCATCACCTCGCTATCTCTGAGAGCAACGGCTGTAGTCACAAATCTACCTCCTTGGGCGGCGGATTTTAGCACTCTAGATCTTAGAGTGCTAAGAGACCAGCTAGTTCCCAACCACTGAGGGTAATATTGTTTATAAACAGATAGTTAAGTGGGATCGACATCCCGAAGATGGCGTGCCGTGGCAATGACAGCCCCGGCCCAGCCGAGAATTGCGCCGCCACCAAGGAGCAGGACAGTTTGCCCGGCGCTCAGCCCCACCAAGCGATAACCCGAATCATAGAGCTGGGCGAGAGACCTGGCGGGGGTGCTGATCAGACCGAGCCCGACTGCGGTGGTGATCGCTGCGACGATACCGCCGCCCAGTCCGTAGCAGAGCCCCAGATAGAGAAAAGGCCTCCGCACATAGCCATCGCTACCCCCGACCAGCTTGATGACTTCGATCTCCTCCCGACGGTTGTTGATCTCCAGACGGATCGTATTGCCGATCACGACCACCACCGCCAGACTGAGCAGCACGGTCGCGATGCCCACCGCCCGGTTTGCTAGCTCCGCAAGGGAACGCAGGCGTTCCACCCACGCCGTATCAAGCTGCACTAGCGCGGTCTGTTGCATCTCATCCAGGTCTCTAGCTAAAGCCTCAACGTCCCCCTGCGTCCCGCCTGCTGGCCGAACCACGAGAGCGTGCGGCAGCGGGTTCTCCTCTAGTGTGTCCAACGCTTCTCCAAAGCCCGAGTAAGCACGGAAGTCCACCAGCGCTTGAGCGCGATCGATGAGAACGGCTCGATTGACGTCCGGCCGTGCCTCAACATCGCGGGCCAAAACTTGAGCGCTTTCTTCATCAACGCTCATGTCTAAATAGACGGTGAAGTCGACCGCCGACTCCAAAGATCCACTTAAGATACGCACGTTATTTACCATGACGTGTAGACCTGAGGGCAGCGCTAACGCGATCGCGATCACGGCGATGGTCATGGAGCTACCGAGAGGCTGACGAGAGATTCGTCCGAGAGCGCCGACTAAGTTTTGGCTGTGCGCTGAGAAGTAGCGAGCAATAGAGTCCATGGGTTGATTCGGTTCTTTACCTCATTCAGGTTCGTCCACGACCTTTCCGTGATCGAGTCTGAGCCGTCGGTGTTGGAGCTTGTCGATGAGTTCAAGATCGTGCGTTGCAATAAGCAGCGTCACACCAACTTTATTGAAACGCTCGAAAAGACGCATGATGTCGAGGGAGAGATCCGGATCGAGATTGCCGGTTGGCTCATCAGCAATGACCAGTTCTGGTCTGCTGGCGACAGCTCTGGCAATGCCAACACGCTGCTGCTCTCCGGTGGATAGCGATAAGGGAGAGTGCTTCTCGTACTCCAACAGGCCCACTTGATCCAATGCGGCTCGGACCCTACGCTCCAGCTCGCGACGCCTGTGAGAAGCGATCATTAACGGCAATGCTACGTTGTCGAAAACTGTTCGATCATTGAGTAGCTTGTGGTCCTGGAAGATGATGCCGATACGACGGCGGAAAAGCGGAATGCGCCGGCGAGGAATACGGGCTGTGTTCTGGTTGCCAACCAGCACCGTGCCCCTAGTAGCTCTTTCGATCAGTGCGACGAGTTTTAGCACCGTGCTTTTGCCGGCGCCCGACGGGCCGGTGAGGAAGGCCATTTCCCCCTTCTCGAGCCGAAAATTGACGCCCGATAGCGCTTCCCGGCCGGCCGGATAGCGTTTGCTAACATTCTCGAAATGAATCATGGGTTAGGTTCTGCGAATAGGGCTCTGACAAAGGTTCGCGCTTCAAACGGATGTAGATCCCCGACATCCTCACCTGTGGAGAGGAATCGGACAGGAAGCTCGAGCTCCCGAGCAATGGCTAGCAGTATGCCTCCTTTTGCGGTGCCATCCAGCTTTGTGATCACCAAACCAGTCAGGCCAAGTGCGTCATGAAACTCCCGCGCCTGCGTCAGCGCATTCTGACCCTGAGTCGCATCGAGTACGAGCAAGGTCTCGTGAGGTGCTGAAGCATCGATCCGTGCCATTACACGACTCACTTTCTTGAGTTGATCCATGAGGCCCGCGGATGTGTGGAGGCGGCCGGCGGTATCAGCAAGAAGGACGTCGATATTGCGAGCCCGGGCGGACTCGAGAGCGTCGAAGACGACCGCGGCAGGATCGGTGCCGTGCGCTTGGGCGATTACGCTGGAGCGCGTCCGCTCGCCCCACTCGGTCAACTGTTCAATAGCGCCAGCGCGAAAGGTATCGCCCGCGGCGAGCATGACGGAGTGTCCACTCACCGACAGCCGTGACGCTAATTTCCCTACGGTGGTTGTTTTCCCGGCGCCGTTGACGCCAACCATGAGCACGACGAAAGGCCTATGCGTGGGCTCGATGATTAGCGGTTGCTCAACCCTCGCCAACAGCTCAAGAACGTTGCTCTGAAGGACGTCTACAAGACTCGTGTCTTTCGCTTTTCCGTGTGTGACTTCGCGTCTGAGCACATCAATGAGCCACTTGGTAGCGCTAACCCCCACGTCCGCCAGAAGCAACCGTGTCTCGAGCTCCTCGAAAGCCTCCTCATTGGGCGATGCTGAGAAAAGAGCGCGCAGATCGGAACCGAGCCAGACCCTGCCGCGACTCACGACGGATTTGAGCTTGTTCAGAACTCCCGACGATTCGTGTGCTGATGAGGAGGTCATTACGGCGATTCGCTGTTTGGCTCCCAGCCTTCGCGGCGTTCAGGCGCCGCAGGATTATACTGGGCCACGGTCTATCCTCAACGTCGCGGGATTGTTTATGCAAAAGAGCCAAACGCGTGGTCCCGAAGGTGTTCGCATCATCGGTGGCGCGTGGCGCGGTCGCCGAATCGCGATTCCTGCAGCGACAGCGGTGCGCCCGACACCCGATCGGGTACGAGAGACGCTTTTCAACTGGTTGTCTGATTTTCTTCCCGGGTCGCGCTGCCTGGACTTGTTCGCAGGGACTGGCGTTCTAGGCTTCGAGGCTCTTTCCCGTGGTGCTGGTGAGGCCTGGTTGGTCGAGCGCGATCCGGTGCTGGTGAGCGCACTTAACGAGCGAAAAGCTTCATTCGAAGCGAGCGCTCGGGTCATTGAGGACAATGCACTGCAAGTGATATCTAGAACACCGTCCGAACCATTCGACATAGTTTTCGCGGACCCGCCCTTTGACATGGATCTTGTCCTGGTTCTCCAAAAACTAGCCGTTTGGGTAAATCAACAGAACCTCATTTACGTGGAGCGCCAGGCACAGCCAGGCGTGCAACCTTTGGCCGATATGCTTGAGGTATTGCCGGGCGCTCGCCTCGTCAAGGAGAGCCGTGCAGGCCGGGTCAGCTTCGGTCTTTTACGGCTCCAGACATGACGCCGACAGGCTGTTGTAGCGTAAAATGCGCGGAGTCTCGAGCTTGGACCCTGTATATGCGATGAGTGTCAGCGCGGTTTACCCAGGAACCTTCGACCCCTTCACCCGTGGCCACGAGGACCTAGTGCACCGGGCCACCGAGCTCTTTGACAAGGTTGTTGTGGCGATCGCATCGAGTCCCGGTAAAACACCCGTTTTCTCGCTGGACGAGCGCGTGGCGCTGGCGACAGAAGCGTTGCAGGGCGTTCAGGGCGTCGTCGTTACAGGTTACGATGGGCTCACAGTTGATTTCGCGCGAGACAACCAGCTGCAGGTAATCATTCGTGGCCTTCGAGCCGTTTCCGATTTCGAGTACGAGTTCCAGCTTGCAACTATGAATCGTCATCTGACGGATCGGGTGGAGACGGTATTCCTGACCCCCACCGAGAATTTCACATTCGTCTCCTCTAGCCTGGTTCGTGAAGTTGCCCAAATGGGTGGCGACATTTCTGCCTTCGTTCATCCCCATGTGGCCGAGGCGCTCAGGATCAAATATGGGCGTTGAAGTACTAAGAGCTCGTTCTTCGCGATGCTCAACGAGACGTAGATGGGTAGCTATCACTTTGGCAGTTTGCGTGGTGATGGGAACGTGTGTGAGTGCCGCTCCCAATCGAGCTGCAGTTGCCAGCGCTCACCCGCTTGCCAGTGAGGCGGGCGTAGAGATGCTCGCACGAGGTGGGAACGCATTCGATGCGGCCGTCGCGGTTAGCGCCGCGTTGGGTGTGGTGGAACCGTACGGCTCGGGATTGGGGGGCGGAGGCTTTTTCCTCCTGCATCGAGCCTCGGACGGCTTGGACGTCTTAATCGATGCGCGCGAGGTCGCACCCGCCGCAGCCAGTGAGGGCATGTACCTGGATGCTAGCGGTGAGCCGATTCCCGGCGCCTCGCGGAACGGACCACTAGCAGCTGGAATTCCCGGTTTGCCGGCGGCGCTAGTCCACTTGGCGGAAAATTACGGGCGACTGCCTCTCAGTGAGTCCTTACAGCCAGCGATCCGCCTAGCTGAGCAAGGATTCCCCGCCTACGACTGGCACCTAACCCGGTTGAACCGCCGCGCCGAGAACATGAACGATGCAGCGCTGGCCGTATTTCTTCCGGCAGGGGCCCCTCCGGCGCAAGGTAGTCCCGTGAGGCAAGTCGATCTTGGAGAAACACTTCGCGTACTGGCGAGCGCAGGTCGGGACGGATTTTACCGTGGCGCGGTGGCTCGCCAGCTCGTCGACGGCGTGCGAGAGGGCGGTGGGATCTGGAGTGCCGAAGATCTGGCCAACTACCGAATTGTGGAACGCGAACCTCTTTTGGGTGCTTACCAGGGTGTCACGATAGTGTCGGTGCCGCCGCCTTCGTCGGGCGGCGTCGCGCTCATCAACATGTTCAACATGCTGACTGGCTATGATCTCCAGTCGACGGATCGCGTCACACGTACCCATCTCCTCGTCGAAATCATGCGGCGAACCTATCGTGATAGAGGGCAATATCTGGGGGACTCGGATTTTGTCGACATTCCGTTGGACATGTTGCTGCATCCGTTCTATGCGGTGGGACAACGCTCGAATCTGCGTATGGACCGGGCGACACCGAGTGGGAACCTGGCGGGAATTCAACCCTTGGAGACGAGTGGGGGCAACCAGACGAGCCATTTCTCCGTATTGGATACGGACGGTAATGTCGTGGCGTCGACCCAGTCCATTAACTTTTCCTACGGCAGCGGGTACATGGCACCCGGGACGGGCGTTTTGTTGAACAATGAGATGGACGATTTCTCCAAGAAGCCCGGGGTGCCTAACGGTTATCAGTTATTGGGTGCTGAGGCCAACAGTATCCAGCCGGGCAAGCGCATGTTGTCGAGCATGACGCCCACGATCCTCAGGACCGACGACCAGGTGGCTGTCCTGGGCAGCCCGGGGGGGAGTCAGATCATTACCATGGTTTTTCTGGCAGGACTCGCGTGGATCGAAGGTTCGGATGCGGCGGATATGGCTGGAAGACCCCGCTTCCACCACCAGTACTTTCCAGACCGCATTTTCTTTGAGCCTGCCTCTCTGACGACTGCTGAGCAAGCTTCTCTGGAAGCCATGGGGCACACCTTGACACCGAACCGCCGGACCACTGGCAATGGCAATTTACAGATCGTGACCTGGAATCGAATCACCGGTGAGGTGGATGCGGCTTCAGATCCCCGCGGCCTGGGCGAGCCTCGCTTCTTCGATCCCTGATTCTGCGCTGGGCCAAGGCTGGTCTGCATTCAGCGCTGACAGCGCGGACAATAATAGGTTGCGCGCTGGCCGATGGTGCGAACCGTGATCGGAGTGGCGCACCGGCGACAGCCCTCTCCCGCCTTGTCGTAGACGTCCAGTGATAGCTGAAAGTAGCCGGGACGCCCGTCACTACCGACGAAATCCTGAAGGGTGGTGCCGCCGGCCGTTATGGCGTCATTCAAAACTGCACGAACCGCACGGACGAGGCTGTCCAGGCGTTTGCAAGAGATGCGTCCGGCAGAACGGTTTGGGTGTATGCCTGCGCGGAACAAGGACTCGTTCGCGTAGATGTTGCCGACGCCAGCTACGATACGAGCATTCATCAAAAACTGCTTTATGGCGACGCGGCGCCCCTTCGATACGCTTCGTAGGTACTCGGGGGTGAACAGGGGGCCGAGCGGCTCGGGCCCCATGTCTTTCAGCAGCCAGTGTGTTTCGGGTTCGGTCGAGAAATGCAGGCTCCCGAAGCGCCGCGGATCATTAAACCGAAGCAACGCGCCGGATGAGAATTCGAGATCGACGTGGTCGTGCTTCGAAGGTTGATTGGGACTTGCGAGATAACGAAGGCTTCCGGACATGCCCAGATGCAGGAGTAGCGTGCCCCCTGTTGTCGACATGAGCAGGTATTTGCCCCGTCTGAAAACACCCGTCACTGACTGATTTCGAAGTCGTTCGGCGAGGTAGGGCTGAATCGGCCAGCGCAACCGTCGCTCGCGAACCGAAACGTTCTTGATAGTTTCGCCTACAACGAGGGGGATCAGACCCCTTCTCGTCGTTTCCACTTCTGGCAGCTCGGGCATGAAAAAAGCTTACGCGGCCGCGAAAGGGATCGCCATAGGCGGCTTTCGTGATCTGGTGCGCGAGACTAGGAATTACTTTGGAGTGGGCTCGTCCTTAGTAACGAGCAAAGCAGTTACTGGTGGATCTTAAATGGCGGCGTGCCCAAGCGGAGGAGAGCGGGATACGGGCGTGCGAGGGATTTGCCGCCTGCCAGAGGTCCTTTCGCGTCGTTTCCCAGTCCGCTATCGGCTAACCGTAGAGCGGCGGAAACGCCCGCTTTATTTGATCTTGCCCTCTTTGTACAAGACGTGCTTGCGCACTCTCGGATCGTACTTCTTAACCTCCATCTTCTCCGGATGGAGGCGTTTGTTTTTGGTAGTCGTGTAGAAGTGGCCCGTCCCGGCAGAGGAGTTGAGCCTAATCTTGTCTCTCATCCCAGATCCCCCTAAAGCTTCTCGCCGCGCTCGCGTAGGTTCTTTACCACCTGCTCGATACCCAGTTTGTCTATGATCCTCAGGCCGTTGTGGGACACTTTGAGCTTGATGAAGCGCTTCTCATTCTCCAGCCAGAACCTCTGAGTGTGGAGATTCGGCAGAAAGCGCCGCCGCGTCTTGTTGTGCGCGTGGGAAACGTTGTTACCCGACATGGGGCGCTTCCCGGTCACTTGGCAGACTCTGGACATTGGAGCGCAACCCTTAAGGCCATTGGAAAGAGGCCGGGGACTATACCTTCTGAGTGACCTTGGATCCAGCCTCTACCCGCATTCTAGAGGTTGGAGTCGGTGTTGCCGGTGCGCATAAGTCTTTGAGTCTTGTGGGAAACCCATGCAAACTGGTGGAAAATCGGCTTCCTTGGCGATAAGCTGCCCAGCAGTTCGAGTACCTACACATGCCCAAAGCAGCGAAGGACAACGGGCCCAGGATCATTCTGGGCGTCACCGGCGGTATCGCCACCTACAAGAGCCCGGATCTGGTCCGGCGGCTCCGGGAGCGGGGTGCCCAGGTCCAGGTTGTGATGAGCCGGGGGGCGAGAGCTTTCGTGTCACCAATAACGTTCCAGGCCGTTTCAGGCGGACGTGTCCGAGATGACCTATGGGATGAGGCTAGCGAGGCCGCCATGGGCCATATCGAACTAGCGCGTTGGGCAGACCTGGTATTGGTGGCGCCTGCAACGGCGCACTGCTTGGGATCTCTGGCGGCCGGTTTGGCGAGTGATTTGTTGACGACGCTGTGCTTGGCCACGGAAGCTCAAATCATGCTGGCACCCGCTATGAATCAAGCGATGTGGTCGAATCCTGCGGTACAGGAGAATCGCGAGTTGCTGGAGCGAAGAGGTGTGCGCTTCCTCGGGCCCGCGGAAGGCGACCAGGCGTGTGGGGAAGTGGGCCCGGGCCGCATGATGGAGCCTGTGGACATTGTCCTAAGCGTTTTTGAGAAACCGGCTCGTTTTTCGTCTCAGTCTCTGAAGGGGCTCACCGTGATCGTTACGGCGGGGCCGACGAGGGAGCCGATCGACCCGGTGCGCTACATCACCAACAGGAGCTCTGGAAAGATGGGCTTCGCGCTTGCCGCAGCCGCTGAAGAAGCGGGAGCCAAGGTTATATTGGTGAGCGGTCCGGTCTCGATGGCTACTCCGCAAGGGGTCGAGAGAATAGACGTCGAAACGGCGGAAGAGATGTACGCGAGCGTCCATGAACGTGTCAGCGAAGCGGATCTATTCATCGCGTGTGCGGCCGTATCTGACTACAAGCCGGAAACCGAGGCTGACGAAAAACTTAAACGGACCCAGAAGACGCTGAATCTGGAGCTGATTCGCTCTCCTGACACCTTAGCGAGCGTTGCTGAGCTTAAGGATGGCCCATTCACGGTCGGTTTCGCTGCAGAAACACAGAATGTTGCAGAGAACGCTCGCAGCAAATTGACTCGCAAGGGCCTCGACATGATCGCCGCGAATCAAGTGGGGCGCGACTGTGGCTTCGATCAGGAAACCAACTCCCTCATGGTGTTCTGGGACAACGATGAAGTCGAACTGGAGCGGGCATCGAAGCCCGTCCTGGCTGGAAGACTCATCCACCTGATTGCGGAGCGCTACCGTGCGGCGCACTCGGAACGAGATTCCACCCAGGCCGTATAGCCTCTATTCATGAACGACACACCCGCCCGGCGTATCCGGTTGAAGATACTCGACGCTCGACTGGGCTCAGAGATCCCACTTCCCGAACGGGGTACAGCCGGCTCGGCAGGCGTTGACCTTCGTGCATGCCTGGACCAGCCGCTGGAGCTGCAGCCCGGGGAATGTGAGCTGATTTCTTCCGGTCTGTCCATCTATCTGGAGGACCCCGGGCTCGCCGCCGTCATCCTTCCGCGTTCGGGCCTCGGCCACAAGCACGGTATCGTGCTCGGCAATCTGGTCGGCCTGATCGACTCTGATTACCAGGGAGAGCTGTTGATTTCTTGCTGGAACCGGGGCGCTGAGTCCTTTCGTATCGAGCCGGGAGAGCGCATTGCGCAACTCGTGATCGTTCCAGTAGTTCAGGCGGAGTTTGATGTGGTGGAGTCGTTCGAGGAAAGCGTTCGTGGCACGGGGGGCTTCGGCCACACAGGCAGCGGATGAGGCTGTTCGCTCGCCTGGTAGCTCGTTGGATCGGGTCGATATCCTTAACCGGGGGAGATTAACTAGACCACGTTTTTCGGAATAGATGGCCGGTATTACTACGTCGCTTACTGGACTGCGGCGCCATACCGGTTGCGATATGAGCGCACTGCGGGGAGGAATTCCGTGTACCTCGCGTCCTTTTCCAAGTGATCCACGAGATCGGTGAGACAGACGATGCTGCGAACCGGTACGCTCAGTCGTTCTTCCAGCTCCCGCACGGCAGACTCACGGCCGCGGCTACCTACCTCCTCCCGGTCCAATGCGACCAAAATGCCGGCCGGCTCGCCGCCCTCTGACTTGATTATCTGGATGGCCTCCGTGACGGCGGTGCCCGCTGTGATGACATCGTCGAGGATGAGGACTTTTCCGGAGATCTCGGCACCGACGCTGGTACCGCCCTCACCGTGGTCCTTGACCTCTTTGCGGTTGTACGCAAACGGGCTGTCGATGTCATGATGCTCGGCCAGTGCGGCGGCCGTGAGGGCGACCAACCCTATTCCCTTGTATGCGGGCCCGAAGAGCATATCGAACTCGATATCGATGTCACTCAATGCGGACGCATAACAACGCCCTACCTTCGCTGCCGCCTGCCCGGTGTTGAATAAACCGGCATTGAAAAAGTAGGGGCTTATGCGGCCCGACTTCAGCTCGAACTCGCCGAATTGCAATACGCCGAGTTCCAGCGCTAACTCCAGGAATTGCGTTTTATAGGCTTGCATGATCGAACGGAACTCGCCCTCGTATCATACAGCTGTTCAACGGGACGAGGGGGAGTCAATGCCTGGAGCCTGCCCAGGCTGTTGGCTCGGCTCGTTTTCGGACCACGGCGCGACTGCCAGCAGGAGTAGCATCCCCGGAACCGCAACCATCGCGCACAGCAGGAAGAAGTTGAAGTAGCCGATGGCTTCTACTATGAACCCTGTTGTTGCGTTAGCAAAAGTCCTCGGTACTGCTGTGACACTTGTCAGCAAGGCAAACTGAGTGGCTGTGAATCTGCGGCTAGTCTGCTTGGCTATAAAGGCAGTTAGAGCAACTGTCCCTAGACCGACACCCAGATACTCTAGACCCGTCGCTGCTGCCAGCGCATAGAGGTTGTTGCCAATCTTGGCGAGCGCCGCATAGCCGAAAATCGAAATTATCTGAACGAAACCGAATATCCACAAGGCTCGATTGATGGATATTTTCAACATCAATAGTCCGCCTAGCAGGGTGCCCCCAATCGTCGATCCGAGAATCACGAACTTGGCGACGGTTCCTATCTCGGTAAGGGTAAACCCGATGTCGAGGAAGAAGGGAGTCTGCAGGGCGACTGCCATGTTGTCGCCCAGTTTGTAGAACAGCATAAAGCTCAGTATGAGCAGAGCCGACTTGGCTCCGCCCCTGTTGAAGAATTCGGCGAAGGGTTCGGTGACGGCTTCTCGCACAGAGCGAGGCGCTATACGTTCATCCGACGTCTCGGGTACCAAGAACGTTGTGATGATTCCTACACACATGAACAGGCCCACGAGCCAGAAAACCGTCGCCCACGGCAGGAGGTCAGCTAGGACGAATGCAAGTGAGCCCGGCACTAACGACGAGACGCGGTACGCATTGATAAAAATGGAGTTGCCGGTGCCCAGCTCGTCATCCGCTAGCATCTCCCTTCGGTAGGCGTCGAGTACGATGTCTTGAGTGGCGCTGAATAGAGACGTCAAAAAGACGAGCCACGCGACTGCGGTCAGGTTGACGCTAGGATCGACTCCGCCAAACTGCGTGATGCAAAGCAGCAACAGACATTGGCTTGCCAGCGTCCAGCCCCGGCGTCGGCCAAGGAAGGGCAGGCTGAACCGATCGAGAAACGGCGCCCATAAGAACTTCCACGTGTACGGAAGTGTGACAAGAGCGAAAAGGCCGATGGTAGCCAGATCGACGCCTTCGGTACGCAACCAGGCCGGTATGAGTTGAATAAGTACGTAGAGCGGCATTCCAGACGAGAAGCCCTGAAAAATGCAGATGAGCATGTGGCGATTCAGGAGAATCTGCTGCCACGATCGGTGCCCTGCGTCAGAGTGATCTGTCAAGATGGGATCTCGTTACAGATAAGGTTTTCCGCTTGATGACCAAGAGATAGGCCTGTCGGTATGTGACGGAAACGTTTGCGATTATGGGATGATCGAGTGTAATTGAATATCAATGTAGCCGAAAATTCCGTTGCTAACCAACGGGCGGAAGACAAGCCTGCAGGGATGAGGGTATTCATGGGCGTTGTGTTATGTCCTTTAGAGGAGATCGCTGATCCTGGCAGCTGCGAGTTCAGTTGGGGCGACGGTCCGTGGCCGTTGGAGTTCTTCGTGGTTCGAAAGGACTCAAATTTGTCCGGGTTCGTCAACCGGTGCCCCCACGCGGGCCATGCGCTGAACTGGCAGCCGAATCGCTTTTTAACGCGGGAGCAGGATCTGATCCTGTGCAATTCGCACGGGGCGCGTTTTCGGATTGTAGATGGGCTTTGCGTAAGCGGCCCCTGTCCCGGAGCTAGCCTGGAGCGCATCACCCTCAGTGTCGAAGACGGTCAGATAGTGGCGGACGAGGAGGAGTTGAGCTCCCTGGCCCAAAGGCTCATGCCTTCGGAGGCTGCGAAGTAGCGCAGCTAGAAGAGACTCACCTCAGACGAAAGTAGAGATCGGTTACTTCGTGACCGAGTTGCCTGCCGCGGCGCTCGAACTTCGTCGGTGGTCTCTGTGCGAGTGGGTCGTCATCGCTTGTTCCTGTCGAAGAGGTGAACTGGCCGTTTTGTCTGAGGACTGAGTTGACGTGATCGGCGTAGTCATTCCAGTCGGTAGCGAGGTGGAATAGCCCGCCTGGTTTCAGCACTCGAGCGAGCTGTCGTACGAAAATGGGTTGTACTAGGCGACGCTTGTGGTGGCGTTTTTTCGGCCACGGGTCCGGAAAGAACAGGTTGACTGCATCCAACTTGCCATCGGGGAGCATCTGATCGAGCACCTCCGTGGCGTCACGTTGAATAACCCGGACATTGGTGGCACCTGCCCGTTCTAGTAGCAGTAACAGGTGTCCGATTCCGGGCTCGTGGACCTCGACCCCGAGGTAGTCGATCGACGGATTATTGACCGACAGTGTCAGCAAAGCCTCTCCGTCTCCGAACCCGATGTCCAGCACCAATGGCGCGTTTCGGTCGAAGACGGGCCCAAGGTCGATAGGTCGGTCTTGATACTGGAGTCCCCAGCGAGGCATCAACTCCGTGAGCGCCCTTCGTTGTGCAGGGGTCATTCGCCCGGGACGGCGGACGAAGCTACGAATCTTGCGATGGTGTGATTTGCTCATCAACGTCATTCTAGGCGGTGGCCTCGGCGTATTTTTCGATCAGGCGACGCGTGCCAGGATGGTTAGCTGTTTTGATGCCCTGTAGAGAGCTCGCCGCTACGATTGACCAAGGAGATGTAACACTAGGTGCCAGATTGTAGACTTTGTGGGGAGGCGGTCGGTGGGCGGGCGTTATCAGGGCAAGTAGTGAGATTATCAAAGAAAATAGCATCACATCCTCTCTATCTGCGAATAAAGCTGTTGCTGAAACGGTTGAGCGGTCGAGAATTGCGGATTCGTTCTGATGTAGCGCTCGAAACTGACTCCGCCGGAGGCTGGACTTTCTCCAAAAATCATTTGGGGCACGGTTCCACCGCCTATTCTCTTGGAATTGGTGATTTTATCGCCTTCGATCTGCTGCTCATCGAAGTCTATGGATCGACAGTCCACGCTTTCGATCCTACTCCAACTTCAGTGGAGTCGATAAAGAATCAAGATTTGACCAGGCAGTTTGTATTTCACCCTTGGGCTGTAGCCGGCAGTGATGGTGTTCTAAGGATGACTCAGCGAGTGAATAGGAAGGGACGCAAATCAAAGACGATGTGGACTTCAGTTCTAGAACCATCTGACGGCGCAGAGGTAATCGAAGTGCCGTGTTTCTCGCTCGCATCAATTATGAAGAAACTGAACCATAAGACCATCGATCTGTTAAAGATCGATGTCGAAGGATCCGAGTACGAAATCATCGAAAGCCTGATAGTTTTGCCGAATAAGCCTGGACAATTGCTCATTGAATTCCACCATAGGTTTCCGAATATTGGCCTGGAGAGGACGGCCGAAGCCATCAGAAAACTACGAGCGGTTGGATACGGAGTATTCGCAGTATCGCTTACTGGTCGAGAGATTAGCTTTATTCATGAGAGCAGGCTTTCGGGACAGATAAACTAGACTCAACTGCCACCAGCACACCGCCACCATTCCTCTACTGTGGGACGGTGACTCTGGAGTTCGTCCGATTGTAGAATTAGTGGAATCCAGGGACTTGCGGGCGTAGTTCAACGGTAGAACCTCAGCTTCCCAAGCTGATGATGGGGGTTCGATTCCCCTCGCCCGCTCCAATACTGGGCATTGCCTTACCCCTCTACCTAAGCGCAAAACGGGGGGAAATTCCCTGCAACCATAGGGGGTTTCTTAAAGTTATGGAGGGTTGGTTGACCTGCACCGCCGTTCCACCCAGCATTAGCCCCATGGGTCGGATCGGTTTAGTTCTCTGCGCACTCTTGGCAAGCGCCGTGGTTTCCGCGGCGGTACTCCAGAGTGTTGAGGTGACAAATCAGGGCAGGCGTTATGAGCTGCTCATGCTGAGCCAGTTGAGTGCACCGAGGGAGGCAATATTTGGCGTCCTCACGGACTATGAGCAGTTTGGGCGAATATCGCGTATTTACACTGAATCCGGTTACCTGGATCCAGCACCCGATGGGACGCCTATGGTGTACACAACGATAGAGGGCTGCGTGCTCTTCTTCTGCAAGAGTGGGCTACGCCGCGTCGAGTTGTTGGAAACCAGAGAGCCCAGTTTTATTCGCACCGTCACACTGCCGGAACATAGTGATTTTCGCTACGGGGTCTCCCAGTGGGACCTAGAGCCAGACGGGGACGGGACTCTGCTGACCTATCATATGGAGATGGAACCGGATTTTTGGGTGCCACCCGTCATCGGTCCCTGGATCCTCAAACAGCGGCTTGAAAGCGGCGGGCGCCGAGGCATAAAGCGAATCGAACGGCTCGCGCTGGAGAATGGCACATTAGGCTCTGAGCACTAGTGGCCGAATTCGCCGCCCCGCTCATCGCCTGGTTTGAGCACTCCGGGCGCCGCGATCTTCCATGGCAGACCGATCGGAATCCCTATCGAGTGTGGGTTTCCGAGATCATGCTCCAACAGACTCAGGTCTCCACTGTCATTCCTTACTTCATGCGCTTCATGGAACGGTTTCCGAGTGTCGAAGCGCTCGCTCGCGCCGAGCTTGACGATGTTCTTGCCGTGTGGTCTGGTCTTGGCTATTACGCGCGGGCGCGTAATTTGCACCGTGCCGCCAACTTCGTGTTCGACAAACAAAAGGGAACGTTTCCAACTTCCATCGAGAGCCTGATGGACTTGCCCGGTGTTGGTCGTTCCACAGCCGGGGCGATACTCTCACTGTCCTGCGATAAACGTGCGCCGATACTGGATGGCAACGTAAAGCGGGTTCTGGCGCGCTATCATGCCGTCGAGGGTTGGCCTGGTCACGCGCGCGTTAGCAAACGGCTATGGTCGCTCGCTGAGAGACACACCCCAAAAGACCGCGTGGCCGACTACACGCAGGCGATCATGGACTTGGGCGCGACGTTGTGCGTGCGTAGGCGGCCGCGTTGCGAGCAATGTCCTGTGAGCGTGGGTTGCAAGGCGCGCATCGCGGGCCTCCAAGATTCTGTGCCTGGCGCTCGACCACGACGAGAAAGACCTCGTCGTGAGGTCCACATGCTCTTGGTGAGTGATCCCGACAGGAGGGTACTGCTCGCTAAACGACCACCGAGCGGAATCTGGGGTGGTCTTTACAGCCTGCCCGAATTGGCGGATGACGAGGATCCGAGACTGTGGTGTGATCGCTATCTTGGCGCTTTGGTCGATCGGCAAACGGCGCTGGATAAAGTGGAACACTCGTTCACCCATTTTGACCTGAGCATCCGACCGTTGTTGATTCGGCTCGCCACCTTGCCCCGCTCGCTCATGGATCGGAAGGAATGGCTCTGGTATAACCCGGCGCATGATATTGAGGTCGGTGTCGCTGCGCCCGTGGCGGCCTTGCTAAAAACGCTTCGGACCGAAGAGGAAATCTCGCAATGAGCCGGACTGTAAACTGCGTGTTATTGGGCATCGAGTCTGAGGGACTCGATCGATCACCTTACCCCGGTGACTTGGGGCAAAGGATTTATGAGAACGTTTCCAAGCTTGCGTGGCAACGATGGGTTGGGCACCAGACCATGCTGATCAATGAGTACCGATTGACGGTTCCCGAACCCAAAGCGCGCAAGTTTCTTGAAGAGGAAATGGAGAAATTCTTCTTCGGTGAGGGTTCGGAAAAACCGCCCGACTTCAAAGAGGGATAACGGGAACACTCCTCTTTTCTGAGATAAGAGGAATGTCCCTCGGACGATCCACTATCGGTTCATGCGGTTCTCGATGAGCTCTTCCACGACCGCCGGGTCCGCTAGCGTCGAGGTGTCGCCGAGATCGTCGTAAGCGTTTGCGGCAACCTTCCTAAGAATTCGTCGCATGATCTTTCCAGAGCGCGTCTTGGGCAATCCCGGCGCCCACTGAAGGTGATCGGGGCTCGCGATCGGGCCGATTTCCTGTCTAACCCAAGCGACGAGTTCCTTACGAAGCGGGTCATTTGGTGTTTCGCCTGCGTTCAACGTGACGTACGCATAAATTCCCTGGCCCTTAATTTCGTGTGGGAAGCCCACCACTGCTGCTTCGGCCACTTTCGCGTGTGCAACCAGCGCGCTCTCCACTTCTGCGGTGCCCATTCGATGGCCGGACACGTTGATCACGTCATCCACGCGTCCGGTAATCCAGTAATAACCGTCAGTATCTCGGCGAGCGCCGTCTCCAGTGAAGTATCTGCCGGGGAACTGGCTGAAGTAGGTCTCGAAGAAACGCTGATGATCGCCATAGACGGTGCGCATCTGACCGGGCCAACTGTCGAGCATGACGAGATTGCCCGCCGCTTCTCCCTCAAGTTCATCCCCTTCGCTGTTCACGATGGCGGGTCGAATGCCGAAGAATGGCAGTGTCGCTGAACCTGGCTTTAGTGCGGTTGCGCCGGGCAAAGGCGTCAGTAATATCCCACCTGTTTCGGTTTGCCACCAAGTGTCGACGATTGGACACGCCTGCTCGCCGACCACTCGGTAGTACCATTCCCAGGCTTCCGGGTTGATTGGCTCACCAACGGTACCGAGCAATCTGAGGGTTGCTCGGGAGCATTGCTTCACCGGCTCCTCGCCGTCGCGCATCAGCGCACGAATTGCGGTTGGCGCGGTGTAAAAGATGTTGACCTTGTGTTTGTCGACCACCTGCCAGAAACGGCTGGAATCGGGGTAGTTGGGTACCCCCTCGAACATCAATGTCGTTGCGCCATTAGCCAGGGGCCCATAGACGATATAGGTGTGGCCTGTGACCCAGCCTACATCGGCTGTGCACCAGTAGATCTCGCCGTCGTGATAGTCGAACACGTGGTGGTGCGTCATCGCCGCGAAGACAAGGTATCCGCCCGAGGTGTGCAATACGCCTTTCGGTTTTCCGGTCGATCCGGACGTGTACAGAATGAAAAGCGGGTCCTCGGCATTCATGACCTCGACTGGGCATTCCGCTTCGGCCGCGGCTGTTACTTCGTGATACCAGTGATCGCGGCCTTCTTGCCACTCGATCTCTCCGCCGGTTCGCCGGACTACGACGACGGTGTCGACATGGTCGTTGGCAAGGCCGCCTAACGCAGCATCCACGTTTGCTTTCAGGGGAATAGCCTTACTACCGCGTAGCCCCTCGTCGGCAGTGATCACGGCGTTGGACCTACAGTCCTCGATGCGCCCTCTCAGCGCCTCCGGTGAGAATCCACCGAAAACGACCGAGTGAACCGCCCCGATGCGCGCGCAGGCAAGCATGGCTACGGCCGCTTCTGGAATCATGGGCATATAGATGGTGACTCGATCCCCCTTGGTTATGCCTAGTGCCCGTAGGGCATTTCCGAGACGGCAGACTCGCTCATACAAATCTCGATAGCTGATTTGTTCGTCTTCGGCTGGGTCGTCACCCTCCCAGACAATCGCAGTCTGATCCCCACGTGTTTCCAGGTGTCGGTCCAGACAGTTCGCCGCTACGTTGAGCTCGCCGTCACCGAACCACCGAATATGCAGGTCGGCCTCGTCGAAGGAGACATCCTTAATCTCCGTGAAGGGTTTGATCCAGTCCAAGCGCTTCGCCTGCTCACCCCAGAAGGCGACCGGATCATCTACCGATGACTGGTACAGCGTCCGGTAGGCTTCCCCATCTGTCCACGCACGCGCGGCGATGTCAGCTGGAACTGGGTAGATTTTGTCTTCGCTCATGACGGATTTCTTCCTCTTTGGGCGTTGGTTCTTGTTATTCGGGGGATGATAAGCCCTCATCCCGAGTGATTACAGCACGGTATGGTGGAGGTTCAACCGGGTACGGTCAGATACTGGACGCTGAAGAGCCCGTCCTCGTCAGGTGTCAAAGCGCGCGAGTCATTTCAAATCATCCCCCTTGACTCCGCTCGAACCAAGTCGGTCTAATACTCGCTGTCTCGGGGGCCAGGTAGCTCAGTTGGTAGAGCAGCGGACTGAAAATCCGCGTGTCGGCAGTTCAATTCTGCCCCTGGCCACCATCTTATTCAACGACTTACGGCAGCCTTTGCGGCTGCCGTATTTCATTGTGTGTAATTTCAGTGTAAAAGCGACACGCAATTCGCCAAAGTGAAGTGCGAACTCAAAGATCTTGTTCGAGAAGTGCGCCGTGATTTAGCAGCCATTTTTGGCTGTGAACCAAGGTATGCTTAGGAAGCTTCAAAAGACTTGAACAAATCAAGCCAGAAGCGGGATGCTACTTCCTGACCAGTGCCCGATACATTCGGCCTTTGATTGGCCGCTTTGCCAATTGCCGAAGCGCTTTAGGAGTCTGAGCGTTGCGGACGGCAACGTAACTGTAGGTATCGAACAGATCGATCGAGCCCACGCTGTCGCCCGGGACGCCTCCATCCGCGGTGAGCACTCCAAGCAAATCGCCGGGGCGCAACTTATTCTTTCGGCCACCGCTGATCTGAATGGTCGTCATAGACGGGCTCAAAGGGTCTGCCGAACGTTTTGCATCCGGAATTCCACATTTCGTAGGATTTGCATCGGGTAGCAGTTCATCGATTTCTTGCCACCGCCTTTCCTCACGCGGCCCCACCAAGCTCACCGCCACCCCCTGTTTACCCGCTCTAGCGGTCCGACCAATACGGTGAACATAAATTTCAGCCTGTTTGGGTAGTTCATAGTTGAACACTGCGTCCAGGTCCTTCACGTCCAGACCGCGCGCTGCAACGTCGGTTGCTATGAGAACACTCGCACTTCTGTTTGCGAATCGCACCAGCACCTCGGTACGTTCGCTTTGATCGAGATCGCCATGCAATGCCACGGCAACAATATTCTGCGATCGCAGGTAATTAGCAACTTCGGCGCAATCAACCTTGGTATTACAGAAGACAAGGTTGAGTTCGCCACCCCACGCGCGGAGTGCGCGAACCAAGTCAGTATTACGAGTTTCCCGCGTTACGGAACACCAGAACTGCATGATTTGTGCGGGCTGCTCGTCGTCAGTGACATCGACTTTGACGGGGCTTCGTTGAACGCGCTTGCTGACCGCCGCAATGCTTTCCGCGTAAGTAGCACTAAATAGAAGCGTTTGCCGATCCTTCGGTACGAATTTGAGAATCGCGTCCAGTTCTTCGGCAAATCCCATATCCAGCATGCGATCTGCCTCGTCCAGAACCAGTGTTTCCAAGTCCGCTAGTTTCACCGTCTCTTTGCCTAGGTGTTTCAACACTCGTCCCGGGGTGCCCACAATGATGTGAGGGCTGTGTTGCAGCGATGCAAGCTGCGGCCTCAGCGGCACACCGCCACACAACGTGAGTATCTTTACGTTCAGGATCCCACGGGCGAGCCGACGAATCTCTTTTGCGATCTGGTCTGCAAGCTCTCTTGTCGGGCATAACACCAGCGCCTGCGTTCGAAAGGATGTGGCATCCAATTTATTCAGCAGACCGAGACCGAATGCCGCAGTTTTTCCGCTGCCCGTCTTCGCCCGGGCCAATACATCCGAACCGCCAATCATCTGTGGCAGGGTCTCGGCTTGCACGAGCGTCATTTCTTCATAGCCGATGTCAACAAGATTGCTAAGCAAGGTAGGTTGAAGATCAAGGGAACTGAACTTGATGGAGTTAGACATTGAGCAATACTACTCTTGCAGATGCGTCGCATGATTTCATTTGGCGCACACGCCCAGACAGCTGATCACTAATGATCTAATCATGATTGAAAAGTGGTGGCCCAGTTAATCAAAGCGGCAAGTGATGCGGTCATTCGCTGAGCAAGAAAAACCCGGCGCGCAGCCGGGTTCTCCCAAATACGTAAATGTATTTAAACAATCAGGCAGCTTTAAGATTACCAGCCGCCAGTTTGCCACGCTCTTCGATGACGTCAAAACTGACACGCTGACCTTCGGCCAGTGTGTCCATACCGGCTCTCTCAACCGCGCTAGCATGCACGAATACGTCCTTGTCCTCGCCTTCCGGCGCAATGAACCCGAACCCTTTGGCAGCGTTAAAAAATTTTACAGTTCCTATAGCCATGCTTGGCCTCCATATCAAAAAATCCGCGCACAAATCGGGCGCGGTAACGAACAATCTGGTTGTAGTGGATGACTTGAAACGGACGCCCGAGAATCGGGCGGGTAGCTGAAAGGCAGGCCAAAACGTAGATCGCGGCAGCAGCCTGAGTGATATTGCTGCCAAACGCAAGCGGTTTATCTTCAATATGAAACTGATGAACAGAAATCTAGCGAATTAGAGACCCGAACTTCCGCTTTGGGTTGCGATTTCAACCGGTCAATGCAACACCTAATCTCTCATTCTTTTTTTTGTGATGGCAGTTAGCTTCCGTCTGCCAGAAACGGCGCTTTGCACGAAAATATAAAGATGAATCTAGTATTCTCGCGTGTAGATTCCGTGTAAATAAGCCGAGAAAAACATACATGCAGAACGATAAATTCAGAACATTTCCGTAAGCGGCATGGACCAGAACCTGATTTATATCAACGCATATGGACGAATCAAGAACTCGGTAGACATACACAACTGAATACTGAAAATCCGCGTGTCGGCAGTTCAATTCTGCCCCTGGCCACCATTTTTAACCCCTTATTTTATAAATAAAAAAAAGATTTAAGGGGTATTCACGCCCTCGATAAAGAAACGTTTTGTAGCCAGGATGTTTTTTTAATGTTGTTCGCACCCTCTCGTTTTTACACGCCTAGGCCAGTACAGGGGGGCAGGGCAGGATACCGCCTCTGCCCTCCTCCATATATAGTGGTTATCGGTGTTCGTTATTAATCAGCTAAGGCTATTTCTGATGCTCATTGATTGAGGGGGGGCGTTATGACTAGAAAAGCTAATCGATTAAATGTTTTTGGGTGCTTGATCTGTGGCTACGGTTTGTTCTCGGCTGCGACAACAGTACCTACCCATGCTCAAATGAGGGAGGTCGGCGTCAGTCCCTGGGGGCCAACAGATGAGATCGGACGCCTTAATCTCATTACACCTGAATCGCGCGCCGATATCCTGTCTAGGATCGACGGGAGTGCGGTGTACGATTTATCGGTGGAATATTATGTAGGTATGCCTAGTTTCCAGGCGCTCGGAGATCCTGCCTATAAATTCTGGATGACCCATACACCTAATGGCACGGTAGTTGATGATCCTAATGGGCAAGGCCGGGAGATGAATGAGCGTGTTACTTACTCAGGTTCAGCCATTTCGATGTATACGCACATGGGCACCCATATAGACACACTGAACCACTTCGGGCTTAACGGAAAGATATGGAATGGTTTTGAAGCTCAGGAATATCTTGGTGACCGTGGTTGGAAAGTAACTGGGGCAGAAGAGATTCCGCCAATTATTGCAAGAGGTGTACTCATTGACGTTGCTGCTGCCAAAGGTGTCGACATGTTGAGCGACAATTACCGCATCAGTCGTCAGGATCTCGTTGACGCATTGGAAATACAGCGTGTGGACCTGGAAGAGGGTGATGTTGTGCTAATCCGCACCGGGCGTATGCGAGTGTACGAGGATGCAGCTGCCTACATGGTAAACAACCCCGGGATTGGTTTGGAGGCGGCTGAGTTTCTAGTTGAAGAGAGTGGCGCTATTGTCATTGGTCTGGATACTCTGAGTTTTGAGGTGTCCTCCTCAGAGCTCGAGGATGACTATATTCCTGTCCATACTTATCTTTTGGGGCAGCAAGGCACTCCTATTCTAGAGTTAGTTTATCTAGAAGAGATTTCCGAAGATGCTGTTTATGAGTTTGCGTTTATCGGGGGCTCACTAAAGTTGCGAGGGGCGGACGCAGCACCAATGCGGCCCATCGCTATCCCTTTGCGCTGATCGATTACTGAAGACGATAGGACAGGCAACGAAACCAGAAAAAATGACAACCTACTGAATAAAAACTCGATAAAGAGGTTATAAAAATGAATATTCGAAATGTAGTAACGCTCTGTACGCTTATATTGGCCGCGGTGGTTTCGATCAGCACCCATGCACAGGATTCTCGAATATACATTGACGGGCGGTCGGCGGCTGACGCGAATGTTCCCCCTTACAGTGGTGCTGTATTGATTGGGGATACACTCCATCTAGCAGGATCAATTGGCCTTGATGAAAATTTAGAAGTGCCAGACAATCCTACCGATGAAGCGCGCAATGTTATGAACGCGATCAAGCGTAGTGTTGAAGCGGCTGGCATGACGATGGATGATCTCGTGTCCGTCCAGGTCTTCTGCTCTGACGTGGCTCATTATCAGGCATTTAACGACGTTTATCGGACGTTCTTTACGCAAGAATACCCGGCGCGTGCATTTATTGGCGTGGG
>Ga0315339_1001288_pt1 | contig 23148 bp, 20 predicted proteins | sample ASW17metaG_FD_204514 | JGI IMG/M metagenome (GOLD analysis project Ga0315339, IMG submission 204514) | Ammonia-oxidizing marine archaeal communities from Pacific Ocean, United States - ASW #17 | ecosystem: Environmental > Aquatic > Marine > Oceanic | place: USA: California | collected 2016-12-05
ACTTCATTTTTATAAATTACTCTTATCCGTTTGGGACTAACTTCATAGTTAACTCTATAATTCTGATTAATTACATAGCCTGGTCCTGGATTTAATATTTTTTTATTATTCATAACAACCATCATTCTATTTTAATTATTTAGCATATATTTGTTTCGTATGGTCAACTCTCATAAAACCTTACTATTGGCGAATCTCATAAATAAGCGCAAATAATAGTACTCGTTATTATCTAATTAATATTTTACATCTAATTTTAAATAAAAATTGGTATTGTTATTTATGTCAAGCAGACAAAAGATAGGAGACTTGTTTGAAAATGCTACAGATGACTTTGTTCAGAAGTCAAATTTAGCAAAATCAGACTACTCAGCCAAAGATATAGAGGTATTAGAGGGTCTTGAGCCAGTGCGAAAAAGACCGGGGATGTATATTGGTGGCACCGACAGCAGAGCACTCCATCATCTAGCAGCCGAAGTCTTAGATAACGCTATGGATGAAGCTGTCGCTGGACACGCAGACCGCATACATGTGGAACTAGATATCTCTGGCAAACTAACCGTGACAGATAATGGACGGGGCATTCCAATTGATACTCATCCTAAATTTAAAAACAAATCCGCACTTGAGGTAATACTAACAACTCTACATTCAGGTGGTAAATTTAACAATAAAATTTATGAAACGTCAGGGGGACTTAATGGAGTAGGAATCAGTGTCGTAAATGCCCTAAGCGATTCTCTTCACGTTGAAGTCATTCGCGATCGTCAAGTATGGGCGCAAGACTATGAGCGTGGCAAACCTATCTCAAAACTAAAAAAAATAAAGACAACATCAAATCGCAGAGGAACTTTAATTACCTTTTCTCCTGACAAAAAAATATTTGGTAAAAATACAGCGTTCGACCCCAAGATATTATATGAAATGGCTCGCTCAAAAGCCTATCTTTTTAAAGGTGTACAAATTCGTTGGTCATGTTCTAATGACTTACTTACTCATTCCGATTTACCCTCTCAAGAAATTCTTCATTTTCCCGGTGGTATAATAGATTATCTACGTACAAATATAGACAACCGATCGATCGTAGGAGCAGCAATATTTAACGGACGTGCCGACCTTAGCACTACTAAAGGGCATGTAGAATGGGCAATATGTTGGCCTACTGATGGTGAAGGCTTTATTAATTCGTACTGCAATACTGTATCAACAGTAGACGGCGGAAGCCATGTAACAGGTGTTAAATCTGCCCTGACTAAAGGTTTAAAATCATACGGCGAGTTTACTAATAACAAACGTTCAAATCGTATAAGTGGAGAAGATATATTTGATGGTATATCGGTAATGTTATCAGTCTTTATTGCCAACCCACAATTTCAAGGCCAGACAAAAGAAAAACTGTCAATGCCAGAAGCCGCACGGGTGGTAGAAGCACAAGTAAAAGATCATTTTGACTTATTTTTATCATCAGATACCGATACCGCTGACATATTATTAGATTGGGCAATCGAAAGAGCTGAACAAAGACGTCGTAGGAAGGAAGATAGAGATCTAATAAGAAAAACTGCAACTAGAAAAGTAAAACTACCAGGTAAGCTTGCTGATTGCTCTCGTAAAACAGCCAGTGAAACAGAATTATTTATCGTTGAAGGGGATAGCGCGGGCGGTTCGGCTAAACAAGCACGTAACAGAGAAACTCAGGCCATATTACCGCTAAGAGGAAAAATTTTGAATGTTGCCAGCGCTACTGCCGACAAACTTGCTTCTAATCAAGAATTAAGGGATTTAATTCAGGCCTTAGGCTGCGGTTCAGCTAATAGATTTGACATGACGAAGCTCAGATATGAACGTATCATTATTATGACTGACGCTGATGTGGATGGAGCACATATTGCATCATTACTTATGACTTTTTTCTATCGAGAAATGCCTCAGTTAGTAACCGACGGTCACTTATACCTAGCTGTCCCTCCACTTTACAGATTATCACGTAAGGGGAATATTCAGTATGCTATTGATGACACTGAAAGAGTTAAACTAATGAATAATGAGTTTTCAGGGTCAGGGAAAGTTGAAATTAGTAGATTTAAAGGTCTCGGTGAAATGCCTCCATCGCAGCTTAAAGATACAACTATGAATCCGGCAAAAAGAACCCTAATAAGAGTTACCTTACCTAAAGCATCGGCTGAAGATGAGGAGGGAATAAACGAAGCAAAAGCAACCTCACAATTAGTAGAGCAATTAATGGGTCGAAAACCAGAGAAAAGATTCAATTATATCCAGAAAAATGCCCGTTTCGTAAATGATATTGATGTCTAATAAAATGTTTAAGTAGAACAATAAGTGAAACACCTAAAATGTATTATGTTTACTTTTCTTACAGTTTTTTAGAATAGAACAAACTAAATATTTTTTTTATGCTACAATGAACGTAGTATTTATATGTTTGAGTCAATAATGTTTAATTTAGAGACATTTAATTGTTCTATAATTATACATCTGTCTAAGTTAGAAAGACCATATGACATTTGAAGAACTAGGACTAAGCCGTGATCTACTAGATGCAATTGTGAATGCCGGCTATACAGAACCTACTCCTATTCAAGAACAGGCTATCCCGCATCTGCTAATGGGACGTGATTTACTGGGAATAGCTCAAACAGGTACCGGTAAAACTGCAGGATTTACTTTACCTATGATTGAAATTCTAAATGCTGGCAGAGCAAGAGCTCGGATGCCAAGATCACTCATACTTGAACCAACGCGTGAGTTAGCTGCACAAGTTGCCGAGAATTTCAATGTTTATGGAAAAAACCATAAACTATCTATGGCACTACTTATTGGCGGTGTATCGTTTATTGAACAAAATGAAAAATTAAATAGAGGTGTAGATGTTCTTATTGCTACTCCTGGAAGGTTAATTGACCAATTTGAACGTGGTCGAATATTACTAGCTGATATAAAAATATTAGTAGTCGACGAAGCCGACCGTATGCTTGATATGGGTTTCATACCAGACGTAGAAAAAATTATGAAATTACTACCTCCATTGCGCCAAACAGCTATGTTTTCTGCGACTATGCCTAAAGAAATAAAAAGGCTTACAGAATCATACATGATGGACCCTAAAAAAATAGAAGTAGCTCCAGGTTCATCGGCAGCTGAGACGGTAACTCAAAAACTAGTAATGGTTAATGGAGTTAAGGAAAAACAAAGTACATTAGAATACTTGATAAAGCATAACACAGTAAAGAATGCCATAGTATTTTGCAATCGCAAGCGAGATGTGAAATCTGTTGATCAAATATTAAGACGAAAAGGGGTTAATGCCAGAGCTCTTCACGGTGATCTACCTCAATCGGTCAGAACATCAACATTAAATGAATTTCGAGAAGGTAAAATTAATATTTTAGTTGCCAGTGATGTAGCCGCCCGTGGATTAGACATAGACGATATGAGCCATGTTTTTAATTTTGATGTGCCCACACATGCCGATGATTATATCCATAGGATAGGAAGAACTGGTAGAGCCGGTCGTACAGGCTATGCCTACACGATAGCAACGGCAGATGATTCTAAATACATCAAACAGATAGAAAAGCTTATAGGCAACAAAATAGAAAATTTTGAAGATAAAAATATTTCGAAAAACAAAAAAGAAGAAACTAATAAAAACACTTTAGAAACTAATTTTCCTGATCAAAACAAACCTTCTAAAAATAGTAAAAGAAAACCTCAAACTAATACGAATGTTTCGTTAGAAACTAACAACAAAGGTTCTCAATTAAATAATAATAGCAAGAACAAAAAACAACCTAATAATGAAAAGCAACAAAATGAAGGCAATGATAATCTAGAAATCGGAATGGGCGATCATATCCCAGATTTTTTGAACCGTTAAATATCTTGCTGTGAAACAACTCAAGCTATACTAATGAACAGACTATTTTCTTTCCTTAAGCACTCGCTTAGCAATTCGGAAAACCTCCACACCCATTGGTACTCCGCAATATGCAGTAATTTGCAGCAAAACTTCTTTTAATTCATCTTGGCTTAAACCGTTTTTAAAAGCCCCTCGGAAATGAGTTTCAAACTCCGTTAATCGTCCTAAGCCGGCCAACATACCTAAATTTAAAATACTTCTTTCCCTTCGCTGCAAAACTCCTCTCGCCCAGGTTCCACCCCAACCGTACTCTGTGACAAATTGTTCTTGAAAATCCCTATCAAAATCATCCATATTTTCAAATGCTTGCTCAACATAATTTTCACCCAGCACTTCTTTACGAAGCACAAGGCCCTTATCAAAACGAGATTTATCCATTTTTTTATTAATACTCCTATTTAATTCAAAGGTCCTAACTATCGATTATGAGGTCTATTATAAAATTCTTCGATATTATAAGGACCCATTGGGACTATCCCAGTAGGGTTAATTTTTTCAATGCCGTAGTAATTTTTCTTCGCGTATGAGAAATTAAAAGTCTCTGATATACCTGGCATCTGATAAAGTTGCCGGGTATAATTTGTAATATTTGGGTAATCCCTTAACATGCGTAAATTGCATTTAAAGGCCCCATGATAACAAGCATCAAATCTAATTAAAGTTGGAAATAACCTCCAATCTGATTCTGTTATTTTGTCTCCTGTTAAATAAGGCTGTTTATTTAATTTTGTTTCAACCATATCTAACGAGTTAAATAATAATTTGACTGATTCATCATAGGCAGATTGCGATGTAGCAAAGCCACATCGGTAAACACCATTATTAATATTATTATATACAATATCATTTATTGAACTAATTTCAGAATGTAGTTCCTTTGGATAGTAATCCTCATAGGAATCCGTATAAGAGTTAAATGAACTATTAAGCATACGAATAATTTCAGACGATTCATTATTCACAACTTGCTTAGTCTTTTTATCCCAAATTGTTGGAACAGTAACTTTTCCTGTATATTTATTTTGTGATGACGAATATGCTTGATGTAAATACTCAAAACCATTTACATAGTCTGGTGTACAATCAGGAAATTCTGGATCATCTCTAAAATTCCAGCCCCCTTGATGACGACCAGGAATAGCGTACGAAACAGATATAATTTTACTTAATTTTTTTAAGTTCAAGAATATTAATGCACGGTGGGCCCAAGGACATGTATGAGCAACATATAGATGGTAACGATCTGGTTCGGCTAAGTATCCGCCCTCACCTGTTGGACCAGCTGAACCATCATCTGTTATCCAGTTACGAAACTGGCTTTCGGTTCTTACAAAACTTCCACTAGCGCCAACCTCTCGTGATAGTGCTGCTTTTTCATCTTCATACCAATCACCATCTATAAGCATACCCATAAATATATTTCCTTAAATTAAACAGATTATCTATCTGACGCTTCCATGAGTTTAGCCGCTGAACCTTTTCTTGGTAGTTTTAACTCTTTTTCTGATACTCCAGAATTATAACTTTTGATAATATCTTCAAAATCAAAAGTAATGCCTATTGGATTTTTGTTAAACTCGCCTGTAGCAAACCAATCATTTAACTCACTTATACTTTCAAAATTATCAACTTGAATTTCTACAGCATTATCGTCTGGATCTCGATAATACAGAGAAGTTGTAACTCCATGGTTGATAGTTCTGACAGGCAGCACTCTTGTTGCCTTAAGTCGCGTATATTGCTGTATCATATCGCCCAAAGTATCATAAGAATAAGCGAAATGAGCCATACCAACAGTATCGGGGACACGGTCTTTATAGTCAGGCCTTTCAATGATTGCCACTCTATGATGCTCGTCATCATAAGTAATAAAAGCAAGCCCCTGTGATGAAGCGGTTAGTTCAGCACCAAGAAAATGACAATACCAGTCAACCATTTCTTTAAAATTTCTAGTATAAAGAACTATGTGGGCAAATCGTGCAGGGGATATAGTTGTGTTTGGTTCAGGAACTTTAGAAGCTACTTCCATTATCAATACTCCATTCTAATCATTGATACAGATTATTTGAGATAATATAGCAGATTTAATATAGTTTATTAGTTTCTTAAAATGAATATATTTATAATAAGTAAAAATATTATAAACAATAGTTATAATTAATCTAATGCTATACTTTAATTTAAATAGGTAAATTTATGAAATATATTAGTTTTATTCATGTAAATAGAAGTTCATGGGGAACTTATGGGCCAGATGGCGGAATTATTGATTTAGGGGCAGAATTTATTAAAGATATTCCAACATTACGTGATTTTTTATCCTGTGATGTATCAATGAAAGCAAAGGTAACAAACTACTTAAACACTGGTTTTGGCGGAGGGGTAGGAAAAGCATCTGATTATCCCAAAAAAGATATTCAGCTGTTACCCCCCATCACCAATCCTAATAAAATTATTTGCGTAGGACTAAATTATCGTAAACATGCTAATGAAACCGGTAATCGTATTCCGAATTCCCCTATTTTATTTCCTAGATGGCCAGAAAGTCATGTTGGAGATTGCCAGACCATTCTTTTACCCCGTGAATCTCCTCAATTAGATTACGAGGGTGAGTTAGCCGTAATAATAGGTAAAAAAGGTAGAAGGATTATAGAAAAAGACGCTATGAATTTTGTTGCGGGTTACAGTTGCTATAACGAAGGATCGGTAAGAGATTGGCAAAGACATTCATCTCAGTACTTACCTGGAAAAAACTTCTACCATTCCGGTGCTTTTGGCCCGTGCATGGTAACTTCCGACGAGATAGTTAATCCAGATTCTCTAGTTTTAGAGACCCGCCTTAATGGAAAAATAGTGCAACATGAAAGTGTTGCAGACCTAATATTTAAAATACCTAAGTTAATATCATATATTTCGACTTTTACGGAAATCTATCCCGGAGACGTAATAGTTACTGGAACACCAAGCGGAGTTGGACATGCAAGACAACCACCGCTTTGGATGAAGAACGGAGATACGGTAGAGGTCGAGATCACTAATATAGGTATTTTAAAAAACACAATTGAACTTGATTAATACTATTTGTGATCCATTATTAACGCTGCTCTTCCAGTAACTAAACCTTGATCAAGTCGTTTATGAACTGTCTCGGCCTCAGCAAGTGGATACGTTTCAGTCACTAATGGCCATACATCTCCGCGAGCACATAACTCTAGTGACTCAATTACTTGTTGTCGGCTACAATAACGACTCCCCATTAACTCGAGCTCCTTGGATAGCATTTTAGGGGCTGGAACCATAAATGGCTGAAGGGATCCACCCAAAGTCACAAACCGACCTCCAATACCAAGACAATCCACCGCTTGCTGCTGTGTACCTGTTGTTGAAACATAATCAATAGCTACATCTACTCCCTCGCCATTTGTGAGGTCCATAATCTGTTCAACTACTGAGTCTTCTGATGCATCAACCAGTAAATCTGCACCTAGTTTTGAACATACATCCAATTTATCTTTCATAACATCAATAGCAATCACATTAGCATGGGCCCATTTACACATCATCACCTGATGTACTCCTAAGCCTCCTCCAGCTCCAAATATAGCTACTGTATCAGTTGCCGCAACACGGGCACGACTTAGAACCTTATAAGGTGTAGCTATTGCATCGCTAATAACACCAACTTCAGCAGGTTTATTTTTATAATCTAAACCCTCGGGCAATTTTATAAAATTATAAACGGGTAACTTAATATATTCAGCGTATCCACCATCTATTTGACGCCCAATGTATCCTTTATTAACCGTAGAAATTGGAGCACGTCCATTCCGGGTCCATTTATCTTCTCCATCAATGAGATAAAAGTAAGCAGTTACCGGATCACCTACCTTGAGGTTATCCGGACCTCCTCCTCCGGAACCCACTTCAACTATTTCACCTGTGATCTCATGACCAATAATTATAGGAAAATTTGCTTTTCCTCTACCCGCTTTTATATGGTGTATGGTTAGCCCAGAACCGCATGCAAGAACCTTAGCCACCGCTTCTCCTGGCCCTGGAATTGGATCCGGTCTATCTTCTAGGGAAAAAGGATCTCCTCCTTTATATAAGATTTGTGCTTTCACTATCTACTCCAATTTGGACGTTAAAATTGATTTATAAATAATAGTTTTATTATAAGAACTGGTGTCTAAACTTAAATCAATATATGAAATAAAGTAATATAATTTTTATCTTGAACAAAGTTGATTATGGCTGAATTTATTGTAGGAAGATTGTTTGGTTGGCACGACTTCTCCAGTGATGGAGATGATGTTTGGGTTATTCATATTAGTGACCCTGTTTTTATCATGAGAATAATTCATCGGCCTGACAATACTTTGCCAAATGGGGAATTAGCCGATTTTTATTTCCCTCTAGAGACTGATAACAATTTTGCTCTTGGAAATTTAATTTTTCTTGAACCGCGTCAAGCTGACCCAAGAATTATTGCGGAGCTAATAGAGGCAGCCATTTTGTCAATTTATGATGAAGAAGTTACTCGACGGCTAAGTTTCAATTCTTATAAATTTAATCCCTCCTCAATCAATATACAGTTAGAAGATATACCTTTAGGATACATTATTGGGGTGTATTATGAAAGTGATACAGAAATTACAGATGATTCTCCCTGGATCATTCATCTGGCCCCTCCCCCTTTTGCAATGCGAGTATGCGATCTCACTAACGAAGACCTAGCTCCTGAAGACATTTGGGCCTCTTTAGATGATGGCAATGTTTTAGGACACTTGCAATGGCTTACAAATCTGTCCTGCGAAAGAAATGATCTAAGAGTACGTGCAGAAATCGCTGCATCTTATATTTCTGACATAGCGGTTTTAATGATGAAGCAATTAATTCCGAGTGACTAAATAGTAATCTAAAAAGTGTATTTTAGTACAAGGTAATCAATCTGGTTCTGGTAAAGTATTACCTTTTTATAATTCTAATTGTTAGGTTTCAAAACAATTTTAGAGCTCTCTCTTTCCATCATTCTATCAATCCAAGAGTTAATGTTAGTAGTGTCTTTAAGCAGTTGAACCCCTTCATTAGTCATCTTTAGAGAATCTAAAGCAGGTAAGATTAAAAAGTCTGCTAAAGACACCTCACTATCAACAATATAATTTGATTTTTCTAAACACTCATCGAGTATTTTTAGAGGTTTTTCTGCGTCAGGGATGGCGTTTTTTATCAAATTTTCATCTGGAGACTTACTTAACAATCTTTGTATTACTATTACTCTTATGATTGGATTATCCATATAACAGAGATAGATTGATAGCCATTTGTTCATTAAAGCAAGTTTAGAGGGATTGTTAGGTTTAAGCTTTGGTCCAGAGAATGAATCATCTATATAATTTGTGATTGCCAGAGTTTCGTATAATAGGACTTCTCCATGTGTTAGAGCAGGAATTTTTCCCCAAGGATGGAGTTGCAATGCCTCTGGTGTTTGAGGATCGGTTGGGTCATGTTCAAAATCAACTTCTTTTTCATTAAGAACTAACAGACAAGTTCTAACAAAGTTACTACGCAGACTTCCGTGAAGAATTAATCGTGACATAATACTCTCCTTTATTGATTGAAATTTAGCCTGTTTGCGAGACCCTTTAAAAATTTATTCTCAAAGCTGTTATAAAATAAAGTATTTTAAACGTCATATTCTACAAAACAAGTGTTCCCGAACCATACCTTTTAAAGCTACCTTTGCAGGAAAAGCATGACAGCGAGGGCAGCAGGTATAATTTAGCAAACCAATTGAATTGTAGAAGGTAGCCGTTTAGCAAATTCATTATAGCTCGTGGTAGGTTCGCCTGTTAACATTTCTAAAACGTCATTATTAAAATACGCAGTACCAAACTGATCAATATGATCATACATATTAGATAACTCCTGTAACTGATTTTTACTCAGACTTGAAAAAAAATGTGATGACCTCAAATCGTTAAAGGAACATTTTATTGCTTTAATTTTTACACCAAATGCCTGCGTAAGCGCTTCCGCCATATCGTGCCTATTTATCGGTTTTTTGGTACTACAAAGTTCATAGGTGGCACCTGAATGACCTTCCTCTATTAATATTTTAGAGACTGCCTTTCCTAAATCATCAATATCTACAAACCCCATATTTCTATAAGGATTGTAAGGCAATCCAAACTCACCTGTCTTAACTATTTGAGGAAGTGACCATATGATATTTTGCATAAATTGGGTTGGCCTAATAATAGTATACTGAAGTCCAGATGATAATAATTCTGCTTCTAACTTCATCTTATTCCAATGGAATTCAATATTTGGCGCGTAGGGATAACTGACACCGTGTAATACAAAACGATCAATACGTTTGGCTTTCGCATTTGCCATAAAACTACGAGACAGGGTAAGTTCGTTTGCTATAAGTCCTGGCGATATATGATATATAATTGAAACTCCATCCATAGCATTTGCTTGAACAGAAGCATCACGCATATCACCAACAAACGGCTTTGCCCCCAATTTCATTACTAAGTCAGCAGATTTCTCATTACTAACAAGAGCCCTTGGACTAAATCCTTTTTTAACTAGATGCTTTATAACAGATCGACCTGCAACACCGTTTGCACCACTAATTAATATCATAGAGCCCTTGTAATTATTTTAAACATACCTTTGACCTTATCGTTACTTGAGTGCATTATTTAATAAATTTAGCTCGGAGAATTCTATAATGAAAACAGTTGATGTATCAAAAGAAGAGATGATAACACGTACTGCACGTTTTTCTAATTTAAAACCTTATAAGCAGACACAAAATGATGCAAACGGAATTCCTCCCGAAGCAATGGAAATGATTTCTGCTAAGAGCGTATACCCAGTAATGGTGCCAGACAGCTGGGAAGGACGCAGTAGCATTGCTCCTGTAAAAGGAATACCTGGCCTTACAATTTCTTTAGCCGAATGTCCTCCAGGAGACAACCCAGGATTACACGTACATGAAAGTTGTGTAGAAAACTTCTTTTGTGTGAGAGGTAAATTTGAAATTACTTGGGGAGATAAAGGCGAAAATAGTACTATATTAAATCCTCTAGACTTTATTTCTGTGCCTCCAGGCGTAAGTAGGAATTTTGTAAACATATCTGACGAAGTAGGGTATCTATATGTTGTAATCCAAGTTCCTGAGGGCGACGCATTTGATAAGGTTGCATTCTCCCCTAGTATTGGAGAAAACATAGCAAAGAAATTTGGGCCAAATACCGTTGATCAAATGAATAAAATAGGTGTTATTTTTAACGCGGGGATAGATCAATAAATATTAAAAATTCAAGAGGGTTGATAGATACGATCAAATACTCGTGAAAATGAATTTGGAGGTTTTCGCAAGAGCATAGATAACACCTTACTATTACCAGCCCTCATTCCACCTTTATTTATAAAATTATAATAAAGCTTTAGGTTATTTACTTGTTGGGGATTATATTTCTTTATAAAAAAATCTTTTTCCGTTTTCTTAATGGGCAAAGTAATAAAGTTTATATTCTTGAATGACAAACTAGTTAATTCTTTCACAATATTAATACAGCTTATGGGAACATCAGTTCCACAAAGCTCGTAAGCCCCCCCCAAGTGAAAAGACTTTGTCAATAATGATGCAACGGCCTCGCCTACGTTCTTAATATCAACCCAAGATATCTTTACGTCTGGTTTGTAAGGTAATTCAAATCTTATATTTTCCGTTTCTTCAATCATCGAATCTAAGAAATTTTGCATACACATTGCAGGTTGGATAACAGTGAAAGGTAAATTACTTTTCATCAACAACATCTGTACTTGCATTTTATTCCAGTGTGAGGGCACCCCCTCTATATGCGGAGTAATTATACTATGGTAACCGATGAGTGATATTTCACAGTCTTGGGCTATTTTTATTATTTTATTGGCAATTTCCACTTCATCTAGTAACCATGGAGGACATATATGATAAATCCGATCTACAGCTCTTATTCCCTTTTCTAGAATAAATTTATCACGTATATCACCAATCAAAGATCGAGCACCTAGCTCTTCAATATCATACGTAGAAACATCATCAGGAACCAATCCATAAACTTCGACACCCAGGCGCACTAATTCACTTATCACGGTCTTCCCAGTTATACTATTCCCATCAGTTACTAATATTTTCATTAATATAATCTTACGTGTTTAATGAGATTTCATCCATTTCAACACTTTGGATAGCCACTGACCATCTGCTTTACCACTCTCATATGAAGCCTCTGAATGATCACAGTTATCTAATATTTGTGTTGTTACATCGCATCCCGCAGCTATTAATGCGTCCGTCATTTTTTTTGCCTGCGGTATTAGTGGCGGCAAGTCATCATCTCCCCAAGTAATATAAAAAGGAGGCGTATTAAAAATGGTATGCAGTGGACTAGCGTCAACATCATTAGCTCCGTTTTCTGCTAAAAATCTTGGACGCATCGCCATACCATTATTCGGTGTAAAATCATAAACCCCAGAAATAGGTAACGCTCCGCGAATAACGTTCTCTGGAAGAGCTACTTTGTTTTGCCAATCGTTTCTAACAGCCATCCAAGATGCATAGTGTCCACCTGCCGAATGTCCACTTATAAATAATCTAGAAGAATCACCTCCATAAGAATGAATATTTTCATATATCCATTTTAAAGCCATTGATACATCTTCTACTCCAGTTGGCCACATAAATTTAGGCGCCAATCGATAACCAATACTAATAAACGTTATGCCCGCAGCATTCAGTGCTGGAGCCATAAATGCTACCCACTCCTTATAACCGTTAACCCAACCACCGCCGTGCATAAATGCTAAAACAGTTCCATTTGGTTCGGTGGATTCAAATACAGCCACTTCCTGATAGGGGTCCTGTCCATAAGAAAAAGACTGACCTTTAATCTCAGCACTAAGTCTTTGAGATTCAATATTATATTTTGTTCCTATTTCTGAAAACGGTTCTTGTGGCGGATAATCTTCTATTTTACGAAGCGTCATTTATCTTATTTCCCTTTCTACTACCATCGCATCCTCTACAATTTTTCCTTTTTCAATAATCATATTATCATCCAAAATAACAGTACAATCCTGCATTGGAACGTCATAATGGCCCTTAGTATTTCTTTGCCCTCCACCTTGAGTATTTGGCCCAGTAGAAAAAAGAAAATTACCAGGGAAAACCCTAGCTGATGCATGAGCTCTTTCAGGATCATCTCCATTTAATGCAATATTGTACCATCGAGCTTGAGGATTCATTCCCCAACCTAAATGAGATACCGCATAGGGGTCTATATCGTTTTCTGCTATCTTGTTATCGTCAAGCCAATCTTTCATTAGCTTGGCGTCTAATCCTCCTTCTATTTTACGAATAAATCCATCTCTTATTTCAAGCTTTACAGAATCATGAATATATCTACAGAAAGGTAGTACAACTATATCCCCTGATTTTAATATAACAGTTCCGTTTGCACTTCCTTCATTAGGAAACGTATGAGTATGCCCTACTCCCCAATGATCAAAATGAGCTGGTTCATCAGAAAAACCCCACTGACTCATTACTGGATATTCACCACACTCATAGACTAAGTCAGTTCCCTCATCACTTAGTATTTGAATTTTTTTTGTTTTTTGCAGAAGATTATGAGCGTATATAACCGCTTCTTTTAGTCCTTTAGGGGCTAGTAGTGTTTCTAAATCATCAGGGGAATCGATAATCATCAAAAACCGAGTGCCAGTACTCATGACCTCCCTTAGCCAATTAGTAAAAAGAGGTATGTGAAGAGCTACTACAATATCAGCAGCAATTAACGCTTCCTTTACGCCCTTTGTAAGTCCAATAGTATCGACACCCACCTTAGTCCATGACGGAACCATATTAACACGCATCTCATATATATTAGCTTCTAATATTTCTGCAGCAGCAAATGCTGCTTGCACGTATTCAGGGCGAGTAGACATATCACTTAACAATACCATTGTTTCTCCAGCTTTCACTTTTGACATGGTGAATTGTTTTAGAAATAGACCTGGTAGCTTAGCTGGGTTTATTTCTTGGTGTCGAGAAGCTGCTGGAATACGCATTTTATATCTCCCTAGAACATTGACTCTAATTCTTAATCAATATTAGCATTTAGCACTAAATTTATTAAGTAATACTTAAAAAATAAAATTATATCATAGAATATATACTGCCATATATCGTAGAATGCTTTATCATTAATTCTATAATATTCAATAGATCGATTTTATGAAAGGAAACACCATCATGATGAAGGCTTTCACAGAACAAAAAATGAAAAGATGGGCTGAACAGCGATGGATACTCGATGCTATCATATCCAGCGTAGGTATGGAATGGGATCAGCCTCGTTTAGGGTACACTATGTTTCCTTGCGGTCCTGACGCAGTTGGTGATTTTCGCACGGTGGGCATGCGTGTTAAAAAGTTTAACGATATGCACCGAGAATTTGCAGGTGCTGCAAAACGTCGAGAGATAAAAGCTCAGTCATTTGAAGAACAAGAGCGCTATGTATCGGCACGCGAAAGTTATTTTATTGCTTCCCTTTTATACTCTGCCGCCAGATGGCCCATCTTTGAGGCTAACGATCTTCACATTCAATACAATAAGCAAATGGTAATGTGTTATGATAAATACATAAAATATGCTCCGCGACCTATTGAACGCGTAGAAATTCCATTTGGCGATAGTTTTTTACCTGGATTTTTAGCACTTCCACACGAACCAAAAGAAGGAGAAAAGTTTCCTTGTGCTATTGGAATTGACGGAATGGACGGATCCAAAGAGATTATGTGCTCTATGTACGGTGATAAAATGCTAGAGCGTGGCATGGCTAGCTTTGTTTATGATGGCCCTGGTCAAGGAGAATGCCCAGTAAACGGTTTATACGTAACAAAAGACAATCACATGGAAGCTGCTCAAGCAGTTTACGATTGGCTAATACAACACCCAGCTATAGATAAAGATCGTCTAGTTATCTTTGGTATAAGTTTTGGATCATTTTTTGGACTACAAGCTGCAGCACAGCTTGGTGATAAAGTCAAAGGTGCCGCAGTAAGCTTTGTTTGTCATGAACCAGGTTGCTACACCATATTTAATATGGCAGCCCCATCATTTAAATTACGGTTTATGTTTATGAGTAATTATGATGATGAAGATGATTTTGATAAATTTATCAGTGAATTTTCCTTGAACCCTATATTAAATAATATTACTTGCCCTGTTCTTATACAAGCAGGACAAGATGAAGAGCTAAGTCCAATTGAATGTACCGACGATGTCGTTAGTAAACTGAATGGACCTAAAAAGCTTGTTTACTACGAGGGAGAACGTCATGCCATTGGTGGAGGAGCGGCGGCATACCTCGGTGAAAATTGGTATTCAATGTTGGCTGATTGGTGTCTCGACCGAGTTAATGATAAAAAAGCTCCCAATGAACGAGTTTTGATTAATTCACTCGGTCATCAGGAAATAACTTCTTTTTAAAATACAAGTTAGTTTTTAAATCTTTTATCTTGGCTGACCGTCTTCAAATTCTCTTTGTAGTATTTGGCCTAGTTTTGAATAATAGTGACCATTTAAACGTCCAATAGGAAGGAGTTTTTCCATATTAATGTACCCTCCTGACATGCATTCTGGATCTACATGAAAGTAAACAACTTCTCCGATCACTAGTGGATGTTTGTGAGGCCCTAACTCAATAACTTGTTGTAACTTGCACTCAAAATGAATTGGTGATTCCAACACACGAGGTGATTTAATTTTAACTGATGGCAATGAATTTAGCCCTGTCAATTCAAATTCACTTTCCTCTTCCGGTATAGCATTTCCCGTGTCAACCATTTCTTGCCAGATTGGTTCAGTAACAACATTAAAACAGAAGTCTTTAGTTGATTTAATATTTTTTAAAGTATGCTTTTCAGAACCATCTGGATTCCTAGCAATAGTAAGAGAAATCATTGGAGGCACGACACATACAACAGTAAAAAAACTAAAGGGAGCAAGATTGGTCTTACCATTTCTATCAATGGTAGACGCCCAGCCTATAGGTCTTGGCACTACAGATCCTGTCAAGATTCTGTAGACTTCTCTTCTATCAATTTCAGAAGGATTGTATTCATTATATTTGACCATTAATTTAAGCTCCCACTATAAGTAATATAATTTATATTATGTAGTTTTAGCAATCAGACCATAAAATTTAACTTAGGTAGGACATTGGTTAACCATTTCTCGTTATACGACTATTAATTGATAAATAACCAGTAGGGAGAAAATTATGTACGTGGACCCACAGATAAAGTCATTCTTAAAAGACCTCGAATCTAATGATGCTCCTCACCCAGTTGATATGGGTTTGGAAAATGCTAGAGATGGGTTTAGCCAGTTATGGAGAGCTGTTAATCCACCAAATAGAATTCTAGAGCGTAATGATGAAATTAACATTCCTGGCCCTGCTGGCGATATCCGCTGCAAAATTTATTCTACTAGTAAAAGCGATCACTCTCTTCCCGTCCTTGTCTATTTCCATGGTGGTGGGTGCTGCCTTATGTCTCCTGAAGATTTTGAGGGAACTAATACTGTCCTCGCTGATGAAGCTGAGTGCGTTGTTGTGGTACCACAATATAGACTTGCACCCGAAAATCCTTTTCCCGCGCCGTTAGAAGATTGCTACGCCACACTAAGATGGGTTCAGGAAAACGCTAACAAAATTGGGGGTGATTCATCTCGGGTAGCCATAGCAGGAGATAGTGGTGGTGGATATCTTACGGCTGCAGTTTCATTAGAATCCAAGCTCAAAAATACACCACAGCCTATACTACAAATTTTAATTTATCCTATGACTGATATGGCCGGACTTTCAACCAGTCGAATAGAACAAACAATGTTTCTCGATGACCGTACCCTTCAGTGGGTTATTGACATGCACGCAGGTGATAATCGACTTGATCCCAGAGCTTCTCCTATACACGCTAAAGATCATACTAATCTGGCACCTGCATTAATTATAGCAGCAGGTATAGATCCATTATTGGATGAAGGAAAAGCTTATGCCTCATTATTACAAAAGTCAGGAGTTAGAACTCATTACCAGCTCTACGAGGGAGTAGTTCACGGATTTTTTAACTTTAGTGGGTTTTCGGACCAAGCAAGACTAGCTGTACAACAAGTCGTTGGGGCTTTAAAAACTGCTTTTGCAAATAATTAATTTAATATAACTAAATAAATAACCTACGTACCATTAAGAAAGGTAATTATGCGAGCCGTCTTTGCACTAAACCCCTGGGAATCTAAGCGTCTTATTGGCAGGGCAGTCTCCCGATTGCCTGAAGTAATACGAGCGTATAAAGAAACTCAGATTGTTATAGCTCACGGATCCACAAATGTTTACGTAGTAGAAGAAATATTAGGGCACTGTCCAGAAAGAGATAAATATGCCTCTGGTCAAATTATAAATGGTACACTTTGCCAGACGCAGTCTACTGAAAAGCCACCAATAATTCGTTTGGTGAAGGGAAGCCTAGTTCCACCAGTACAAACAATGGATGAAACTCTTAGTGGCTGGGATGATACTTGTATCTTCATTAAAGGCGCCAATGCGGTCGATCCGGCTTTTAATGTAGCTGTTTTCAACGCCCATCCGAGTGCTGGAACAATTGGTTTTGCCTATGGAAAAATTTGTGGAATGGGCATTCCTCTAATTGTTCCAGTGGGTTTGGAAAAACTTATTCCAAGTATTAAAGAAGCTTCGACTATGCTAGGTCACTCAAGAGTTGACTACTTCAACGGCCAAAAAATAGGCATGCTTCCACTGATTAACGCAAAAGTCATTACCGAGATTCAGGCCTTTGATATTCTATTTAATTTAAAAGCGACGCATGTTGGTGGAGGCGGTGTATCAGGTTCAGAAGGAACAGTAGTATTATCGGTAAATGGAGAAGAAGAAATAATAAAAAGGGCTATAACTGAATTTGAATCTATAAAAGGTGAACCACCATTAGCGCTAAAAAAAGCATTATGTGAGTCTTGTATACCCTCAACACCTGCCTTGCGAACTATTGAAGGAAGTCAAGTTATAGAAGATACTCAAAAAACTTGTATTTACAGCGGTACAATTGAATCAGATTTACCAGAATGGTTTACAAAACGTGAATTGGTATAAATATGAGTGATTTACATAAAGCGAGGTTAAAATAAAAAAAATGCGTGCCGTATTTTCACTAACTCCTTGGGAGTCCAAACGCCTAATAGGAAAAGCCGTATCTAATCTACCAGAAGTTCAGCATGCTCTTAAGCATTCACAAATGATTATAGCTCATGGATCAACAAATGTTTATGTAGCTGAAGAGGTATTAGGATATTGTCCGGAAAGGGATAAATACGTTTCAGGGCAAGTAATTAATGGCACCCTGTGTCAAACCGAGCCATCTGAAAAACCTGCTATAATGAGACTAGTTAAAGGAATACCAGTACCACCCGTTCCAACCATGGAAGAATCAATGGCAGGATGGGATCATACATGTTTATTTATTAAAGGTGCTAACGCAGTAGACCCAGAATTTAATGCGGCTATATTTAACGCGCACCCTGGCGCAGGCACCATTGGCTTTGCCTACGGCAAAATTTGTGGAATGGGAATACCCCTTATTGTTCCGGTTGGGCTCGAAAAATTAATACCGTCAGTTAAAGAAGCATCTACGGAACTAGGACATGCAAAAGTTGATTATTTTTACGGCACAAAAATAGGCATGCTTCCGTTAATAAATGCAAAAGTAATTACAGAAATTCAAGCCTTTAATATATTGTTTGGCCTTAAAGCTATTCATGTAGGAGGTGGAGGCGTTTCTGGCTCAGAAGGTTCAATTGTTCTTTCAACAATTGGAGATGACAAGGCCGTAAATACCGCTATAGAAGAGATATCTAAAATTAAAGGAGAGCCGCCTTTAGAACTTAAAAAAAGACGCTGCTCCACATGCTATGCTCCCCCACCGGCCTTTACATCCGGTATTGCACCGATAGACTCTGATCAAAATATTGATAAAGTAGAAATTGCCAAAAAACAAAAGCAATGCATTTTTTCAGGTACAGAAGAATCTGATCTTCCCAAGTGGTTTAAGAAACGCGAACCCGTTACATAATTACAGTGAGCTATATTAACCTCTTGTCAGGCAGCTCTGCTAGCACGTTTTCTTTCGTGCTCTTTTAAATAACGTTTACGGATCCTAATTGATTCAGGGGTTACTTCTACTAATTCGTCATCATCTATAAATTGTAAAGCAAATTCTAAAGTTACTCGTACAGGAGGCGTTAATACAATATTTTCATCAGTACCTGCAGCTCTAATATTTGACAACTGTTTTGCCTTTAGAGGATTGACCACTAAGTCATTGTTACGACTATTAATCCCAACAATCATACCCTCATAAACTTGAGTCCCATGTTCAATCATCATTTGGGCCCTATCCTGTAGATTAAACAAGGCATAACCCCGGGCCATTCCGGTATCAATAGAAACTAGAACTCCCCTCATGCGTTGCGCTAACTCGCCTAACACCTGAGGTCCATAGTGATCGAAGGAATGATACATAAGTCCACTTCCAGATGTCTGCGTAAGAAAAATTGAACGAATACCAATTAGGCCTCGTGTAGGCACTAAGTAGTCGAGACGTACCCGGCCTTTACTGTCAGACAACATGTTTTTAAGTTCAGCTTTTCTTTGTCCTAGTAGCTCCATCACCGATCCCTGATGTTGCTCTTCAATATCAACGGTCAGTGTTTCCCAGGGTTCGTGTATTATACCATCAATTTCTTTAAGTATTACCTCAGGTCGCGATATTGCTAGCTCATATCCTTCTCTTCTCATGTTTTCAATTAATATAGAAAGGTGAAGCTCTCCTCGGCCGGAAACTTTAAAACGATCTGCAGATTCTGTGTCATCAACTCTGAGTGCAACATTATGCAGTAATTCTTCTTGTAAGCGCTCTCGTATATTACGGCTTGTAACGTACTTACCTTCCTTTCCAGCAAAAGGAGAATCGTTAACTTGGAACATCATCGATATTGTAGGATGATCAACATTAAGTGGGGGCAGTGGTTCAACTTTTAATGGGTCACATAATGTATCGGATATTTTAAGACTATCGAGACCTGAAAAAGCGATTATGTCACCTGCTGCTGCCGCCTCACGTTCAATTCGCTCGAGACCGTAGAAACCAAGTATTTGCATTAAACGTCCCTGACGTTGTTGACCATCCGCACCAACTATTGTTACGGCTGCATTACGCTTAGCAATTCCACGCTCTACTCTACCAATTCCGATAACCCCCACATAAGAAGAATAGTCAAGTGCAGATACTTGCAATCGGAAAGGTCCATCTCTATCAACTGATGGAGCTGCCACATGGTCAACTATCGTTTGGAACAATATATCCATATTTTCACTGCGCCTATCAGAGCTATTAGATGCCCAGCCCTCAGTAGCCGATGCAAATACTGTCGTAAAATCAAGTTGTTCATCAGTCGCCCCAAGTCGATCAAAAAGATCGAAAGTCTGATCAACCACCCAGTCAGGCCTTGCACCTTCACGATCGACTTTATTAACTACAACAACCGGTTTTAGCCCTGCTTCGAGAGCTTTTTTTGTAACAAAAGCTGTTTGGGGCATTGGCCCTTCTACAGCGTCAACTAACAATAAGACGGAATCAACCATTGACATTACACGCTCAACTTCACCACCAAAGTCCGCATGGCCCGGTGTATCAACAATGTTTATATTCCAGCCCTTCCATTCTATGGCCGTATTTTTAGATAAAATGGTAATACCCCGTTCACGCTCAATATCGTTTGAGTCCATAACTCTTTCTTGAAGATCGTTATCTCCGCGAGCGAGAAGCGTACCTGACTGCCGCAATAGTTTATCTACCAGAGTAGTCTTTCCATGATCTACATGTGCTACAATGGCAATATTTCTTAACTTATCAGCAGAAATAAAATTATCAGTCATGTTCTAGTCATATCCAAAATTACGTCAAACGACGCGATACCTAAATTAAATTTTAAGACAATTTGGTAATAATTAATTAAGTGGCGTCCCCAACGGGATTCGAACCCGTGTTGCCGCCGTGAAAGGGCGGTGTCCTAGGCCTCTAGACGATGGGGACTCCATATTCTCGATCGTCTAAACGCTTTCATTCAAGAAATCAACTAAGTATTTATTTTTGATAATTTATATTTTTTTAATATTCCTAATATTTTTTTAATTTGAATATTTATTTGAGGTATTAAATGATGAACATTTGGGGAACAATTTGAGAGGTGTGCTAAACATGGTGCTAAGTATCTTTTTCGTATCCCCACTTTGTGTATCTATTTCATATCCTTCTTCTTTACTTCTGTGTTCCTCTAGCGCGTCAAAACTTTAGGCAATAAGTGAGTTTTCATAACACTGACGTTAGACTCCCCGACAATATCAATATATATCAAGGTTTTTACTAAAATTGCTAAATCTAGTTCTAGTAATAAAAAACAGTATGTGAACCTCCCTTAAATAATTGGATTGATCGGAATGGTCACAATATTAGGAACCTCAGAAAATAACTCGCTTTTAGGCGGAGCAGGTAATGATTTTCTTTATGGGTATGAAGGAAATGATACGCTTGATGGTGACGCAGGAAATGACTCGCTTGATGGCGGAACCGGTAATGATTTGCTTTATGGGTATGGAGGAAATGATACACTCGAAGGCGGTGCTGGTAATGATACTCTTTATGGCTCTGAAGGAAATGACTCTTTAAGTGGCGGCGAGGGTGATGATCTTTTACATACCTCCTATCAATCAGGCGAAAATACACTCAGTGGTGGAACAGGCAATGATACGCTTGCTGGCGGAACAGGCAATGATTGGCTTGATGGCGGAACAGGTAATGATTGGCTTAGGGGGTTTGAAGGAAATGACTCTTTAATTGGTGGCGAGGGTGATGATGATCTAGACGGTCATGAGGGTGATGACTCACTGACAGGCGGACTAGGTGATGATGATCTGGATGGAGGAATAGGAAATGACACGCTTGTTGGCGGAACAGGAAAAGATACTCTCTACGGTGGATCGGGTAATGACTCGCTCGAAGGCAGTGCAGGAGACGACACGCTCGAAGGCGAAGCAGGCGATGATACGCTTGATGGCGGAATAGGAAATGACTCTCTTTGGGGCGGAGCAGGAGATAACTCTTTAAGTGGCGGCGAAGGTGATGATTATTTAACTACCTTCGCTGAATCAGGCGAAAACACACTCAGTGGGGGAACAGGTAATGACAGCCTGTATGGCGGAACAGGAAAAGATACTCTCTACGGTGGATCGGGTAATGACTCGCTCGAAGGCAGTGCAGGAGACGACTCGCTCGTAGGCGAAGCAGGCGATGACACGCTTGATGGCGGAATAGGAAATGACGACCTGGATGGCGGAACAGGAAAAGATACTCTCTACGGAGGATCGGGTAATGACTCGCTCGAAGGATGGGAAGGAGACGACTCGCTCTTGGGCGAAGCAGGCGATGACACAATTGATGGAGGTATTGGTGCCGACACAATGGCCGGTGGTACGGGAAACGACACCTACTACGTAGACAATACCGGTGACATTGTTACCGAAGCATCAGAGGGCGGCACCGACACTGTTAATTCCTCGGTCAGCCACACCCTCAGTTCTAATGTCGAAAACCTCGCACTTACCGGCTCCAGTTCTATCAACGCCACTGGTAACTCATTAGATAACACTCTTACGGGTAACTCAGCGGCAAATAATATTATTGGAAACAGCGGAAATGATACTATAGAGGGTAGTACCGGTAACGATACTATTGATGGAGGGTCAGGTACGGATACCTTGAACTATTCCTCACTAACAACCTCAGTCTCTTTAAACCTGTCTAATGGCAAAGCTACAATTGGAAACCATACAGATTTGTTATCCAACATTGAATGGATTACAGGAAGTAACTATAGCGATAGTTTAACAGGAGATACACAATCAAATAAAATTGAGGGATCTAGCGGCGATGATACAATTAATGGGGGTGCAGGAACGGACACAGTTTCCTTTGCAGGATTAATATCTGAATATACCGCTGTTGAGTCTGGTTAT